>Ga0180120_10000367_pt1 | contig 23251 bp, 20 predicted proteins | sample CPBDNA_3_FD_129677 | JGI IMG/M metagenome (GOLD analysis project Ga0180120, IMG submission 129677) | Freshwater to marine salinity gradient microbial communities from Chesapeake Bay, USA - CPBay_Spr_31_0.2_DNA (version 2) (version 2) | ecosystem: Environmental > Aquatic > Marine > Coastal ... | reverse complement strand
AATGTGTCCAGGGTAAAGGACAAACGTTTGATTTTATATACTTGTCCACCACTCTAATGCCTTTTTATTTTTTGCTAATATTTTTTTAATATCAGTGCCTCTTATCCTGTCTAGGCGTTCAACTTCTGCTTTACCGGACTTCTGGCCTTTGATATGTTCTTCTTCACTGTAAACTAATTCGTTGTTCCTTTTTTGCTTTTGCATCTCGTCCAACTGACCAAAGAAATTATTGAGGTTCTTATTTTTATATTTGACGGTTTTGTTTTTTACATCATCGATGATCTCACTCATTATATCATATGGCATGAACAACGGTGCCATTGCATTGTCATTGGAGAAGTTAAAAACTTGTTTTGTAAGTAATTCTATGTTTAGCTCGTTGCTGAGATGCACCATGTTCTCTAGGTCAAATAGGCCCGGCAATGTAATCGTAAGGTCCAACTGCATACGCTGTCTTGGTCCTTTAATAGTGTTTAGGCCGTACTTTATGTTAGAAAGCCATTCATCGTATTTCAGTCCTGTTCTTATGTATTCACCAACCTCTCCTGTGCCGTCAATTGAAGCACATATCTGCCACTTAGGAAAATTTATTAATATGTCGTCAAAAAGGTTCTTTCCAAAATAGTTTATACGACTCATGTTTGAATTGTATCTGGCTAATACTTTATCTGCGTATCCAAGTTCCACCACCCTCTGCATGGCTGTCCAATGTATCTTCCACATCAATGGTTCTCCACCACACCAGTAAAATTCAGTAACACGCTTGTCTTCTACTGCATCGGTAAATTCCCTCACTATCTCTTGGTCATGGAATTTTGAAAGTTGCTCTTTGATGTCTTTCCTGCCCCATATCCTGTAATTCTCATAGTCTCCTTTGCCATGGTTTTTGTTTTCTGTTTCCCAGGAAGAGCTCAACATGTCTCCACACATCCTACAACTAAAGTTGCAAAGATTTGAGAACCTGTAATCAAAACTCTCCACTTTCATGGTAGTGGCTCCTGTCTCGTCGGTGCTGTCAAATGCCTCGTCAAACTTATTCCTGTAAATGTGATTAAAGTGTTGTCTATACACTTGTTCGTTCAGAAGTTTGTGATTACAAACAGCACACTGTGGGATCTCTTCACCTGCTAACAATTTAAGTCTCACGGCCCTCATGTATTCGGAGTTCCAGTGCTCGTCCAAAGTACGCAGATTTAGTTTTTCGTTTTTACCTGAAGTATCTATTGAATCAATGTATTGCTTGAAATTTGATGCCGACTCCCTGGAACTGCAACACAATCTCCTCTCCATCTGCGGAGAAAGGTACGTGTGTGTCCAAGGAGCCATGCAGAAGGTCTTATTTCCTTCACTAGGTTTAATCCGTTTCATACAATTCCGCTAATTCTGGGAAAGTTTCAACTATGTTTTCATCCCGTATATCATCCATTCTTCTCATGGTATCTTTGAATTTTAGTAAATCGCTGGAATTATCTCTTCTCATCATGTAGTCCAATCCAGACTCAAATCCCTTCGTGGCCCTTGTCAAATGATCACGCGGTCTTAACCACTCCAAATGTTTTTCGTATTTTTCTTTTACTTTCTGTTTGAAAGTTTCTGGCAAAAGATCAATCCTTTGAGCGTATGGATATTGTAACAAATTGAAATTGAAATCCTGTGGTTTGAGCAGACCTTGATCCACCCAATTCCTATGAAAATCGACTATGTGTAAGGAGTTTATAAGTCCTACTGTGCTTGATATATAGAAATCAACATTTGGACAAACTTCTAACATACGTTTTCTATTTGCTACAACATCTTTCCACACAGTTCCTTTACGCATGTACTCTCCTCTGGCACCTTCCGCGTCTAGACTTGCTCCAATTGAAACAGAATCAAATTTTTTCCATAATTCTAAAACATCTATGTCTTTGTATTTTGTTCTTGTGAAATTTGTATTGTAAATTAATCTCACGTGATACATTTTACGTCTGTCTAGCTCTTTTAATATCCTATAATGTTCTTCCATTATGATTGGTTCTCCGCCAGCAAAGTAAAACTGTTCTACATGTTCAAACTGTTCTAACATTTGATCCCATATGTCATTCGAACTTCTGCCTACCTTGATTACCTTGGCATGATTAGGTGGAGCACCATTTAGTTTTTTATGATCTTCGTACCAATTAGAACTGAACCATGTTCCACAACTCCTGCAGGCCAGGTTACAAAGGTTACTAAATCTTATGTCCCAATACTTTATTACGAAATCTGCTGTGCCATCTTCCTGTGTTTTTTCCGTCATGCCTATGTTATGTCCGAAGTGCTTGTTGGAACTTAAACGCAGTGAGAAGAATCCTGATTTTTCTTGGTCATAACACTTAACACATTGTTTACTTTTTTTGTTATTCAACATGTTCAGTCTCATCTCTTTCATGTCAGGACCGTTGAACACTGTGGCCATGGAATCTTTGTTTAAATTTCCTACTGGATATTTGTCTATGGCAAAACAACAAGGATATGCCCTGCCGTCTGGAAAAGCATGGATGTGTAACCATGGCATCATGCAGAACGAATCGCTCTCTAGCAACAACTCCTTCTCCCTAGAAGTCATATCGTCGATTTTTAATTTTTCGGGCTCTTTGGCCCCGTACTCATATGCCACGATACCATTCTCCTATTATTGGGAAAGTCTTTTCAAAGTCCTTGCCTGATCGTCTGTCGTATTGACTGTAGAATGCTTTGAAGTCTTTCTGTAGTTTGCTCTGCTCGGCCGCACCCGCGTGTGGTGTTTTGACAACATCCAAGTAATCTATTAATCTCTGTGTTTGATCGATTTCCATGTGTTCTAGGTGTTTCTCGTTACTACTTAAGAACTTTACCAAATCCAGTTTAAATTTATTTCTCAGGTCGTCCGGTAGTACCAATGGAGACTGGAAACTTGGGAACCTTAATATATTGAGGGTGTAATTTATTGTTGGTCCATACACCTTGCTGGCACCTTTGAACCATACCATCTTCTCTAAAAACTCGGGTAATGTTTCTAAACATAAAGCATTTATTGTGGCCATGTTGTGTATCTCACTAGGCACTTTGTCAACCATCATGTGTAGCAAGTTCGAGTGCCATGTTCCAAAATCTAATCCATCCCTGATGTATCCTGCCTGATCAAAAGTGGCTTCACAACTAGTGTACAAATGAAAGTTCTTGAATCCTTTCAGTTTCGTTTTGAATCTATCAATTATACTCTGCTTTGCACCAAGATTTGAGTTTATTGCAATACGCATGTCGGGATTCATCTTTTCACTTTGCGTTTCTATCCAGTCTAACAGTCTCCACAGGTTAGGTGACATCATGGGCTCGCCTCCTGTAATTCTCAATTCATCTAGACTCCTGTGTAGATCTGTTTCCCACCATCTGTAGAACGCTTCAACGTATGGGTTGGTCTCATCCTTCTTGTAAGGTTCTGCACTATCATGTGCATGAGTGAAATGATTCCTGCCATCAGACTGTAAACCTGTATATGGTCCTTGCCTCTTAATGTTGTTTGCCCACGTTGAACTGAAGGCAGGATTACAGTAGGTACAGGCAAAGTTACAAGTCCTATCAAATGCTATCTCCAATGTCTTTAGATTGACGTTGTCATTGTGATCATTGTTGTGTGCTTTGTCTAGATCTTCGTTTGTAAAAATCCTTGACTTGTAAACCCTATCACTGATGTTATCCCTTCCCACATCTTCAATCTTCCAACAGTACTCACACCCAGCAGGCCTCTCGCCACACTGCATCTGCCTACGTTGCTCTTTCTTTTGGCGTGTGTTGTGTATTGCACTAGGATTAGTCTTAATTTCCTCTAGGTCTATCTTGTGTGGCAAAGGATGGTGGCAACTTGTGGTCATACCACTGCCCAACCATATGGTTGCGTTGTACCACTTGGCACCACAGAAGCTCGCACTCTTTGTATCTAGTATTTGTTTTTTATATTCAAGATCGTCCATCTTTTCCCTTAAAGTAATTTTTCAGTGTCTCGTATTCATCCGCAGGACAGAGTACGTCACTCTGGAACATGATGTCCTTGACCCAATGATAATGTGCTATAGGTGGTGGGTGTGATTCACCTTTAAGAAAGTACTCAGCAAAATTTTCTTCAGCGTACTCCCACAGGCCTTTTGTGCCTTTGTAGAAAACAAACTTTGTCCAGTCTATGTCCTTGTGAATGGCAAATTGGTCAGATATTATATCACCTTTCCATACCATCATTGTGTATGGAACTTTCTTTTTTTCTAAGTAATTCTGTACAAGCAGTATTTTTTCTAATGTATTGTACAAATTTTTTCCTTCATGAAGGAAATGTTTGACATAATATTTGTGGTGTTCTGGATCCGAGTGACCTCCTGTTTTTATCAACCCATCGCCGGACCAAACCTCATACCTGTTTGTACCGCTCCACATGATGTAGATGTGTTTTGGATCATTGTGTACAGAGCTCAGCACTTTCCTCGCTATTGTATCATTGGCACTTCCTAGTTCGCCTTCGTTCACTACATTGTAGTCCGTGAACCATTCCACGAACTTTGGCCAACATGGCCAATACCACCTAGTGAAACTGCATCCATGTGCTATTGCGTTCATGCGTTCTTGCACTCCTCCCAGAACTCCGCCATCTCAGGAAACGTGTTGAGAAATCTTGTGAGGCGTCGTCGATCATGCTCGTTAAAAAATGCGTAGAAGTTTTTTTTATTTTGCGTACTTGCGTCCGCGTTTTCTCGCCAGTGTGCGAGATTCCTCTGCATCTTCTGTATCTCAAAGTCCTTGAATATGTGTAGCCCGTTCTCCTCACCTGAATTGGCCTGCATGTACTCTATGTTCGCCTCGTGTATGCCCTGGTAAGACTCTGGTAGCAGTGTGATCTGTTGCCATGCGGGTTGCCTCAGCAAAGGCACGTCGAACCACACCCTCTGGTACGTCTTGCTGTATTTTTTACGTAGGTCCAATATCTTCTCCAACAGTTTATCCATACTCGTAATGCTCAGATTGTTGTACGTGCATATGAACGTTATGGAATTACGACCCGGTATCCTGTCCAGGAACTCCTCCACGTTGTCCATCATGTAGTTGAAGTCCAGACCGTTACGTATGTACTCCGCACGTTTGCCAAATGCGTCAACGCTCACGAACTGCATAAGATGTTCCACCTTCTCCTCCATGCATATGTGCTTGGTCATATTGAAGTACTTCTCTTTGAGTTTCTTGTCCGCTGGACACATGTTGCTTGTAACATTGAGGTGCAGGTCATCCTTGGGATGGTCTATGATGTACTGGAATACCTTGTAAGTGTTCTTGTCCATCATGGGTTCACCGCCGGTCATACGGAAGTGCTTTAAATTCTTGTACAGCGTGGGCCACCATTTCCAGAATGCGGTCACGTAGGGATTCTCCTCCCTGTTGGGTATGGGACGCCTTCTTCCCTGGAAGTGCTCTGGTGCGTTGTGTGGCGGTGACGTGGGATACTCACCATACCTCTCCACCTCCTTGCCCCACGTGGTGGAGAACTGTGGCGAACAATAACTGCACTTGAGATTACAGGCGTTGTTGAAGTTGACCTCCACGTACCTGGGTGTCCACTTTTCATCTATGGGGTTCTTCCTTATGTCATCGAAGTCCTGCATGGCCCATGGTTCACCAGAACGGTAGTGCCTGTCCGACATCTCGCCGGTCTTCTCCATGTTCCAACAGTATGAACAACCCGGGGGTTGTTCGCCTTCGAGCATCTGTTTTCGTTGATTCAATTTCTCTTGTGTATTGTGCAATGCCGCGGGATTTAATTTCACCGCTTCCGCATCCATCTCATGTAGTGGCGGATGATAGCATGAATTGGTTAGTCCCGTGGGCAGGTGCAGTGATGTCTGGTTCCACTTGGCCAGGCACATGGTAGGCGACACTTCCGCCAATTTGTCTTTGGCCTTCAGTGCGTCATTCTTGTAGTCACTAGTACTCACGATCTTGCACTCCCCTGTTGATGTGTTGAGGCATCACAAAACGATAGAACCTGCTGTCCGTTTCATTATAATCACCTATTGGTATGTCTAACTGCTGTCTAAGGCTGTTGCCAAACATCTCCAATTCGCTGTCTATGTTCTCTGTATTCACTTTGTTTTGGAAATAGTCTGCCATTCCTCTGAGATCACTCACGTCAAAATCATTATTGTCAGGATCAACCACCGTGTAGAAAGTGCCCATTCTTGCCCCCAGCATGGCAAACTTGCCGTTATCCACATCGGCACCGATGGTGCACCATGTGACCAAAGTACGGAGGTTTGACGGCCATATCTTGCGGAAGTCTTTGGCTAAGATAGGCTTGCCCTTGTTAGTACTCATCTTGACCCCTTCCCTAAATCCCGCTATGAATGCCTGCTGTGCTGTGCTATTGATCACAGTGGTCGAATAACAGTTGTGCAGATTCTCATGCGGTACCCCCCAACAGAAATCCATTTTGTTCTCTTCAGTTTCGGCATTCTCGTGTGTCTTCATCGTGAGACATGTTTGCCTGTTCCAACCAACCAGTCCGCCGTTGCCGTAGACCAGTCCATTTATGTTGTTCTTGGCCCTCCACCTGTGCACCGATTGGTTGTTGGTCTTTGTCCAGTCTAATGTTTGAAGCAGGAAATTTTCATCTATTATGTTATCACCGTCAACACTTATGAAGAATTCGGTCTCCGCCACGTCCGCCGCGGCCTTGTGTGCTGAATCGAATCCCACGACGCCATCAACACGCTTGGCCCATGGCACCTTGTTCAAAAGGTCAGCATAATTGTACTCCTTGTTGGGTTCGTTGAAACTTATGAACACAAAATCTAGATCTGTGATTCTCACTTTTTCCATATGAACCTTTCCGTTGGCCAAAAGGGATCTGACGTGAAATTCTCTATCTCAGGAAACACATTCATATCTATTTTGATTTCAACTCGGACAGGTGTCATTCCCTCTAGTATGTAATTACTTTCACCATTTCGAATGATCTCTATTTTTTTCTCTATGGAGACTTCGACTTCCTTTCCCTGTATTTTTACAAAATGTTTTTTGACGTTGTTAATTTTTTTTTGAATATCTAGTGCCTTAAAAAGTTCTTTCATCTAAAACCTCCAAGAAATTTTTATAAAAGTAGTGTAGTGGTGCAGTTATTCTCTTTTCGCCAAAGAACACAGAATCATCTATCCTCATAGGATAGTAATAATTTTGCGGGTCGTACATGTATTCTTTCCTGTGTATTGCGGGCTTGTTGTGTATGAACTTGAACCACGGGTAGTCTAAAAATCGTTGGCTCGTTGGGTCTATCAATCTATATGCAAGGGCATACACCACATCTGTGGTTGGTAATTCGTCAAAACAATTTATCAAAAGATTTTCTTTCACAAATTTCCAATTTTTTACTATTGCCTCACATGTATTAAAAAAATCCATGGCGAACACGCTACGTCTGAAATAGGTCATCCCGTTATATACGTTGGGCAAGAAATTCTTTTTATGGTAAGGCCTGTACTCCTTGTCCTTGACCTGTCTTTCTTTGTAATCAAAGCAATCGATAGAGAATACAAGATCGTGTTGCCACAAATAGTACCACCACCAATCAGTGCAACTATTCCATAACATGTCGGCCTCGAGTTTTATTGTATGGGTGAACGGTGTGAGTTTGAAAACTTTGTATTCATTAGCAAACTTTTTTTGATGCCCATGGGCATCGTCGTTTGATAACACCTTGACTACGTCCACATGTTCGCTCTGGAAAACACTTTCTTTGTCTACTATTACGCATACATTGTTTTCTTTATTATGCTTTTTTATGGTCCTTGCCAGTTCGCAAGAAAGTCTGGAATAGTCGGTATCGTTGCTGTTCTGACAAAACCAAACGAATCCCTTAGACATTTGCAATATCCTTGTTTAAAAAATGTAAATCTTGATCCTGTAATGATATTATTTTATCCTTATACTTAATCACTGCCCCGTTGTGTTTCAACTCTATGATTTCAGCGTCGGCACGCACCGTGGCTATGCTGTCAGGTATCACATCGTATTCCCTGTGTCCGTTTATCTGATTTAGAGCGATCGCAAACGCATAGTCATTACGGAAATTCTTGTACGTGATCCTATATAGATTGCAATAATGTGCATAATTTTCTTTCACTAATTTTACTGTGTCAAATATAGCTCTGGTTCGAGGTGTTTTGTCAAATATCAATACCGTGGCCCACACCAGATCGAGCATGGCTTCCCTGTCATATCGCATTTCTTTCATATTCAGTACCTCATGGGCACTCTTGTGAACTAGAAAATCATTGTCTGATTGTAAGAGCCTCAGTATCTTGTCTGAATAACAAAAATAATCCACATCCATAACCGCCGTGCGATCGTATGGAGAATGATCGAATGCAAGATGTCTTTCCAGATTGTACCAAGGCTTAGTCAACTTTGTGTTGCTCTTTTCTACATCAATGACACGTGTAGCACAATTGGATTTGATCCTGCCTTTGGTGTCAGCATCAGTGATGACAGTCACGGGAAGATTAAGATTGCGTTGTATAAGTGATATGCAACGATCCGTGATCGTGCTGTAACTCACCTCGGGCGTGTCAAAACAGTAAAGCAAAACTCCCTTGGTCATCACACCTTTCTGTTTTTTATATTCTGGTACAGTTGGTGATAGGTGTTGAGTGCGGATTGATTTCTCTGTAGCAATAGGTCAAGAAACTCAGTGGGATCCGTTATCTCCACAGGGTTTGAATTGCGATCGAGCATGAAAAAACTGCTCCTACCTTCAGACACTGTCCTCACGAAACATATGGTCTCGGCATCCGCACAAAAGATTCGGTTGTTGTAGACCAGTATCTGGTCAGACTCCGCCTTCTTGAGTGCATTGGCCTTCTGTAGGCTGGCGTCGTAACTCTGCTTGGAGATTTCTTTAAGTTGATCTATATTCATACCACAATTATAACATAATTATGGTCCAGAATCAACTGGGAAAAATATTATACTGTGGTGTTTGAAACCTGGGCGGTCGACGCCGGTGCAAAAACCGGATCAAGTCCTTCGCCCGTTGTTGGGTCTATGCTGTAAATCTTAGATACCATCTTCGGTGTGTCTTTTATACCAACGGGTATACCATCAACGTTGCCTGACGTGTACTGTGTGTCAGCCGATGGGTCCGTGGCTATCATCTTGAAAGTCAATACAGTTGCTGATCCCACTGCCGCATCCAATTTGGCCTGTACCGTAACCGTGGCCGAGTTGTAAGCCGCGTAACTGTCCTGTGTGAGTTTGATCAGGGTGGTGTAACTGGTGCCTAGGTCATGGAAGCCATTGGCCAATCCGTTTGTGGTCAGGGTCTGTCCTGCGCCTGATCTTGTGGTGGCCTGTGAACCTAAGTCGAGGTTACCAATGCTGGTGCCCAGTGCAACGAATGCCGTGTCTTTGGCGCTGACCGAAGCCGCTGTCGCTGATACCACCAATCTTAATTTGCCTCCCGCATTGAAGAACCATCTCATCTGGTTGGCGTTTGTGAACGTTGCTGAAATTTCCTGTGTGGCCGACGTGTCCCAACCCTCTGACGCTGTGGTCACTGTCGTTAGTGCCGATGAAGTTGAGAGTGCAGTCGCACTTGTACAACCGCCTGCTATGGCCGCCGCCAGATTAGACAGGTCTCCTATAAGCGCCGACTTAATTGCGATTGATCCCCCGGCTGAAACTGAGGTTGATGTGATAGAAACGTTTGTGTGGTTGGCAATGTTGTCTAGGCCTGTGAACAAACTGTTCCACTGTGATGCCTGTATCGTGCCTCCCGCTGAAACTGTTGAAATTGCTGTTTGTCCAAGACCATACTCTCCTGATCCTGTGCCTGCGAAATGGTTGTAACCGTATGGTGAACTTGAACTGTTCACAAACGTGTTGTATTCGTCATCTAAAATTGTATCACCTGCTGAATATGCCATATTTTTATTTAACCCCTATCACGCACTCTGTCAGTGCTATTTCTTTGTTGTATTTATCCTTGATCAGTCTTCCTAAAGTGTTAAAAGCGGTACATTCCTCCAGATCGGCCACTCTGGCCTCACCATTGCCCGCACTAACCACACGATCACCTGCTTTTCCCGTGCCCTGTAATTTCACCATAACACGTCCTTTCAATGCCACCATCGGGTGTGAATCGTTGTTGCCTGCTTGTGCGTTCATCAAAAACGCTGGCGATTCTGATATCACCCCAAAAACTGCGGATGACAGTTCATCATTGCATTTGGTTATCTCTGCATCTCCACCTAAGATCACCACATCTCCTACTTCTGTATTGCAGTCTGCTTCGTAACGCTCTGCCAAATCAGCATACCTAGCCGCTGTTGATGTGGCATGCATAATGTTTGCTCTTACATCCACTAAGGTAGGTGCTGATAATTCGTCACCTCCGCCTGATTTGAATGCCGTCCAGGCACCCCCGGCGGCACCGGATCCGTCGCCTGTAGATTCGTCATTAGCAAAAGTTTCGTCCCAAACCCAGTACAGGTTCTGCTCGGTTGCAACAGAAGTTTCTCCCCTGTTCACTTTCAGTCCGGTGAAGTTGGGCATACCTGCGTTTGAGGATATGTTCCTGTTTAATTCTATGATGTTATCTTCAACACTCAAAGTGCTGGTATTGATTATGGTATTGGTCCCGTCGACTGTAAGATCACCAACCCTTAAATGTTCTATCCTGCCTGAAGATCCTGTGATCCTCAATGCTTCCTTGGTTACGCCACCGTCATTGACCGTGAAAATTATGTCCTTGTCCTGTGTGGTCTGTGCTATGGTGAAATCATCACTCGAAAGTGTCATGGTAACATCAGTACCTGCACCTAATCTGATGCCGTCATCGGATTGTATGGTCAATCTACCCGCGGTGGTGTCCGACTGGTCTGACCTTAGAAAACTAGACGCTAACACACCTCCCAACGCATCAGAATCTGTGGCCGTACCTCTGAATTTCGCAGATGCTACCGACGTTGACAGTTGTATACCTTGTGCCACTGTGGAGAAACCCGCTGATATCAGTGAGGCCCCTAGTGCCTCTGTTGCACTTGGTGTGAATGCTAGATTGGATACTACACCAACCACTGTGTCGTTGGCCACCAATTTAAGAATACTTCTTTTTACACCTGTGTTGTCCTCTGGTGATTCTGTGATAACCTGTGTCACACCAGATCCTGCCACTGTTGTTGGTCCTATTAAGGTCCACGCTGATCCTGTGTACACATAAAGTTGTGTGTTCGTGGTGTCAAACCACATGTCTCCCTGCACAGCATTAGCCGGAGAGGTAGCAGAGTTTGACGTTGAACCGACTGGTTTGAATTTTGATCCCGTGTAAACATTCAATTGGTTGTTTGTCTTGTCATACCACAACTGTCCCTGTACCTTGTTGGAAGGTGCTGTCGTGTTGTTGAAATTCTCTAATAATTTTACAAGGTTTTCGTTCAACTTCTCACCGAATCCTGCGTAGCCTTTTCCTATAAGTGTGAGGTCTGTTGTGGCAACATCGATCGTGCCATCGGGCAGTGTGACCAATAAGGTTCCAAATGTGTTGTTTATCTTGTATGCCATCGTCTAGTCGTTGTTTGAAGCGTTGTCTCTGACTTCTGTCAAGAAACTTACATCACCCACTAACTTGATCAATATGGTTGCAAGTTCAGGTGTCAACATAGCGTCAATCTTTGCTTCTTCTTCTGACGTCCATGCTGTCTCGTAATTTGCGTTGATGTAGTCCGCGACTTCTTGTTTTGTTGCCATTTAAATGTACTCCTTATGCTTATTTATTACGGCTATCGATCTGCTCATCGTCGGATATCCAAGTTAAATCCTTGGAATATGTTCCATCCAGATCCCTCAAGAAAGTCTTCACGTTGCTCTCCGTTAGCACCATATCGTGGTATTTTGTGTATCTTTTGTGCAGTGCTTGTTCTTTTGTGGCAGTATACACTAGTTTAACACCTTTGCTTTTGGCCAACTCGATCAAACTGTCTATGCATTTCTTAAGGCACTTGTGTGTATTTCTGGGATCAGCATCTTTGTCAGTGACTATCCACTCCATGAAAGCAAACTGCGTGCCAACACCTATGTACAGTCCTCCAGCACACACAGGCTTTCCCTCGACCTCCACAATGACTCCATCAGGTGGCAAGCACTCTTTTGGTACTACCCCGAACTCCCATTGTGTCCACCATCTAACTAGTGTGCCGTAATCCTTGTCTCTGTCCCATGGCCTATCTTGCATTTTTCTGTATCACTATCTTGTTTACATTGAAAGTCGATTCGAAACAGTAACGAACCGCTTCTGCCACTTCGTCCGCGGTCAGTTTTGGTAGATCTTCCCATAACCCTTTGGTCATGTCTGTGTCTACTACATCAGGACACACATCATACACCGACAATGGCTTTGACAACAACTCGTCTTGCAATTCACTTATATACCCTATGAGTTCTTTCTTTATTTCACAGTATTGCACGTATTCAAACTTGTCCCAAATTTTGAATTGATTGTAGTCTGGTTCTTCTTCTATGCCTGACGTGCTCGTGATGACTGCCACTTTCATCTTGTCAAACGAATGTCTGCCGTATATTTTTTTTAGGAGGTTCAACTGTCCTCTATCTGCGTGTGCATTAAGTACCACGAGGCTACAATCTTGTATTTGCTCTAAAATCTTATCCTGATCGTGTATTATGTCAAAGCCATTACTTTTGCTCATACCAACCACTTTGTATTTCTTTTTCCTATATAGGTCGTATGTGGCTTTTCCAATACCTCTGGTATGTCCTATGACTGCTATTTTATTTTTTTCTAGATTCATATGTGTCCACTAAATTTTCCAACCCTTCGAAACACTCCGAATAATGTTGGTAATATTTTTCAAACTTGTCTTTAGTGTACAGTGATTCTTTGTAAAAGTCAATTAATAACGTGGTTCTTGGACCTGGATTGTTGTTGAATCCGTTGTGTAACTGCTTGTCTGGTTGGAACACGAACGCCTCTCCAGACTTCCATGTGTACAGTTCCTGTTTCTCGGTGTCGAGGTTCATGACATACATACCGCTTTGATCTCCACCACCATCATCCAGGCACATCTGATATCTCCATCCTCCTTCGTTGTCTGTATGATTACCAATTTTTGTGTCAGAACCAACAGTCATTATTGCCACGTTCGTCTTATAGGGAAATTTTCTCAGTATCGAATACAGCATTGGATAATCATTAAATGATTGTCCCTCATGATCTCCCGACTGTATGCCCAATGCCTGCCACTGTCCATTGACGTAGTCTCCTGACCTGTCATCAAAGTCATCCGGTAATCCTCTCACACTATCTGAGAAGTCTTCTGGATCTAGGAAAGTCTTGTTGGGTTGTGAATCGAACTCGTGTTTGATGTCTTGCCAGTGTTTTTCCAACTGTCTGAAACATTCGCCTTGCTGTCCGTGATAAAAACTTGTATCAAGCATTCAGTATATTAACATTTTTATCATGAATCTGTCTATCATGATCCTGCCAATTACTAAAAAACTGTTCGCCATGGTTGGCTAATTCTTGCTGTTCACTTAATTCGAAGTAGTCTGTGAATTCTGTTCCGTTTATTATGATTCTTCTGTTCTCGTTACCAAACACATACACGATGACTTCATCATCGCCTAGTGATACACCGTGTCTGCTGTTCTCCACACGTGTCCATACACCATCTTCCTTGACCATGTGAGTACCTGATACTTGTATTCCTTTGTATTCATACAAGTTGTCTATCAAGAACTTACCTGTTGCGAACACTTTGCCGCCTACCGCGACCTCGTCACCTATGTCCACTGTCTCTACTGCTTTGAATGTGCCGTCAGCCATTGTGATCATCGTGCCTGCTATGAAACAACCTCCTCCAGATCCACCACCGCCGGAACTTGAGCTTCCTTGTGCATCTCCAAAGCCGGCCGCTGTTGATATGAAGGTTACGCCCGAGTTGAAAAGTGCTTTCCAAACACCGCCCACCTTGTAGTAGCCTGCTGTGATCCTCTTCCAAGATCCTGAAACTTTATGATACATGGCATCAATGCTTTTCCACACTCCGCCATCTTTGTAATTCGCCTGTACACCTATGTTGAACACAACCACCGCTTTCCCGTCGGCACCCGACGAACTTGCATTTCCGCCCACTGCGACCCCTGTTGAATAATGTGCTGATCCCGTGCCACCTGGTGTGACTCCTGATCCAACAGATGATGTTGCGAAACCTGTCTGTGCTAGGTTAAGTCCTGACTTACCACCAGTTCCGCCTTGATCTCCCGAACCTGCGTCACCAGAAGTACCGCCGCTGAAGCCTCCTCCACCGGCACCTCCACCGCCACCGTCTCCGCTGTGGTCCTTGCCGTCTTCTCCCAGTGTGCCTGGTGAGTTAGATGTCGCTGATGTCGTGTTTATCCCCGCGGTTCCGTTTGAGAATTGTCCCGCTCCCGCACCGCCACCACCGCCACCGGCTATGTGTTGTGCTGTGCCGTCTATTGATACTATCGTGGCTCCACCGCCACCACCACCTGAACCTGAGAATGGGTTTGGTCCGGCGTCACCGCCTTGTCCACCTGAATATGCTGTTTTACTTTTTCCGTTTTTTCCGCCCGGGGCACCACCTCCTGATGAGCCACCTGCACCGCCACCGCCCACTGCTACTTCCAGTGTGGTGCCGATCTGACCTGATGATATAGCGAATCCTGTGTGTTCTAAGAAGTGTCCAGCGGCTCCCGTGCCTCCCGGTCCTCCAGAGTCTGAACCACCGCCGCCTCCAGCGCCACCCCAAAGGTAGACATCTATGGATGTCGTGCCTGCTGGAATTGTTGCCTGCTGTAGTGTTCCTGTGTAGTTGAATGTCTTGACGACTGCCACCATGGGATTAAGCCTCCCTTACGAACCAGAAGTCTCCGTCGCTACCGTCACCGCCTGTTGGGTTAGAAGTCGAAACTGTTTTCTCAGATCCGCCCCATTTATCGCCGAAAGTGGCAACCTGTGCTATGGTTGGCACTGTGGTTCTAGAATCTGTTGTTGTGATAGCCACACCTGGTGTTGCTACAGTCAATGAATCTAAAGTCAATCCACCCGTTGATGATGACTTCAATGTAGTAGAGTGATTCGCCGCACCATCATCTGTGGTGTCTGCTACTCTAATTATTTGTGAGTAGGTATTATTTTCTCCTGCTTCCCAATAATTAGATCCTGTATTATATTGCATTCTTGCATCATTAGTGTCTGTAGTCTCAACAATGATTCCAGCAGTGTCTTCAGATCCACCTGAATTAAGTTTGATAAATTTATCATTGATTAAATTAATTTCTCCGGATGTATTTTCATATTCACCTGAAACATTCAAGTTACCTGATATCGTTACATCTCCTGTTAGTGTTATGTCGCCTGAAGCACCTGTCAATGCTATAGGAGTCTTTGTGACACCGCCATCATTGACTGTGAAACTTAAATCTTTGTCTTGGGAAGTCTGTGCTACCGTAACATTATTACTCGCAACTGTGATTCTCAACTCTTGCGAGTCTCCGATTAGTATGCCATCATCTGTGTCTACCGTTAGTGCACCTGTTGTGGTGTCCGCCGCATCTGCCCTTAGGAAGTTTCCGCCTGCTATAACCGTACCTGATGTGTTTGTTGTTCCTGAAACATCTAAAGTCGATGCTTGGGTGCTTGATCCTTCAAACACTGCACCCAGTGTTGAATTCAATGTTAATCCTGCCTTGATCTCTGCGAAACCTGTCTGCGTAGCACTTGGTGTGAATGTTTCTTTTGAGAGTATTGCTACTCTAGTGTTTCCCACGTACATTGAACTGACAACCTTGTTGCCACCCGAACTGGCCAGTGTCTCGATCTTCCAACCTGAAAGTGTCTGTCCTGATGTGTATACTGGTCCAACCAGTAACCAAGCACTTCCTGTGTACACGGATATCTGATCATTCGCCGTGTCGTGCCATAGGTCGCCCGCTGATGGTGATGTGGGCTGGCTCGCACTTGATTTAGAGCCACCCGTGGGTTTGAAACTCGTGCCGTCGTAGACTTTCAACTGGTTTGTTGTTGTGTCAAACCAAAGTTCACCCTTCAAAGGTGCTGTGGGTGCCGCTGTTGATGCCGCGTTCTCCAACAACTTCACTAGGTTCTCGTTGAGTCCTTCACCAAAACCTGAATATGATTTACCAAACAACTGCAACGAAGTGGTGTTGTCTACCGTTCCGTCTGTGATTGTTGTTACTACTGTTCCGTCTGTTTTGTTAATTGTGTACGCCATTTTGTGTATTTACCAATATTAAATTACTTCGTATACCGCTATGTAAGCCTGTGTTTCAAATTTATACAACTCATAAAGTCTTTTAGTTGGAGTTGTACTCCCATCTCCAATAGTGGAAACACCCTGAAGAACACTGTTTACAGAGAAACTGATAGTCCTAATTGCGGAACCAGTGTTGACAATAGCCAATCTTTTCACAGTACCTTGCCCAACATTCGTGAAATCTAATGCCACGTCTGCATCAATGTAAACCTCTGCAAATCTTGATCCACCCATGTCCACTGTCTGGTTGATCGTAACTCCAGAACTAACACTACCCACAACTGTTACATTTCCTATGATAGATCCCGCCTCGAGGTTACCGGTCACATTGATGTTGTCATTGATCGTAATTGCTGTGCTGTCAGTTGCACTGATGGACGTGCCTGATATGTTGATTGCTCCAAGATTTATCTGACCCGTTCCCGCGGGTGTGATGTTTATGTCCTCATTGGACCTTGTACCTGTTATGTTGTTGGCTGTGATCGTTATGGCATCTGTCTTTAGATTGATGGCATCCACTGTGTCTATGAAGGCATTGGAGTAGGCCGTGCCGTCAGCACCTATGTTGTGTGTGCTGTCTGCATCTGGCAACATCTGTTGTGTGATCAATGCACCTGTCAGTGTTCCACCTGTCTTTAACAAGTTAAGGCTGGCCGATCCGGTAACGTTACCCGTCAAGTTTCCAGTCACGTCTCCTGTGACATCACCTGTGACATCACCTGTCACTGGACCTGTGAATGCTGTCGCGTTAACGGTTCCGCTGACATCTAATTTTGTTGTCGGTGCACTTGTTCCTATCCCCACTCGAGATTCAGAACCATCTATGGTCATCACAGACGTTGTAACACCCCCGTCGTTGACTTTGAAAGTTATATCGGTGTTGGCCGTGATGTTGGATATAATTCCACCTGTGCCGTCAACAGTGAATGTGAAATCACTGTCTGCTCCAACAACTATTCCTCCATCATTGGCAACGGTGATTGTTCCCGATGTGGTGTCGTTGGCGTTTGATCTCATGTAGTTGGCCGCCGCAACTCCGCCTAGTGCGTCTGAGTCGGTGGACGTACCTTGGAACTTATTGCCAGATATCGCTGTTGAAAGTGTGATACCTTTCTTGATAGTTGCAAAGCCACTTAAAGTTGTCTTTGGAGTGAATTCTGTTTCTGATATGACTGCTATAAGATTTCCATTGTTGTACCATTTTGTAACATTTTTTGAATTGTCAGCACTGTCTAATATGGATTCATAAATGAATCCATTAGTTGTCCCGGTCGAGGCGGGTGGTCCCACAAGTACGTTATTGGATCCATTGTAGAAGTAAAGTTGTTCTGTGTCTGAGTCTATCCAAAGGTCACCTTGAGCAAGTGTGCTTGGTGCTGATGTCACATAAGGTATCCCTCCCCCTGCTGGTACAAAGTTTGCACCGGAATATACCTTAAGTTGTGACGATGAACTGTCATACCATAGTTGACCTTGTATGGGTCTAGAAGGCGCTGATGTATTGGCAAAATTTTCTAGTAGATGTAAAAAATTTTCAGCGATCGTCTCACCATACCCTGCGTAACCTTTACCTATGAAGGAAAGGTCAGTTTGCGTGTTCAACACACCATCTTGTACAGTGTATGAACCACTACTTGTCTTGTTTACAGTGTATGCCATTAGTATCCTGTGTTACCACCTGATGTTGTTCCACTCACTGTGTTAGATGTTGACAGTGCCGTAGAACTTGTCTCAGTGAATGTTGTTAAACTCTGTATCCTCAATGTGTAATCTATCTGTATCAGTCTGTTTAGTGACTTCTGTACAGGATGGAATATCACGTGTGTCAACAACTTGTTTGTTGATCCGTTCTCTGTTCCTTCCCAACTCTTCAATCCCAGTTCGTCAAAAACATAATCACCGTTGAAATCTGTAGTGTTATCAAACGCCGCCTGCCCTGTTGGCTCTCCGTAGTCAAGTGTGCATGTCACAACTATGTCTGTGTACTTGTTACCCGCTGTGTGTCTCACTTCCATTTTGTTTCTTGTTGTGTCTTTGTTTGTTGCACTGTTGTCATCCACCACTTTGTAATAAGTTTGGTTATATAATGTTGCGTTTGTACCTGTTGAGTTTGGCGTTAGGTAAGTTATAATTCCTGTTGGATCAACACTTGTACCACCATTTCCTAGTGCAATTTCATGCACGAATCCTGTTGTCTTGTTGGCCAATGAATTAGCCAATGCCTGAGACATGTTCTCGTAGTGTATCGCATTTCTCTTGTCTACGATAACCTCACCTGTCTCTGGGTCTGAAATCTTTATGTGCCCCGTCATCATAACGCCCGTGTTATCCTGAGGCTTGTTGTTCTCTTCTTTTTTAGATTCTGTTGGTTTGTTGTCCTGTGTCATCTAGTGTATTTATTCAGGTGCGTTTGTAGGCTCATTAGCAATGAATTTAGCCTGTTGAGTGCCAGAAGCCTGTAATCCTTTACCGTCCGCTGGATTACCATCTTTTGCTGTGTACCAAACCTGTCCTTTCTTGTGTAATATTTTTATCTGTGTTGCAGAAGCAGGTGCTGTGCTTAGAGTCACGTTTGCTCCAGAAACAGAGTAGTTGATGGTTGATCCATCCTCGCTAGTGAGCAACAATCGTTGGCCACCAATGAATATGTCTAACTCACTAGCGGATGATGGTGTTTGTGATAGTGCAAACACAACTGTGCTACCGTCACCTGTGAAGGTGTTGGTGTACACTGTGTCCGCATAAGGGATGGTTTGAGTACCAGATGCATCTACCACTTCCGTGCCTGATCCATGCTCCTTAATTCCTGTACCAAGAGTACCACGTCTTAGTTGTCCCAACGTGTTACCCGATAATGTAAAGTATTCTATTCTCTCTTTGTCAATGAATATGACTCCCGGAGTATTACTTGCTATGTCCGGAGTTGGCAACACACTTGCATCTGAAACCGTGATGGTTTGTGTTCCCTCTGTCATGTCTATTGTTAGTTTTGTAGTTGAAGTTTTAGAAATACGTTTGTAGAAAGTTCTGTTCAACATATCTTTAAAAATCCTAAATCCAGTAGCACCTGTGGCAGATTCGAGTGCAAAGTACATCACATCTAATCTATCTGCTGAAGTGATAGTTTTTCCAACTACTGTGATAGTGTTGCCACTAGCCGTGTAGTCAGCACCTTGTACCAACTGCTCTCCATTCAACCACACATAAGTGTAACCTGCATTCAATGTGTCAAATCTCAACTTGAACGCTCCGCTTGGCCTTCCTTCAAGCACTTCTCTTCTCTGTTTCATTCCGAGTGCATTGTTGAATGTTGTAACTGATATCACATCAGTTGCACTTAGATTGTAAGGTGATGTGATAGCACTTGGAACCAATATAATGTCTGTTCCTTCGTTGAAGTATTGGTGATCAACAAGTGTTGAAATACAAATGACATCTGTTGTTGTAGGAACAGATGCAGTGACGAATTCAATGTTTTGACTTCCAATATCCACAGTGTAGTGGGTGTTTAAATCTTTTTTGGTGCCGTTGACATAAACTTCTACCTGGCTTGCAGTCGTTATAGTTTTTGCTGGATCTACTGTGGAATCATCTTCCAGTCCTGACACTACACCATATGTATAAGTGCTTCCGTCACCAACATAGTAAGTGTTGTCCGGTCCACGTAGCACCCTTCCGTTTACCTCTACCGTTGTCAGTCCTGAGAATGGTCCTACGGATCCTGGTGGGTACGATAAAGTGTGTCTAGTAGTCGAACCGTCGTAAGTTATCTTTTGATTTCTCACACTTGCATAACTTCTTGTTGACGTCGTTGACTTGTTGAAACCTGCTATCTGTATGTAGGCACTTGCGGCAGGAGCCGAACTGAAAACAATAGTGATCGTGTTTGCACTGGTGCTAGTAGTGTAGGCTGTTGTTGGCACACCATCTATTGTGACGTACAAGTCAGATGATGTTGAATCTAGATTGAACTCTCCTCTTGTAGATGTCAAATATGTGGTAGTGCTTCCGTCTCCTGTGAAAGTGTTAAGCACTCTGTAGTTCTCACCTGATATTGCAAATACCTTAGTGGATATTATACTGTTGTTCGCTGGCGTAGATGTAAATGTAATTGTTTTGTTAGCAACATTGATTGAATAGTTGGTTGTCAGTTTTTGTACAACACCATCCACACTGACTGTTACCGAACCTAAAGTGCCTGGATAGTCTCCAATGCTGTATGTTGTTGTGCTACCGTTGCCTCTGTGATTCATTTCACTGATGAATGGCACACCTGATTCAGGCGATGTGTAAACTTTTATGTCTAGTGTGTCAAACAACTGGCCAGGCACGACTTCTTCTGGTGCGTAACTTGTGTCTGGTGTTACAAAACCGTCACCATCTGTTATGATGTCACTAGGTGCGTGTCCTAACGCTGATGTGAATAGGCCTCCTTTTACCAGTGTGTCTAGCGTTCTGTCATCTGTTGGTGTCAAAACACCGTCATCGTCGAATGGAATAAATTCAACCAAAGCGTTTGCTTCTGGAGTCTCACTAATAGTGAATGACACAGTAGAACCGTCACCTCTGATCACGTCTGATAATTTTTTCCTTGTACTGTCGTCTTGTGTAAGATACACTTGATACACTTCGCTACTTGCTGGTGCTGTGTCAAATGTGTAAACCGCCGTTGAACCATCTGCCCTGAAGGCCTTGATCCTTGATTCTCCATAGTTGTCAAATGGGAAACTGTAAAATCCGGATTTGTCCCAACCGGCTTCTTGATTGAATAGTAATCCTGTGACCATTGTGCCACCATAGTCCACTCCGGTCATCACTTGATCAAGTTCATTGCCTGGCATTCCAGATCCTGGCGTGTAGAAACCTTTGGTCCTGTCCGCCGCTGTCAGGCCTGTCTCGTTACCGTAAACCTTGTACACACTTCCTATGTTGTCATCGAAGTCCGTGCTTGAAGTGAATGCGTTTGTCACTTTGTACAATTGGTTGTCATATCTCAATAGATCATTGTAGGCGTAGGCAGTGGATGCTGTCCAGTCAATGACCCTAGATGTGCTTGACACCCTATCAAATTTTATTGTGGTGTCGAAATCCCTGACTAGATCGTTATTTAGGTTAGCGTATGCCTTGGCTGTATCGGTTGGCGTTGTTCCGTCCTTCTTGCCACCTGTTAAAACCACAGTAGGTGTTGCAGTGTAGTTTGCACCTATGCCTGTCACATTTATTTTTGTCACCGCACCGCCCTGTATGATCGCCGTAGCCGTTGCGGCAGTCGTGGCAGGTGTGACATACACCTTGAATGTGCCTGACTTGTCACTCTCTGATTCTCTTACTGATGCAGTTGGTCCATAGAACGTGCCGTCCAATCCATCGAATGTGTAAGATTTTGTAGTGCCTGAACCTGAATTCTGTGAGTCGTATATCTCTGCCTGCTTCTCGCTAGTGAACAACGGATAGTAGTATCCAAACTGTCCGCTTGTCACACCTGAACTGCTTGTGGCCTGTATCTGGAACGGTCCTGTTGATCCCGTGGTTCCTCCAATTATGGTCACCGTGGGTGCCACCTCATATCCAGAACCACCTGCTGTCACTGTAATTGACTGCACATACTTCTTGTGATAATCTTGCCACATCTGCCATGGATATTCTGTTAACTTGGATGCGTCTGAATCAACATTCAGACTCCTGATTTTTCCTGTTGTGTCATCATAGAAAGGAGGATTATCGAAGTCTGAGAATATACCGTCTTGTGTTTCCGTCTTGTCATAACCCAATCTGTATTCCCTCAATTTTGTGTGGAACGGTTTGACTTCGTTTATGTAACTCTCAATCCAATCGTCGGTGCCTGCTGTGTAGGTTTTTCTCTGATCCAATTGTCTCACACTGTTCTTCGCATTGATAAATGAAGTCTTGAACATCCAGTCCACATAGGTCTGTTCTGAAAGCACCTTTCTCAGTCCTGTGAAGAACAACGTGTTGTATTCTAGTGCCAGATCATTGATGAACAGGTCATCCCTCAGTGCTGTTAATATTTTCCTTGTCTCCGTGCTTGGCTCTTGATCAAAAAAGTTGTCATCAAAATTGTCATCACCAGCGAAACCTGTTGCGTCCTGCGTGTAATCATAAAGTTTAGTAGATAATCTGATAGTACCATTTTCTGTGCCAACGTTCTTCCAACCATCCGCAGTCCTCATGAACAGTTTCCAACCACCGGTATCTGCACTGGTAACTTTGACGTGCTTACCTATACTGAGATCGACAGTGTCTAGTTCGTATTGGTATGTAACTTGTTTGTCAATCTTGGTGTTTTCTCCGTGTGTCATTTCACCGTTAGTATCGTACCAGTCTGTGTAACTCCAATAGGCAGAAGTATTGTAAGTCTGTAGTTTTGTTCTACTGAATCCTGTGCCATCCCATTGGTATATTGCCCAGTATCCGTTGGCCGTTTCGTCTGCTTTAACCAAGTAGTTCACTGTTCCAGAGATGTCTGCGGTGTTCAAGTAGGTCAGCTCTGCGTATGTATTGACTGTTGCGTCCCATTCGCCACTCTGTGCTGTGGGTTGTGGATCTGATGAATCTAGGTTTGTTAGATTGATCTGACCAACCAACTGATTTTTCTTCAAGACGCTGTTTGCGTAATCTATGATCTCTTTAAGAGCATTGTACCTGTCAACATACCAGCTCTGTCTTGGTCTGATGTTGTTGCCGTATCTCTCGTTGAGCGGAAGATTTAAATCTGGTACAGTGTCTCCGGCACTATTCTTTCCTATCAAGGAATCCCACCAACGTGTCTCTACCTGGTGTCCAGGCCTGTAGTCAGCATCACCTTCCCTGACCAATTTCCAGACACTGTGTGAATCTCCCTCAAATGCGTTGGTACGTATGTCAACGTTCAACACTATGTCGTCATT
>Ga0180120_10000363_pt1 | contig 23481 bp, 16 predicted proteins | sample CPBDNA_3_FD_129677 | JGI IMG/M metagenome (GOLD analysis project Ga0180120, IMG submission 129677) | Freshwater to marine salinity gradient microbial communities from Chesapeake Bay, USA - CPBay_Spr_31_0.2_DNA (version 2) (version 2) | ecosystem: Environmental > Aquatic > Marine > Coastal ... | reverse complement strand
CCACCGTACCTACTTCCCATACCAGCCGCTAACACTACTAGTGTAAGATTTGAATTTCTTTTTTCCTTTTCTACTTTTATTTTTCCAAATTCTAACATAAACTCTGTTACTTTATTTGATTCTATGTTTTAATAACTTGAAAGCACGTTTAATTTTCCGAAAGCACTTTCATAAATACTTTAGCTCAAAAATCAAAATTTGTGTTTGTTGTTTCTTTGAAAAATTATTGTCCGAAACAAAGACCAATGTTTTATTACCATTGGGTAAGGTTTTTCCATAAGACACCCCCTCAATATTGTCTATATGAATGCCTAAATCATCCATATTAAAAATCATCTGTTTAGGGATTTTCCTAAAGGGAAATTTACGATCCCTTAATGAAAATACTTTTTTGATATCTGTGCCATAGGCTAAGTCACTATAAAAAACTTTTATTGTATTGGAACTTCTCCCAACCGAGTATGATCGCTCTACAATGAGGAGTTTATTTTTTCCTGCTTGTAATATTGCTGATATACCATTTGTCTTACTTCCTTCTTTTGGAATAGCTTGGTGAGCTACAGGGTCAAGTTCATAAGCATATTGCGCAATGTTTTTCTTTGTCTTTAAATCAAATTGGAAAATTCTGACCAATGATCCCTTCGTAACATCTGGCTTTTCGTCATCTTCATACAAAGGCTCTTCAATGCTAGTATATATGCTTTGAAAGTCATCAGAAAATGTGATTCCCTCTAGAGTACCATTCCTTCTAGGACCTTTTTCAGTTAATGTCATTTTTAGATTTTGAGGCATTGTAAATTCACTGACAAATTTCCCTAAGGTATCCATTACAAAAATGGAAGGGTTTTGTAAAAAAATTTTATTGTTCGTAATTAATTTTTCACCTTCACTGCACCATATAAAATACTTGTCTATTGGATTGTATCTTATGTCCTCAGGGTCAATAGAAAAAAAAGGAGAGGTTTCCCAATTACTGAATTTTTCATCATTACGTCCTTTAATGGAGACTAGATGTAAAAATTGTACACTATCTATTTTACGTTTATTTAAATGAATGTTGGCTTTGTAAAATCTAGCCGTGTTATGAATAGATCTATCGTCACTAATGAGATAAAAAACATCATTTTCTTTATCATAATCTATCCCAGATAGTCCCCCAATTTTAGTTCCTCCAAAAATTTGCTCATGCGGAATTTCATAATGATCAATTAAATTCAAAATAGGCCTTGGTAATTTCGTGTGTAATTCTTTTTCTCCTTTACAGGAATAGAACAAAACCAAAAAACCCACTAAATAAAAGTACTTTCTCATAATTAGATTTATTTCATCATTTCAAAATCCATCTTTAATATTGTTAATCTTGATGTTTTGCATTCCAAACAAAAAGTGTTAATACTACTGATAAAAAGGCAGCACCAATCCAAAAAATGGCAATAGTCGAAAAGTCATAAACGACTTCTCCTTCCACAATTGTTTTGTTACCCTTGATAAGATATCCACTTATAATATCTTGAACTCCTGCTCCAATGTAACTAGCAATACCTATGAGTCCTAAAGCCGCTCCGGAGGTTTTTTTTGAAGCTATATCTACAGCCATTAATCCTCCCACGAAAGTGATTAAAATACCTATAGCGAATCCAAATAGAATCATGGCCAAAGTATCTATCCATGGATTCCCGTTAGGGTAAAATAAAAAAATAGAAATTGATGAAACATTTAGAATACCTGCCAATAAAGCAGGTATGTTTCGGCTACTCTTAAAAAAACGATCGGATACAATCCCTGAAACTACTGTTCCAATGATACCACTTATTGCGCTAACAGATATAATTGAACTAGCTTCTATGGTGCTGTATCCTTTTTGCACTTCTAAATAGTATATGCCCCAACTTTCAATTCCATATCGGCTGACATACATCAAGCAACTTGCGGCGGCTAGAATCCAAATAAATGGATTTTTAAGAACTTCTCGTTGAAGTGATCCAATGGATTTTCCTTTAGTTGATTTTCCTACATAATCATTTTTTAAATCTGCTACTGACGGTAACCCTTTACTTTCAGGTGAATCATGAAGAAATAAAGCAATAATGAGTGCTCCAGCAAGCCCAATTAATCCAGCACCCCAGAATCCCCATTTCCATCCCCCAATACTAACAAAAAATGCAACCCCTATATAGGTAATTGCCTTCCCAATACTATGACTAGCACTCCATATGCCATAGTAGGTACCTCTTTCTTTGTTGCTAAACCAACGTGATAGCGAGATAACACCTGGTGCTGCTCCCATAGATTGAAACCATCCGCTTATACCCCATAAAACGGTGAATACTACAAATGAAGAGGTAAAGCCCAAAATCAAATTTATCAAAGCAGAGAGCAAAAGCCCTGTTGACATAAAGCGACCGATATTGCTTTTATCAGCTAAGAAACCATTGAATAATTTCCCTGCTGCATAGGAAAAAAAGAGTGCAGACCCCATCAAACCTAATTCAGATTCATTCAAAATATTAGCTTCCACCAATGGTTTTTTGATAACATTAAGGCTTAAACGGCAGACGTAGTAAAAACTATACCCCAAAGTGGCAGAGATAAAAACTTGCCATTTTAATTTATTGTATATAGAAATTTGTTCTTCAGATGTTCCTACTAGTGGTCTTGGGTTCGATTTTTTAAAGTATTTTAACATTGTATTTAATCTATTTAGAATTAGTGTTTAAATCTGTATTTTTTATATATTCCCAAAAACTTATTCCGTTAGGTAGGTCTTGGACTTTAAAAATATCGGTAATCGTTTTTCCTATATCTGAAAAAGAATTCCTTGTACCAATATTTACTCCCTGCGTTAAGGTTTCACCATACACTAAAATCGGAATGTATTCACGTGTATGGTCTGTGCCTTTGGCTGTTGGGTCATTACCATGATCTGCAGTAATGATTAATACGTCTTCGTCTTTAAGTGCTTTTAAAATATCGGGCACCCTTGCATCAAAATCTTTTAAACAACGGGCATAACCCTCAACATCTCTTCTATGTCCATAAAGCATGTCAAAATCTATAAGGTTTGTAAAAATCAACCCCTCAAAATCCTGTTTAATCATAGAAATAGTACGTTCTATTCCATCAAAATTATCGGTTGTTTTAAATGATTGTGTGATTCCTGAGTTTAAAAAAATATCGCTGATTTTTCCAATACCAACCACCTCTTTTCCATTGTTCTTCAATACATTTAGTAATGTGGGCTTTGGAGGTTTTACAGCTAAATCTTTCCTATTAGATGTACGTTTAAATGCTTCTTTGTTTCCTACAAAGGGTCTAGCTATTACACGACCGACTTCAAGATCCCCCGACAATATTTTTCTTGCTTTTTGACAAATATTATATTGTTCTTTGAGTGGAATTACATCTTCATGCATGGCTATTTGAAAAACACTATCTGCAGAAGTATAAACTATTGGAAACCCTGTTTCTACATGAATTTCACCAAACCTATTTATAATATCAGTACCCGAACCAACTACGTTTCCAATAATTGAGCGCCCTATTTCTTTTTCAAATCGTTTAATTATTTTAGTTGGAAATCCATTGGGAAAGGTTGGAAAGGCTTTATCTAATACAATACCACAAATCTCCCAATGTCCAGTAGTAGTATCTTTGCCTGAAGATTTCTCTATAGCTCTCCCATAATTTGCTAAAGGCTTTTCTTCAGGCGAAATATTAATGCTTTCATTAATATTTCCCAACCCTAATTTAGCAAGGTTAGGGAGCTCAAAATCTGAAATTGATTTAGCTATATTTCCAAGGGTATTTGCCCCAGCATCGTTGTATAAATGTGCATCTGGTAATGCGCCTATACCAACACTATCAAGAACAATTAAAACTACTTTCATTTTATTAACTAATTATCCAATAATCATTCCTGCTATGGTTGCCGACATTAATGAGGCAAGTGTCCCTCCAATTAAAGCTTTCATACCGAATTTTGATAATGTTTTTCTTTGCCCTGGAGCTAAAGATCCGATGCCTCCAATTTGTATTCCAATAGACGCAAAGTTTGCAAAGCCACAAAGCATATAAGTTGATATAACAATTGACTTATTATATGTGAAATGCATCAGATTGTTTACGTTTTTTAACTCTGCAAGCTGCATGTATCCAACAAATTCACTTGCGGAAAGTTTTATTCCAAGCAATTGCCCAGACATCATCATATCCTCTTTAGCCACACCTATTAACCACATGAGGGGAGCAAATACATGACCCAATAGGGCTTCTAATGAAAGTTTTGGGTAAGCTGTGTTTGCTAACATCCAGTCATTTAGACGTGTAATATCTCCCACCCATCCAAAAACACCATTAATCAGAGCAATAAAAGCCACAAAGACCAAAAGCATAGCTCCAACGTTAAGCGCTAATTTTAAACCCTCGGTTGTTCCATTCGCAATGACATCAAGAATGTTTGTTCCTATTTTTTCTGACGAAACATTCACATCAGTATTAATATTTTCTGTTTGAGGGTATAAAATTTTTGAAATTATAATTGCTCCAGGAGCTGCCATGACTGATGCGGCTAGTAAGTGTTTGGCAAAGTAGAGTCGAAGAGCGGGGTCATCACCTCCTAAAAATCCTATGTAGGCTGCCAATACGGTTCCAGCAACGGTGGCCATTCCTCCAATCATAACCAATAGCATTTCAGATTTATTCATCTTTTCCAAGTATGGCTTTATAAGTAAAGGCGCTTCTGTTTGTCCTAAAAAAATATTTCCCGCTATGCTCAAACTTTCAGCCCCAGAAACGCGCAATAATTTAGATAAAGACCATGCTAATATCTTCACGACTTTTTGTATGATTCCCAAATAAAAAAGCACCGATGTTAATGCCGAAAAGAAAATAATTACAGGTAATACTTGAAAAGCGAATACAAATCCAAAGGTGTCCATGTCTGCGACCATTCCTCCAAAAAGAAACCTACTCCCAGCTCTTGTAAAGTCTAAAATATTTACAAATGCCCCGCCAATATTTTCAAAAAACCCCATGATAAAGGGTACTTTTAAAACACCTAAAGCAATAAATAATTGAAGTAAAATACCAATGCCTATCGTTTTCCAATGAATAGCTTTTTTATTACTGCTAAATAAAAAAGCTAACAGTATTAAAAAGGCCATTCCCAAAGCACCTCGCCAGAGGGTGGTCATTGAAAACCCCTGACTTGGGATTATGGCAGAACTAACCACGCCTTCTTGAATGTTAAGAGGGATATGTGTTAATAATGTTAAGTTGATCGTATCAAAAACCATTTTATTTAATACTTGTTTTTAAAGCATCTGAGGGTTTAGGAACATAATGCCCTTTTCCTCCCGCACGGTCATCATTAAAAGTTGATGGGATGGTATTATTTTTTGTACGTTCATGCCATGTGATATGTGCTTTACCATTGTCTTTTTGAACCATTGTTATACAATCCTCAATAGGGCAAACTAAGGAGCAAAGATTACATCCAACACAATTTTCTTCAATAATACTTGGAATTCTACTGCCGTCTTTTGGAAGTGCTATCGCCTGATGCGCTCCATCGTCACAAGCGATATAACACAAATCACATCCTACACATTTATCGTTGTTTATTTTTGCTTTTACACTATAGTTTAGATTTAAATGTTTCCACTCTGTTACATTTGGAAGTGCTTTTCCAGCAAAATCGTAAATGGTTTTGTAGCCCCTGTCATCCATGAATTTTTCCAAACCAGATTTCATTTCTCGTACGATGCCAAATCCATAATGCATCGCAGCAGTACATACCTGTAGTGAAGTTGCACCAAGCAAAATGTATTCTGCGGCATCTTTCCAGGTTTCTATGCCTCCAATGCCACTAATTGGCAAGTGATTTATTTTTTGATGTTGTGCTAATTCTTTTAGCATATGCAGGGCTATGGGCTTAATGGCAGGACCACAATACCCTCCATTTGTGCCTTTCCCATCTACAACAGGAAATGGTGCATAAGCGTCTAAATCTAACCCTACAATACTTTTAAAAGTATTAACCAATGAAAGGGCATCAGAGCCTCCTTGAACCGCCGCTAAACCTGGATCTGTAATATGCGACACGTTTGGTGAAAGTTTTGTAATTACAGGAATTTTGGCTTCATCCATAACCCATTCAACGATGGTTTTCAACACCTCGGGCTCCTGTCCTACAGCAGATCCCATTCCGCGCTCACACATCCCATGCGGACAACCAAAATTTAACTCTATGCCATCTGCACCAGCATTTTGAACGTCATTTATTATTTGTATCCATTCTTCTCTGGTATCTACCATCAAAGAAGCGATAACTGCATGATCCGGAAAATACTTTTTGACTTCTTCCATTTCTTTTAAATTATCAGACAACGGACGATCCGATATTAACTCTATGTTACTAAATCCAGCCATTCGTGTATCTCTGTAATTTACTGCTCCATATCTGCTAGAGACATTGATTGTTGGAAGGCCTAGGGTTTTCCAGACAGCACCTCCCCAGCCAGCTTCAAAAGCTTTGATGATTTGATATCCTGAATTTGTTGGCGGTGCCGATGCCAACCAAAAAGGGTTAGGTGCTTTTATTCCCGCAAAGTTTATTGATAAGTCTGCCATGATGTTATTCTATTTTGTTAACCATTTATGAATTCCTTGTGCTGCCATCTTACCGTCATAGGCGGCATTAACTACTTCTGCACCTCCGTTGATAGCATCTCCTCCTGCAAAATATTTGGGATTTGACGTTTGAAAAGACTCACTGTTTACAATAATTCTCGTTTTATTATCGATTTCCAACTTTTCAATAAGCTCATACAGGTGCCCTTGCTTTGCCTGCCCTGTAGCTTTTATAACCATATCGCATTCAATAATAAAATCGGTTCCTACAACAGGGTGTAGCTTGTCTTCAAATTTTTGTGTTTTAACAAATTTTACTGCTTCTACTTTGTTTTTTCCTATAATTTCAACTGGTGTACAATTGAAAACTCCCTTAACACCCGCACTTTTAGCTAAATCATATTCAAACTCGTAAGCTCCTTTTTCTTCTTTGGATCTACGGTAAGTAACGGTAACTTCATGAGCCCCCATTCTTGCAGCTTCAGATGCCGCATCCATTGCTGTGTTTCCAGCTCCTAGCACAATGACTTTATTAGGCACTTGCACCAGATGATGTTTCATTCTAAGTTCCTCAATAAACTCTACTGCACCTACAACCCCGTTTATATTTTCACCCTCTATGCCAAGCACAGACGTTTTTCCTAGTCCAACTCCTATAAAAATGGCATCATACTTAGATTCTAAATCTTTTAATTTTTTTTTGGAAGTAATGGCATTATTGTACTTAACATTAAAACCTAGTTGATTTTGTAAAAAAGCAAATTCTTTTAATACCTCTTCATTAGTTATTTTGTAAGGTGCTATTCCATGAACTGTTAAACCCGTAGGCTGTTCTTTTGCTTCAAACACATCAACTTTATACCCTAGGGCCCTTGCTTCACAAGCACAAGCAATACCTGCAGGGCCAGCACCAATAACAGCTATTTTTAAACCGTTTAAGTCCCCAACGTTATACAATTTTTTACTCCCGTCAATAACACTTGTGGTAGCATAATGTTGTAACCTTCCTATTTGTAAGGGCTGTACATCTTGATGATTGTAAACACAGGCCCCTTCACACAAAACTCCAGTTGGACAAACTGTCCCACAGGCATTTCCTAGCCAATTAGAATCATAGATGGTTTTTGCGGCGCCTTCAGTATTTTTAGTATGAATTTGCTTTATAAACAATGGAATGTCTATTCCTGTTGGACACGCTTTAATACATGGTGCATCGTAACAAAACAAGCATCTAGAACTTTCGTAATAGGCTTCGGTATCATTCATTAAAGGCTTTTTAAGCGCAAAATTCTTTTTAAACGCTTTCTCTGAAACGGGTCTTTTATATTCTGCCATGTATTCTATTTGTTAATTAAAAAATGGGGGGGTTACAAGTCGGTTAATCTACTGTATGTTTCAGGTCTTCTGTCTCTAAAAAATTGCCAAGTGGAACGAACTTCCTCAATAAGATCTAAGTCAAATTCGGCAACCAATAATTCATCATCATCTCGAGAGGCCTCTGCGAATATTTGCCCACGTGGATCTACGAAATACGATTGCCCATAAAATTTACCTAAATTCCATGGTTTCTCTTCACCTACACGATTGATACATCCCATAAAATAGCCATTGGCTGCAGCGTGTGCGGGTTGTTCTAGCTTCCATAAATATTCACTTAATCCTGCTACAGTTGCTGATGGATTGTAAACAATTTCTGCTCCATTTAAGCCTAAGGCTCTAGCTCCATCTGGGAAATGCCTGTCGTAGCAGATATAGACTCCTACTTTAGCGTATTTTGTTTGAAATACAGGGTATCCCATATTTCCTGGCTTAAAGAAGAATTTCTCCCAAAAACCTGTTGTATGTGGAATATGATTTTTTCTATATTTTCCTAAATATTTTCCATCAGCATCAATTACTGCAGCGGTGTTGTACAGCACTCCTGCTTGTTCCTTTTCGTAAATAGGGGCAATGATTACCATGTCATACTTCTTTGCTATTTGTTGCAATTTATACACAGTAGGACCTGGAATCGTTTCTGCCGAGGCATACCACTTTTTATCCTGACCCGGACAGAAATAAGGTGTATTGAATATTTCTTGTAAGCATAATATTTGAACTCCTTGCTTTCCAGCTTTTTCTATATACGGAATGTGTTTATCGTACATAGCATCCATAATTTCTTGTATTGTACCCTCTCCTTCTGTCATCGGAAGGCTCATTTGTATCAATCCAGATGTTACTTTTCTTGGCATATTCTTACTGTTTTAATTGATAAATTATTTTTTAGATTACTGTTTTAGATGTTTTACCTCTTGGTATAAATTGACCAAAACCTGCTTTTAAATGACACTGCTCTTTTTCAATAGCAACTTGACCTCTAAGAATGACGGTTTCTGTTTTTCCTGTTACTTTTTGTCCTTCATAAGCTGAATAATCGCAATTCATATGATGTGTTTCTACTGAAATTGTATGTTCTTTTCTAGGATCAAAAATCACAAGATCTGCATCGCTACCTATGGCGATGGTGCCTTTTCTGGGATACATTCCAAATATTTTTGCAGCGTTTGTAGAGCTAACTTCTACATATTTTGTTATTGAAATTTTCCCTTTATTTACACCTTCTGAATACAAAAGTTCCATACGATGCTCTATCGCCGGATGTCCATTTGGGATTTTAGAAAAATTGTCTTTTCCCATTTTTTTCTGTTTCCATAAAAACGGACAATGGTCGGTACCTACCGTTTGTACCAACCCTTGATTTATTCCAGACCAAAGTGCTTCTTGGTCTTTCTTTTCACGAAGTGGAGGGCTCATCACCCATTTGGCCCCTTCAAAGTCATTTTCATACAATGAAGCATCTAACATTAGGTACTGCGTACAAGTCTCCACAAAAACTTTCTGATTTCGCTGGGTTGCTTGTCTAACGGCATTTAATGCGCCTTCACAGGTCATATGCACTATATAGCCAGGGCAATCTGTGTAATACAACATATCTGAAAAACGTGCTGAGGCTTCTGCTTCTGTAACTTCTGGTTGTGAGAGGTAATGGTATAATGGCGATAAATTTCCTAAGGCTTTGTTTTTAGCAATTAAAGAATCTATCATATCTCCATTGGTAGCATGCACAGTAACCAATCCGCCATGTTTTTTGACAACTTTCATCAGTTGTATCATTTGGCCATCGTCAATCATCAATGCACCTTTGTAAGCCATAAAGGTTTTAAAGGAGGAAATACCTTCTTCTTCAATCATCTGTACTATTTCTTTAGCAACATCATCATTAAAATCAGTTACAGCCATGTGGTAGGAATAATCACCAATAGCCTTTCCATTAGATTTTTCTTGCCATGTTTTTAAGGCATTCCGTAATGATTTGCCTTGTGTTTGCAAGACAAAATCGATGACCGTTGTAGTACCTCCGTGTAATGCAGCACGCGTTCCTGTCTCATAATCGTCACTAGAATACGTTCCCATGAAAGGCATATCTAAATGCACGTGCGGATCGATACCACCTGGAATAACCAATTTGTTAGTAGCATCTATGACTTTATCTGCTTGATAAATTAAATCTTTACCTATTGCAACAATTTCCTCGCCTTCAACATAAATATCTGCCACATACGTTTCCGCTGCTGTAACTATCTGACCATTCTTTATTAAAATTGACATTTTCTTATTGTTCAAATTAGATTTGATTTTTATTCCAAAATCTTAATTATTTAAAACGATTTCATTAATCATAGTTTGCACTTTTTCATCAAAAAATAATACAAGACAAATGATATGATAAACCCGGTAAACCATGATAGGGAGTACAAAAAACGAAGTGCTGGTTCCCAATACCCTACTAAGGCCATTAAAACACCTACCAATAATGCTATCATGGCGTATTTGTTGAATCCTGTTTTGTTATAAGAATACACTCCTTCTTCTTTATACAACTCTGGTAGCTCCAGTTTTTTATGTCTAACCAAATAATAATCTGCAATTAAAATCCCGAGTACTGGTCCTAATAATCCACTGACAAAAATCAAGAATCCTGAAATTTCGTTAAGCAGCCACCAAGGCATTATTAGTATCCCAATAATTCCAGTAATGGTTCCACCTGTTTTAAAACTTATCCTTTTTGGCCATAAATTTGAAAACGCATTGGATGGCGCAATAACATTAGCTGCTATATTGGTACTTAATGTTGCTATGAGCATAAAAACCTGTGCAACAATAACTACAAATGGATTTTTAAATTTTGATATGAGGGATACGGGATCCCATGGGGCATCATCAGCAATTAAAATATCTTTAAAATTTATAATGGCTGCACAGGTAACGAAGATGCCCACAAAAGAATAAAGCATCATTGTTATTGGTAGCCCTATAAATTGTCCTGCAATTTGGTCTTTTTGGGTTGATGCGTAGCGCGTAATATCCGCAATACTAATAGACATGGTGGCCCAAAAGCCAACCATAGCTGTTAGCCACAACAAATATTGCCAAAACTTGCTTTTAGTGCTTGGGTTATCACTAACTATATTTGCCGTAACAATACTTGATAAAACATTAGGTTCTGAATCTGAATTTCTGAATTGCACCAGAATATTTTCAGCATTAGGAATCGGTATTGGTTGAGTGGTAAATGTTTCCCAAGTTGTGGTTTCATCTGAAACTATATTATACTCTGTTACTTTCAATTCGCCTTCCTTGTTTTTTAAGGCGCCTAAATGCAGCATGTATATATTGTCCTTTTCAGATATACTAGCAGCAGTCTTTTCAAGTTGAACACTTTGGTTTAATACTACAGAAAACCCTTCTGCCTTGGCATAACTCCAATAAATAAGAACAACGCCCATAATCATTAAAATGGGTGCTGAATAGGTTTCTAACCACTTAATACTTTCGGTTCCTTTCCAAATAAAGTACATATTAATAATCCAGAAAATTCCGAAACCGATAAATTTACCAATAGACAAACCCAAATCTCCTGTTGTCCCAGTAGCAGCATTAAAAATGGCATATATGGCAAGTCCGCCTATCCAAGTTTGTACACCAAACCAACCACAGGCTATTATACCTCTGGTTACAGCAGCCAAATGAACACCCTTTGTTCCAAAAGCTGCCCGACCTATTACAGGAAACGGAATACCATATTTTACACCAGCATGCCCATTGAGTACCATAGGAACTGTTATGATTAAATTAGCAATCCCAATAATAATTAGTGCTTCATACCAATTCAGCCCTGTTTTTATCATATAGGATGCTAAAAGATATGTAGGAATACATACAGCCATACCTACCCAAATGGCCGCTAAATGCCATTTACTCCAGGTTCTTTGACTTGAAGGCACTGGTGCTAAATCTTCACTGTAAAGTGATGATTTAGAAACATCTTCTTGTAATCCTACAATATCGTCACTCATTTTTTAATTACAATATTCGTTTGCTATTGCTATGGCTTGTGAAATAATTTCTAGACCTTCATCCACCTCATCTCTTGTAATGTTTAATGGTGGCGCAATGAAAATATAACTCCATCTCACAAAAGTGAACATGCCCAATTCTCTTATTTTTGCCGCCATTTTATTGGTGATTTCCATATCTTCAGGAGCTGCATTCCAGGGTGTAATTGGCTCTTTTGTTTTTCTGTTTTTAACCAATTCTATGCAGCCTAACAAGCCCGTATTTCTAAAGTCTCCTATTGACGGGTGCTTTTTCTTTAATTTTTCAACTTCTGCTTCAATATACAAGCCCATTTCGGCAGCCTTGTCAACCAAATTCTCCTCTTCGATAATCCGAATATTTTCTAAGGCTGCTGCACATAATGTGGGGTGTGCAGAATAGGTAAGACCAATAGGCATAGGGTTATCATCAAAATAGGCTGCTATTTTATTGTTAACAAGGACGCCTCCCAAGGGCAAATAACCTGAGGTTAAGCCTTTGGCAATACACATAATATCTGGTGTTACATCATGATGGTCTATCCCAAACATTTTACCTGTTCGACCAAAACCGCTCATTACCTCATCATCAATCATCATGATACCATACTTGTTACATAAGGCTCTTACCTTTTTTAAATAATTTGGAGGGTACTTGATACAACCCGAAGACCCTGACTCTCCCTCAAATAAAATAGCAGCAACACTATTGGGATTTTCAAACTGAATTACCCTTTCTAAATGTGCTAAAGCACGTGCGCCACATTCTTCAATGGAACTTGAATCCCATGGACAACGATATGCATAAGGGTTTTCTACATGAACCACATTTGGCATAGCCTGACTATCTACAGGAAAACGCCTTGGGTCTCCACTTGCTGTAATAGCTCCATAAGTTGCTCCATGGTAGGCTCTATAATGCGTGATGATTTTGTGGCGTTTGGTAAACATTCTGGCAATCTTAATAGCATTTTCAATAGCTTCTGCTCCTCCAAGTGTAAAGAATGTTTTGGTCAAGTCACCCGGCGTAATCTCTGCAAGCTTCTTACCCAGTTTGCCTCGTACATCAGTTGCCATTCCTGGGTAAACATAACTCACTTCCTGCATCTGACTAGAGACAGCATTTGTGATGCGTTGATCTCCATGGCCTATATTCACATTCATTAACTGGGACGAAAAATCAAGATACTTTTTACCGTCCCTATCATATATATACGAACCCATTGCATGATGTACATTAATAGGGTTTAGTCCCCCTTGTTTTGCCCACGAAAAAAGAGTATAGTTTAGATTGTTTTGCACGATTTGATTATTCATTACTACTAATATTTTTTAACTCATCCAGTTTGTTTGTGCCTCTGGGTTCCATTTGGTAGTTGTTTTTTTATTTTGCGTCCAAAACTCTATTGAACCTCTACCAGTAATGTCACACACACCAAATTTTGACTCATTCCAGCCTCCAAAAGAGAAAGGTTCTCTTGGTACAGGAACACCTATATTTACACCAATCATACCCGCACTGGCACGTTGTATTACCTGTTTTGCTAAACCACCACTTCGTGTAAATACTGCTGCCGCATTACCGTAATTTGAACCATTTTCAATTTCTATCGCTTCATCTAAATCTTTCGCCCTAATGATTGATATTACCGGTCCAAAAATTTCTTCTTTAGCAACCGACATCTCTGGAGTAACATGATCAATAATGGTGGGGCCTACATAGTATCCCCCTTCTTTTCCCTTTACTGTTATATTGCGTCCATCTAATATGATTTTGGCTCCATCGTTTTCTGCTTGTGTGATATATTCTTCAATACGTTTTTTTGCTTCAGACGAGATGACAGAACCTAAAGTATCTCCAGGAACTAATTTTTTTGCGTCTTCTACCATTTTATCTATTATGTGCTGAATATTATCTACCCCTACCATTACAGAAGCTGCCATACAGCGTTGACCAGCACATCCTGACATAGAGGCTACTACATTTGATGCTGTCATTTGGGGATTTGCATCTGGAAGAACCAACAGGTGATTTTTAGCTCCGCCCAATGCTACACAACGTTTTAAATTTGAGGTGGCTCTTTTATATACAATTTTGGCCACCTTGGTGGATCCTACAAACGAAACTGCTTTTATATCTGGGTGGTCACAAATAGCCTCCACAACTTCTTTGCCTCCGTTCACAATATTAAATACCCCATCAGGAAGACCTGCTTCTTTTAATAATTCACCCATTCTAACTGCACTCAACGGAACAAGTTCTGAAGGCTTCATAATCATTGTGTTTCCTAAAACCAATGCATTAGGCATTGACCAATGTGGTACCATGTTAGGAAAGTTAAACGGGTTGATTGAAGCCACAACACCCAACGGTTTGCGTTCTACTTTACATTCTACTCCTTTACTTACTTCCTGAACTTCATTAACTATAATCTGTGGCATGGAAACCGCAAACTCACATAGTTCGATGGCCTTTTCTACTTCTGCTTTGGCTTCTCCATAGGTTTTGCCGTTCTCCAGTTGTACCAATTTTGATAACTCATCTATGTTTTTTTCTAAAAGCCTACGGTACTTAAAGAAAACTTGAACTCGTTCTTTTAATGTTATTGAAGACCACTTATGAAACGCCTGTTTTGCTGCGTTTACCGCTGCATCAATTTCTCTCGATTTTGACAATGGTAATGAAGAAATTTTAGTCCCATCTATTGGACTTAGAACATCTAATCTAAGGTGATTGTTTTTCTCAAATTTACCATTGATGTAGTTTTCAACGTCACGTATAGTATTTAATATTTCCATATTGTTTATTGTGTGATTGTTTTTGGATCGTGTTTTTTTTGAGTTTTCTTTTATTTAAGCCTTTGGTGTTTTAAAATAGAGTAGTGCTAGGCTTAAAAAGCGTTTCTTTTCTTGTTATATTGAAATTTTTTCCAAAACATATTCGATTAATTCTTCCATGTTTTTTCTGTAATTTTCGTTTGCATTTTTATTAAGTCGATTGGCAATAATTAAGCATACTGCAACCGCATGATGTCCTAGCATTTTTGCTAAGCCATAAATTGCTGAACTCTCCATTTCATAATTGGTAATCTTTAAATTACCATAAGAAAAATTAGATAGTTTATTATTAATATCTTTTATTTCAGTAGTGAGACGAAGTTCTCTTCCTTGAGGGACATAAAATCCGGGCGAGGTTACTGTAATCCCCGTGAATAGTTGATCACTAACAAGAGTGTTAAACAGCTTTTTTGAGGCGTCAATGACATAAGGAGAAAAAAACAACGATTCAGAGTCCAAATGAGCTTTAAATGCAGTTTTAACTTTGCTATTAATCACTTCTTCATTGTCTTGATAGAAGTATAAGAGGTTGTCAAATCCAATAGACATTTTTGATAAAACATAAGCGTTTACAGGAATACTTTTCTGAAGACTACCAGAAGTGCCAATTCTAATAAAATTCAACTTTCGCTTCTTGTCTTTTAACTTTCTTGTATTAAAGTCAATGTTTACCAAAGCGTCCAACTCATTCATTACAATATCAATATTCCCAACGCCGACCCCAGTGGAAACTACGGTAATTCGTTTATCATTGTATCTCCCAGTAACACTAACGTACTCTCTATTAGAGATGCTAAACTCAACATCGGTTAAATAAGACCCAATAACACTTACACGATTTGGGTCGCCTACCAAAATAACGGTGTCTGCTACGTGTTCTGGTTTCAAATGAAGGTGGAAAATACTTCCATCTGGATTTAGTATTAATTCAGATTCAAGAAAAGTTCTTTCGTTGATCAATTCAATCATTTTTGTACAATAAATTTTAACGCACCAATAAAGCGCATCATTAATGGATTATATCTTTAAAAGGATTTTTATTACTTGTCTAAAACTAAAGGGTGATTTTTAAAATCACCCTTTAGTTTTAGACAAGTAATTATCCAGTTTAAAATTAATTGCAGATAAATTCTGTTTAGTAACCTGGATTTTGTGGAAATCCTGAAGGGTTGTTCACAATTTCTATCTGAGACTGAGGAATTGGAAAAAGTAAATCCTTTGCCGTAATAGTTTGCCCAACTTTGGCCATTTCAGAAATTGCAGTGCCTGTTCGTATCAAGTCAAACCAACGATCAAATTCTAATGCGAATTCAAATTTTCTTTCCAATAATACGGCTTCACGAAATTCTTGTTGATTAGTTAAATCTGTATTGGTATATGCAGTTAATCCTGCCCGAGTTCTAACTTGATTTAGCAATGTGAATGCATCCCCATTAACATCATCAGAATCATAAGCCACTTCGTTTAAGGCTTCAGCACGCATCAACAATACATCTGAGTATCTTAACACAGGGAAATCACTGCCAACTAGACCATTAAATTCTAAGTCAAAAAACTTTCCAGGTATTAGCCCTGTGGTTCCGAGACTAGTTTGTACTAAAGGAAGACGCGTGTCTAAAGCATCATATGCATCAAGTAATGATTGAGGGACAATTGTAAAGTTAGAATCACTAAACCATGCTCTATGGCCTTCACCAGCTTCATTTTTATTATAAGATACTGCAAAGACAATCTCAGCATTGTTTTTGTTGCTAACATCGAATACATCAGCAAAATTTGGTGACAATTGGTAATCCCCTATGACTTCATTTAGTTTTGCTGAAGCTTTCGGAAAGTCACCCTGTGTAAGATATACTTTTCCTAAAAGCGCTTTTGCTGCACCCGATGTTGCTCGAACACCGTTACTTGCGGGCAAGTTTTGTTCTGCAAACAACAAATCTTCTACTATGGTAGCATACACATCTGAAACACTATTTCTAATCAGCGCTTTGTCTTGTATCTGTTGCCTAGTTTGTTCAACACTCTGTTCAGCCGTAATAAGAGGTACATCTCCCCAAATTCGCACTGCATTAAAATAGATAAGTGCTCTTATAAACTGGGCTTCTGCTTTTAATTGGTTTTTTAACGAGACATCCATGTCGGCAGCCTCAATTCTACTTATTACGAGATTACATCTTGAAATACCAATATAGGTTCCTTTCCATGCACTTTCTATAAAAGTGTTGGCTGCGCTGGCAACAAACTTATCTATGTCTGATGCCCTAGAACTTGCACTAGCGTTATCATCAACAGCGTCATCAGCTCTAAGCCCCAATATCCTGTCAAAGGCAAGACCGTATTGGTCATCAGATTGTAGTGCATCGTAGCACCCAATAACCGCGTTGTTAAAATCCTCACCTGTTTCATAAAAGGCATCAGTTGAAGCACTTGATATGGGATCAAGTGATATAAACTCTTCGCTACAAGACCATGCAAGTATTGTTACAATGGTCAGATAAATATATTTTATTTTATAATTTTTCATTTGTTTTACTTTTAAGGTTAAAAGGATACGTTTAGACCAAGGCTTATAACCCTTGCAAGTGGGTATGTACCATAATCTTCACCTGGGGTTGTATTGTTTAACGCTCCACCTACGTTGAATCTACCATTAACTTCAGGATTGTACCCAGAATAATCCGTAATGGTAAAGAGATTTTGACCCGTTAGAGAAATTCTTAATCTGTCGAGGTTTAATTTTTCAAGTGCATCCTCTGAAAAATTATATCCTAGCGAAACATTTTGAAGTCTGATGTAAGAGCCGTCTTCTACATGCCAATCAGAAGACCATCCATTTCTTCCTGTTGCCACCCTGTTGGCTCTATGTATGATACCATTTCCAGTATTACTAGAGGAAACCCATCTATCCAAAACAGCTGTTCTATTATTAAAGTTACCCTCAACATTATTTATGTATCTAGTTAATATATTCATGACTTCGTTTCCTTGAGAGCCTTGAATATTAAACCCGAAATCTAGATTTTTGTAACTTAATGAACCTCCAATGCCAAATGTATAATCTGGATTGTAACTTCCCGTAATGGTTCTATCATCTTGACTAGCATTTCCTCCTTGGGTAATTGCCCCGTCTCCACTGACATCTTCAAATTTCAAATCACCAACTTGAGCTCCAGAAAAATGTGGACTATTGTCTAACTCTTCTTGAGTTTCAAATATTCCATCGGTTTTAAGTGTGAAATATGAACCTATTGGATCGCCTACTCTTGTAATAAAGAAGTTATAAGCACCTCCTCTTTGAATGATTGGCTCATTGTTAGGGCCCAACGCTTTTACCGTATTCTTATTAGTAGCAATATTAAAATTAACATTCCATTTGAGCTCACGGTCATGGTTTTGTAAGCCTAATAAAAATTCCCATCCCTTGTTTTGAACACGACCAATATTCTGTAACGAAGTACTAAAGCCAGATACCGTTGAAACGGGCAACTGTAATAATAAATCCTCCGTATTGCTGATATAATGGTCAACTTCTAATGTTATTTTATTGTCAAACAAACCAATATTTAACCCGTAGTTTGTGGAAAATGTTTTTTCCCAGCTTAGGTCTTCATTCGATGGTGTGTCGGGTGCGACGCCTGAGCTAGAACCATAATTACTTGGCTTCAGAAGTCCTTGAAATGCATAATTCCCGATATCAAAATTTCCAGTAACACCATAACTCGCCCGTAGTCTTAGGTCACTAAAAACATTTGAATCTTCCAAAAAGGATTCGTTAATGATCTTCCAAGCTCCCGATACTGAAGGGAAATATCCCCATTTATTATTCGGTGCAAATCTTGACGATCCATCTGCTCGTATAGATGCAGTCAGTAAATACTTGTTTTTATGCCCATATTGGACCCTTGCCAAATAGGATAAAAGTGAGTACTCTTCAATGCTTGATTGTCCAGACGTTGCTACCCCTGCGTTCAAAGTAGTCACCAAATCATTCGGAAAGTTGGTTGCTTCTAAAAAATTAACGTTTACACGATTTTTCTGTGTAGTATAACCAACTACCGCATTGATGTTGTGATCTTCCCCAATTTGTTTGTTATAGGCTAAAGTATTTTCAATTACCCAATTGACAAATTGGTCAGCTCTTGAATACCCTCTTGGGTTAGACGGACCAGCTGCGAATCTTTGTTCAAGCGAAGAGGGACGAAAATAGTCTCTTCTGAAACTGTTGATGTCTGTTCCTAAAGATAATTTATAGGTCAATCCCTCTGCTAATTCGTATTCAAAAAAGGCATTACCTAAAAAGTTAAACTGCGATAACTCATCTTGAGTCAAATTGGCAACCGCTACAGGATTAAGTTGCCCCGATTGTGAATATCCACTCCAAGATCTTGAATTTCCATTGCCCTCATAATTATACGTTCCATCTGCATTATATACAGGGAAAATTGGCGCACTACCCAGTGCCAATGCAATAACTCCTTCATCAGCGTATCTTCCTTCAGAATTTACCTTGTTTGTTACAGAATACGTTGGCGTAAGATTCAGTCCTGCATTAAATTTTCCAGATCGGAAATTTAAATTTAGACGCGTACTGTATTTTTTAAATCCAGAATTAATGACCACACCTTCTTGATCTAGGTAATTACCGGATACAAAATAGCGCACTTCTTCACTCCCCCCAGATAATGTTAACGTATGTCTTGTCATCAAGGCATCTTTAAAGATTTCATCTTGCCAATCGGTATTTGTTAATCCACTTTGTTCGTTTAAATACGGTAATATTTGATGTGGGATTAAGGTGTTATTTGGTGCACCTTTAGAAGTTCTTACATCATTAGAATCGCTTGAACTACCACTTAAACTATTCTTGTTTAAATAATCTTGATAGGTATTATTACGTGCCTCACGAGTCATTTGAGAATATTGGTATGCATCCAACATATCTATTTTTTTAGTAACAGACTGTACTCCAAAACTCGTGTTGTAACTAACTTTTAGCTTTCCAACTTTACCTTTCTTTGTGGTTATCAATACTACTCCGTTAGATCCTCTTGATCCATAAATAGAAGTAGCTGCAGCATCTTTAAGAATTTGTATGGATTCAATATCATTTGTGTTTATTGAATTCAAAGGGTTTGTCGGCGTCTCATATTGAGAAGTGCTTCCACCAGCAAATTTTGTGTCATTTGATAAAGGAACGCCGTCAATAACGTATAAGGGGTCATTTCCTGCGTTAATAGATGCAGTACCTCTTACTCTGATGGAGATATTTCCGCCTGGAGATCCTGAAGTTTGCAACACTTGAACACCAGCTACCTTTCCAGTTATTGCCTGATCAAACCCAGTTGTTACTTGATTTTCAAGATCTTCGCCATCAACAACAGCTACAGCAGTAGAAATATCTCCTTTTCTTACGCTACCATATCCAACCAAAACCACTTCATCCAATTTTGCAGTATCTTCTTTCAATGAAACTACAACAGGAGTATTATCGAATCCTTGGATTTCTTGTGATTTGTATCCAATATATGATACAACAAGAATGACGTTTTTATTTGGAACTGTTAGTGAAAAGTTACCATCAAAATCTGTTTCGGTTCCGTTTGTTGTACCTTTTTCAACAACACTTGCTCCTGGCAAAGGTATTCCTGTGTGATCGTTAATAACTCCAGAAATAACAATTTCTTGTGAAACTTCATTAATCTCAAAAAATTCATTTTTCTTAACAATAATGTTTTTGTTTTCTGTAAGCTCAAAAACATAATCACTATCCAAAAAGCATTTTTCTAACAAGTTTCCTAATTGTATTTCTCCTTTTGTAAGTGAAATTTTAGGAAAGTTTTTGAATGCTTTATTTGGATAAATAAACCGATAGTCCGTTTGGGATTTTACCATTTTAAAAACTTGATAAACGCTAATCGACTGGTCAGAATCAATTACAATTTTCTCTTGTGAAAACGAGTTTATTGTACCAAAACCAAAGGCTGTTGTACACAATAAAATCATAAAGGTTCTCATAATGATGTTTAATGTCTGTTTTCGAAAACGTGAACAGACGTTTAGTAAATAAAAATTCATAAGTTTGTGTTGTGTTAGTTAAACATTAATTAATACTCAATTTAGGGGAGCAAAGTTTGATACCTAGAAATGTCCTTACTTTGGCTCCCTTTTTTTTACTTCAATTTTACAGTCTTGTTTCTTATCTCATAGTCCTTTATTATTTCGAAATTCTTAATACTATTTAAAATTTCTTCTACGTTTTGATCTTTGTCCAATACTCCAAAAAAGAGTTCTTCAGCAATAGATTCGTTTTCAAAAACTATCGTTACATCATACCATCGTGAGAGTACTTTCATGATTTCTTTGAGCGTTTTATTTTCAAAACTAAAAACGCCATCTTTCCAAGAAACTTCATTGAAAACATCAACAGTTTTTACGACAGCATTGTTATTCGAATCTATAATCGATTGCTGACTTGGTTTTAGCTTGATGTTTTTGCCCGAATAACGAATAGCAACGTTTCCTTCAACTAGGGTCGTATAAATGTTGACTTCATCTTGGTAGGCTTTGATATTAAATTCAGTACCCAATACATCGACTTCTTGTTGGTTATTGAACACCTTAAATCCTGAACCTTGATACTCTGAACTGGGTGTCACATCGAAATAGGCTTCACCGTAAACCAATTCAACAACCCGATTTTCTCCTTTTACAAAATGGACTGGGTATTTTAATTGGGATTCTGAATTTAACCAAACTTGTGTCCCGTCTGAAAGTGTTATCGAAAATTGTCCCCCTCTTGGAATGGTAATCAAATTGTATTCTGGTTTTTTATTGGCTCTTGTATCGGTATAAACAATCTCCTCGCCATTACTGCTCATGTTGTTTGACTCAAATGCTTCTCCTTCATTTAAAGCAATAACGGAGCCGTCACCAAGAGTCAATAAAGCTTTGCTATTCCCCATTTCAATTGGTACAGTTGCAACAGCAACTTCGGTTTTTTCAAAACCTATAGAAGCGTCTTTAAAAAACGCAACTGCAATCAACAACATTACAGAGGCTGCCCCAGCATACTTCCAATACAAAGTCCTTTGTCTTTTTTTGGGCTTTCGGGTTGTCTTTTTAAAGTCGATGCTTCGTTTTTCGATGATGTGGTGCCACATTGCATCAAAGTCTTCCTGCTTTAGGTGGTCATTGTTGTGATTCATCAATAGGATCAATCTCCTAGCCTCTTCTGCAGCATTCTTTTTTTCAGGGTACTTATCCATTATACGGTTCCAATAATTGGAGGTCATTGTATCAGTATCCAATATCCATTTTTGGAAATACTCATCACTTACAAAATCTTCTACGGTGTACTCAGCGTATCTCATATCTATACAACAATTGCTTTTATAGGATTAAAACCAATGAATCCCGTATATAGTAAGAGGAGAAAAAATCGTTTTTACTTCAAAAAAAATAAACTTTTTTATAAAACATTGATTTACAAACGATTGTGGATAAAGTTTTATCGATATGTAGAGTGGTAATTAAAAAGTAGGAGGGTAAACTATCTTAATATTAAGAAAATCGTCTCAGGCACTTTTTTAAAATTTTAATGGTTCGAGCCATTAGATTATAGGTTGCTTTCTTATCCAACAACATCACTTCGGCTATTTCATTATAATTCAATCTTCCGTAAAACTTTAAATGAATGATTTCCTTTTGCTTCAATGTCAAACTATCTAATTCTTTATTTAACATTTTGCGTTGTTCGTCAAAACGTTGTTTTTCAATAAGACTCACTTCAGACGAAAAAACTGTTGGATTCAACTTTTCTAGGTCTTGACTTTTATCAAAGGTCTTTCTTTGTTTGGAAACACTAGCAATCAATTTTCTTCTTAGGGATTTGCAAAGGTAGGCCTTGATGGAATTAACTTTGGAAATCCTATTTTTAGCATCCCAAAGTTCGATAAAAAGGTCTTGAATAGAATCTTTTACCAGATCTTTATCAGAAACGATTTTTATTCCATAACTGTAAAGCAAACCAACATTTTTTTCATAAATAGCTGCAAAGGCAGACTCACTGCCTGTTTGGAAATCTTGCCACAATTGAACATCTACTTGAGAACTAGTCTTCTCAACATCAAGAAATTTAACTTTAGCATAGCTAGTGGTGGGAACACTTTTATGTAGCGGATTTTTAAGCAAAATAGGTTAAGATTAAGGGCAATAATTGATTAAAACTATAAAAAAAATTAAAATTTACCAAATCTACTATTTACAAATAAGGTAGATTTAACTAGCAAGGGCAAGTTTTGAATTTTGATTAATATAGCGTAAAAGAATTCATTAGGAGTTTTGTATCCCATTTTTTTCTGGGTCTTTTGTTGACGATGGACATCGGGTATAAGCCTTAGGTTTTTCATTCGATGTCAAAGCTCACGGTAAAGGACGCCTCCATTAAGTTTGTCTTCTCGTATGTATTGATAAATACGGGTATAATTTCCTACGATTTGCGTGTGGCACATCTACCGTATTAGAATTGACCAAAGTTACGCCATTACCTGAAGTATCAAAGGTATTAATTGGGTCGATCCGTGGTTTCATGAGTGGT
>Ga0180120_10000362_pt1 | contig 23487 bp, 15 predicted proteins | sample CPBDNA_3_FD_129677 | JGI IMG/M metagenome (GOLD analysis project Ga0180120, IMG submission 129677) | Freshwater to marine salinity gradient microbial communities from Chesapeake Bay, USA - CPBay_Spr_31_0.2_DNA (version 2) (version 2) | ecosystem: Environmental > Aquatic > Marine > Coastal ... | reverse complement strand
GGCGCTGTTTTGGGCGGTGCTGTAGGTAGTGGTCTTGGCGATCAAGCAGAAGCCGCTGTTAGTAGTGCTACACGTATTGCGTCTGCGCCCAATATAAGAACTTTATTTGAACAGGTCGATCTTAGAAATTTCACTTTTGATTTCAAAATGATTGCAACAAGCCCACAAGAATCTGTCGCCATTAGAAATATAGTAAAAATGTTTCGTCAAGAACTTTATCCTGAAAAAATAGCATTAGGTACATCAGGTGTTCCTTTAGGTTATAAATTTCCTAATGTATTTGAAATTGAAATTAAAAATAGATATAGTGGTTTAAATTCAAATCCTGGTTTTAAGATTCAGCGATGTTACTTAAAAAATGTAGAGACTACATTTAACGAAACTGCAACAGGTCTTTTTTCAGACGGCAATTTTGTTGAGGTAAGTGTGTCATTATCGTTTACCGAAATCGTAACGCTAGACAAACAAAAAGTAAGGGATGGATATTAATGTCTAATTATTTTAAAAAATTCCCGAAGGTACTGTATCTTTTTGGTGATGAAATTACTCCAGTCGCTTTTCAGAATCTTTCAAAATCAAGTAATTATATAAAAAACATATCTGATGAGATTTCTACTTATATTGAATATGAGATAAAAGATTTTGAACGTCCCGATTCTTTGTCGCAACAACTTTACGGAACTAGTGAATATGACTGGACGTTTTTTATGATGAATGATCCTATCATGGAACAAGGTTGGCCTTTGGCTCTTCAAGATTTATATCAGTTAAGTACTACCGAGTTACATAAAGACTGGACGTGCAAATTAGAATATGAATATTATACAGCGGACAGTGTGAGCAAATCTATCTCAACAAAATATCCTATAGGACAAACGGTCAGTGTTAATGGTAAATCTTTAATTGTCAAAAGTAAAAATCTTCAACTTGGTGAAATTTCTGTGTATTCGCCCAACTATAGTGTAGACAGTGATTTTACTGCTGCAGGAGGACTGATAAGTTATACAGATTCTGACAATGTAGTTATTGAGAATAATTTAGTATCTACTGTAAAAGAATCGTTTGGAACTTATGAGTATCGTAATAGTCAAGGCGAGCCTATAGATTATCTCTATTTTCCATTATACAACGAACAAGGTGAAGATACACAAGTGGTCGTAACTCCTAAGATTGCTATTACTAATTTAGACAAACTTATCGAAGATAATGAGAAACTTAAAAAAATACGTATCATCAAAAAAGAATTGATCGGAAATGTTGTGGGCAAATACAAGTCGATACTCGGTAATCAATAATGTCTCAGACAACATTTAGTATATTAGAAGCAGTACTTATATCATCCAGATCTGAAGGCAATGATGTTGAAATTGATATCAGAAACAATCTGGTAGAGTTTCAAATTTTTGAACATCTTGCCAAGCCTTATATAGATGCTACGATTATTTTTGTAGATGATTTTGGAATGAGAGACACCTTATCGATGGCGGGTACTGAAAAGTTTCGTATTACCTTGGGTTCACCAGACGATCTTAACGAACCCACATTCACTAAATTCTTTTTTGTCGGGAAAGTCAATAGTACACGAAAGATGAACGAACGTTCTGAGATCATATCTCTAAATTTAATTGAAGATCATCTTTACATTGATTCTATAAAACAATTAAGTCGTTCGTATACTGCACCCATTGAAGAAATCATCGAGCAAATATGTTCTATTGAATTGGGCAAAACCGTGGTTCGTAGAGACTTTGAGGGTACTGCTCAAGGCGATAGAAAGATCATTGTTCCTTATATGAGCCCTCTTCAAGCAGTGAGTTGGATCAAAGATCGTGCTACTACGCGAACGGGTGGTCCAATATATTTGCGTTCAATACTGTGGAGTAATAATTTAATTCTGTCTGATTTTGACAGTTTAATGAAAGTTGATGTTGTTAATAAAAAGTTTCCTCTGCGTTATAGTGATGCAATTTCTAGCGTTGATGCCAAAGACGATTTGAAAAGACCTTATTACAGTGTTATATCCTACAACGAAGCAAATGCTGATAACATGCTATCTCAATATGAAAATGGAAATGTAGGATCTTATTATTCCAATTTAGACGCTGGTACAGGTATTAGTTCTGGTGCACATATTTCGATTCGTGATATAGTCGATGAGTTTTATTCTACCGATCTTATATCTTCGGACACTGTACAGACCATATATGATCCTACTTTAAAAATTGGTGATAAACTTTCTGACGAATATAATTCATTAAACATTTTTCAGATAACATCATCTAATACTTACAATCAGTTTTCTAGTTATCATGATGAAGCAGTTATTGTAGATCAAGATAAGAACATCATCGAATCTAAACTGAAAGTTAAAAACAAAATAATAAGATCTATTCTTAAAAAGAATATATTAGACATCGGTATTGAAGGCCGTTTGATATTTTCTGCTAAAATATCGACTGGTAACAGAATTCGTGTTTTGTTTTTGAATTCCGCAGCAGGATCTGAAAACAAAGACGCAATAGAACAGATAGATAAACGTAAGAGTGGCGACTATTTCATTTTAGCGATCAATCATATTTTTAAAGACAACACTCATTTTTCACAATTGCGTCTAACCAAAATAGGCGAATTACCTAGAGATTTCGCAATAGAATGAACGTATTAAGACCTATACAGAAAGATTATTATGGAGATGATAACCGTTGGTTTTTGGGTTATGTGATTAATTCGGCACCTCCTGCTGGACTAGAGGGCCGTGTTAAAATTCGTATCACTGGTGTTCATAATTCCAATACAGGAGAGATTCCTGAAAAAGATTTACCGTGGGCTCAAGTCTTGATTCCTACTACAGAAGGTGGTTCATCTGGTATCGGAAGAATACCACAGTTGTCCAAAGGTGCTTTTGTGTTCGGTATTTTTCTCGATGGAATGTCATCGCAAATACCATTAGTGCTTGGATCTTTGCCACACACTGAACTGCCCACATCTATTCAAAAAGAACAACGCGGCTCGTCTGAAAATTCATTCGAATATGATCAAAAACGAATACAAAACGTAGTTATAGCAAAAATTGCAAAGGATGATCTTGCTAATCCTAGTGTTGGTATTAGAAGACAACAATCTATGAAGTTTTTTATTGATAATGGTTATAAAATAATTCATGCCGCTGCTATCACTGGTGCATTAGAGAACATATCGTCATTTGTTACATTTGGTGGAGTGTCTAATACAGGAATTGCCCAATGGTCAATTGATCCTTCTATAGGAAGTCGTTACACAGGATTACTAAGATTTTCGCAACAATATAGACCTGCTGTAGACTGGAAATTATATTCTACTCAATTACAGTTTGTTCTTTTTGAATTGCGTACTAGATTTAATTTAACCAACTCAAAACTAAACGTAACAAACAACATTAAAGATGCTAGTCAGGTCTTTAATAAATATTATCTTAACAGCGCATCTCAGAGTGATCAAATCGCCCAAAGAGCATATGACGAGGTCTTAGTATAATGCCAGAAGTAGTTGATCCAAAAACAGGCAAGATCCTTAATGTTTCCCAAAGAAAGGCTAATGATGCCACCGAAACTTTCTCGGAAGAACTGAAAAAAACAGTTAACAAAGCCGCAAGTGCAGTGTCTACAAATAATATTGATGCTAAAGCGAAAGAAGCAATAAGTACATTCACTGATGCCAAATCTTCTATCGGTGGGCAAGTAGCGGGTCAAATCAAAGGTGGGATGGAAAATCTCACTTCAAAAGTTGACGGTTATAAAGATCAACTGTCTGATGCAAAAGATACTGCGGCTGGGCTTCTGAGCGGGGACACTACCTCTCTGAAGAATATGGGCACTGATATGATAAATGGTGCTGTTTCAGGTTTGTTATCTAAACTCGGCACTAAAGTTAAAATCGAATATAGTGATCCTGATCCTGAGACGGGAATCGTGACTCCAATAGCAGCTTCTCTTGAAGCAGATCCTACATCCGGTGCAATCAGCGGGCTTCTATCTATTATCACAGGTTTGGGTGCTAGTTTAAATCCTGCCGATCTTGCGGCCAACTTTAAAGGCGAACTTCAAAATATTGTCACGGATGTATCGGCCGAGGGTTTGTTGTCTGCGGGTAAAGATCTTGCAGTGGGTAAGATTGGCGCGTTTACTTCTACGTCGATCAGTGAACTTTCAACAACAGCGTTAAACTCAGTAACAGATGAAATTAGAAGCACCGTAGGTTCTGCATTAGCCGGTGCTGCGAATATAAACAAAGAAATCACGTATGTGACAGGCATTAATGTGGATGACCTTAATAATATCGTGACATCAACGGCTACTACTACTTCGCCTGGAGTTGGCGGCATGATGGGCTTTACCGATTCGGACGAATTTAATCAGGCTATGAGATATGTAGACAGTGACGCGATTTCTGATATAAGTGGGCGCATAACAAAGGCTAATGAGATCGTTCAAGATCTTGAGGGTGCTAAGACTGATTTGGCTACATTGTCAGGCGGCAAAGACGGTGCGACAGTATTAACTGCAACACAGAATGCTACATCTGCTAGGAATGATTACGCCGCAAGTGTTGTAGAATACAAAGGAATGGTTTCAAATAAAATTGCCAAAGGTTCTCAAGTCGGAATGGTGCAAGGTTTAAGTACTGAAACACTAACAACTATCCGACAGAAGATTAAAGAAGTTGCACCAAAAATCTCTAATGAAAATGTAGAACAGGTTATACTATTATCACAAGGCGATGCTGCTGATGAAAGTGCTGCTATTAGAATCCTACAAGACAATAGTGGTTTAACATATCCAGAAATAGTAAGATTTATTAAATCTATTGATACTACAATAGCAAACTCCACAAAATTGCCACCCGACACAGTAATATTTCCTGATCCATATCAGATCGGTACCTATCAACAATATTGGAATAAAGGTGAAGGTAATCCTGCCTTTCCTTATATCTCATCTGTTGAAGAACTTCAGGCTGAAATTGGAATTATTAAACGAGAAGTAGATACAGTGATTGTTCATTGGACTGAAACTCACACTAATAAGAACATAGGCTCAGAAGAAATTAATGGATGGCATCTCGCCGCTGGATTATCTGGTATTGGTTATCATTATGTATGTCGTAGAGACGGCTCTTTACAAAGAGGTCGCCCAGTTAGTTTAGATGGAGAACATACGCCAGGATTTGATATTAATACAATAGCATTTGTTTTTGTTGGTGGTATCAATGCACCAACAGGAACACCTAACGCTGCTAATTTTATATCCTCACAATCTTTGACACGCAGTCAAATAAACACCTTTGATCATTTTTGTAGATCGTTCTATAATGTATATCCAGGCATTAAAATTGTAGGGCATAGTGACGTAGATGAAACCGGTCAGAATGTTGATCCTGGATTTGATGTGCCTGATTATGTATTAACTAGATTTGGAAAAAACAATGACTAATACGATTGACGACCTCTCGGGAAGAAAACGATATTTAAATGAAGGTCAAGAAGATACCGAAGGTGTTACTATAGATGGAATGGTAGATCCTACTGGAGAATATCCTAAGAGAGATTATTTTTTTGGATCTAGTGTTAACAAAGCCGCTGTAGGTTCTAAAGTAAATAATCTAGGATTAGGTGGTAGTGAATTAGGCATAGATTTGGAATTGCCAGATCAAAAACCTTCTGTGTACCCTTTCAATCAAGTACAGGAAACTGAGTCTGGGCATGTCATTGAGATTGACGATACTCCTGGAGGTGAACGCATTCTTATCAAGCATCGGTCTGGTGCTGGTATGGAACTTCGTGCTGACGGTAGTGTTTTGATATCATCTCAGAAGCAGACAGTTCAAGTCACAGGCGGTGACGCAACGGTGATAGTAGAAGGTGAAGGCAATCTAATTTACAAGGGTGATGTTAATTTACGTGTTGCGGGCGATTTCAATGTAGATGTAGATGGCAATTATAATCTAGAGGTGGCTGGTGATAAGATAGAGAACATTAAAGGGCGTCACACCAAAGTAGTCAATCGTGATCAGAACTACACTGTCAGAGGGTCACGAGGAGCGATGGTGATCGGTCCTAACTCGGAAACTATGTTAGACACACATAATGTACTAGCAAAAGGCAACACCAATATTCGCAGTGAGGCTAAAATAGAAGTCACAGCAGGAACAAATTTGGTAACATCTGCGGTTGCAGAATGGACAAGTGCTGCTGGTACTGCTAACATTACTGCACGACATATCAGTATGATTGGGCACAAAGGCACCATTGGTGGTCCTCTTATTGATTATTACGGATCAACATACGGTGGTTTGCCGGGTGGTGTAACTAACTTGGCAACTTTCTATGGATGTTTGGTGGGTAAAGCAAGCGAAGCATGGCATAGTGATTATGCAATGTATGCGTCAGGCGCAGGTTTTGCTACAAATGCGGGTGCTGCGGCAACGGCTGTTAAGGGTGGAGGTACTACACCAGGACCACCTCCTGTCGGTGTTCCACCAAAACCTGGTATCATGCCGTTCATTCCGATACCTCCGAAGGCTCCTCTTCCTAATCCTGCTGTTGTTGAACTTATGTTAGCCACTGGTTCATATGGTGTTAGAAACGTACAGGTGGATTCTAAACTGAAAGAGAAGATCATGAAGTCTGATGAGTATGAGGAGTTGTTCAACTTTGATCCTGATATTCACGAGATTAGATCTAAAATTAGATCACCTAGTAATTTAAACAATGGTAAGTTTACCAGTTATCTGGTAAGTGAAGAGTTATTAAACAAAGATTTCTCCAAAACAATACCTAAGAATATTGGTCGTTCAGCGAACAAAGATGGAACGATACGGTTTGGTGTTGAATTACTTGGTAATAATCCTGTAGATAATAGAAGTAAAAGGTTCAAGGTGAAGAAATGAAGTTATTGATTGATCCAAAATATGATCCCACAGGTAAAGAAATTACGTCCAAATTGAAACTAGGCCCAGGCATTAGTATGGCAAAGTTTCTAGGCGCTAGAGGATCTAGAACTCAAATCAAAAAGTTATACAATGAAGGATTTAATGGTCCACCTGATCTAGATCAGATAGCAAGAAATCTTGTGCTTCATGCACAAATTATGCAGACTGTGGTAAGCAACCAAGAGTACGCACAACATCGACTGATAGTTTCAGAAGGTATCTACGAACCTAATCCCGCGTTTGATCCTTCGGGCAATTACATCGGCGAAAGACCTGGCGACATTCTTAAATTGAGAAGAACAGGACAAGTAGTTGTATATCAACTAGTGGATCGTGCAGGTAAAACTGATCCAAGAAAAACATTCGATCTCGCAGTATATTGGAAAGATTATATCAACTATGATAAGATAACGTTAGATTACGACACGTTTGATCCAAACGGAGATCTTACATCTCAAATCGTTGTAGAAACACCCGTTGTCCCAGTGACTTTTGAAGTAAGTTATAAATATGATATTGAAACAAAATATAATGGTGTGTTGCAAACTAAGAACGAATTTCTAGAAATCTTACCTGATTAGTATAAATAAAAGAAAAATGGTTTATTAATGGCAATTAATCAAGAAGACGGTAATTTATCATCGAGCCCTCGGGTCACCAAGATCCGACCGTACTCTGATATAGACTTAACCTTTGGTGCTAGAACTGCAACTGATGGTGATGTGTTTAGAAAAACTGATGCCGCTTCTGTAAAACAGGCGTTAAAAAACTTACTGTTAACAAATCGATTTGAAAAACCTTATCGACCAGCATACGGTGCTAACTTATCAGGTCTCTTGTTTGAACTTGCTGATGCTGATACCGGTAATGAAATCGCGTCACGAATTAAAAATACGGTTACTCGTTATGAACCACGAGTTAAAATTTTAAAACTAAAAGTAGTTTCTCAACCAGATTACAATAAAATAAAGGTGTTAATTGAATTTCGTGTTGTTAATACTGGTATTATAGATGTATTGCAGTTGGTATTAGGTGGTTCAGAGATCTGTGATCCTCCTTTTAATCCGGCTCCACCAAAACTAGAGTTCACGGGCGATCGTATTGTAAGTGAAAATCTAGATAGTTTGATAACCGAAGCAGGTGGTTTTATATCTTACGATGATGATGCTGAAATTTATTTAGACATAGCGTTGATAACAGCGTAACAGGAGAAATTAAATGGCAACGGCTATAAAATCTACTGAGTTAGATTTTGACAATATTAAAAATAATCTTAAAACTTTTCTAGCTCAAACGCCTGAATTTGCCGATTATAATTTCGAAGCATCTGGGCTTTCAAGCATTCTGGATGTGTTGGCTTATAATACTCATTACAATTCGTTATTAGCAAATTTTGCATTAAACGAATCTTTTCTTTCGACTGCACAGCTTCGATCTTCTTTAGTAAGTCTTGCTGGATCATTAGGTTACAGTGTTAGATCTAAAACCGCGTCTTGTGCTATAACCAATTTATATGTTGTCAATCCTTTTATACCAACATCTATGGTTTTGCCTTCTGGATTTAAATTTAGTTCTACGATTAATAATAAATCATATACATTTAAAACACGAGAAACTTTAATCGCAACTAACAATGGTTCTAATCAATATTACTTTCAGCTTGGAGAAAATCAAAACATAGCCATTTATGAGGGTATTGAACAACGCAAACTTTTTGTTGCTGGGCCCGCAGGAGAAAACGAATCTTATATTATTCCAACTCAAAATTTGGATCTACAAACTGTTCAGGTTAGAGTTTATGCTGATCCTTCTACTACTTTCTATGATGTGTATACTGAAATTAGTGATGTTGTTAGTATTGGTAAAGACTCCAGAATTTTTGTTGTCAAAGAAACCCCTAATGGTCAATATGAGTTGACATTTGGCAATGGTGCTAGATTAGGAAAGTTTCCATCAGCGGGTAATAAAATTGAAGTTATCTACGATGCTGTTGCTGGACCTAATGCCAATGGAGGAAGAACTTTTATTCCTGTAGATACTGTTACTGATGGAGAAGGTAACAATCTAACATTAAATGTAGTTACTGTCACGGGTTCCATGGCAGGGCAAGAAAAAGAACCTATATCTTCTATTAGAAAAAATGCGCCTTATTTGTATGCGACACAGAATAGAATGGTTACCGCCTCAGATTATAGTTCTTTAGTTCTAAGGAAATTTTCTAATGTAATTAGCGACATTAAATCGTGGGGTGGAGAAGATAACGTTCCTCCTCAGTATGGTACTGTGTTCTTATCTATTGTTTTTAATACTGAAAATGCCGATATCATAGAACAAACAAAAAAAGATATTATATCACTCGCAAAAAATCTATCGGTGGCTTCCTTTAGTATCAGCTTCACTGATCCTAATACAACATATTTGGTAGTAGATACCAAGTTTCAATGGAATCCTAATTTAACAAGTTCATCTCAAACAGCAATTGAACAGATTGTCAAAGACACTGTTATCAATTACTTTGATGCACAGTTAGGTGGTTTTGATAAATCATTTAGAAGATCCAATCTTTTAACATTAATTGATGATGCTGATCCTTCTATTCTTTCATCTCGGGCTAATGTTAGAATGCAATATAGATTTATTCCCAGTGTCGGTATTTCAAATTATACGATACAATTTCCTTCTAGTATTGAAACATCTAATACCACTTCACATTCTATTACTAGTGATAGTTTTAATATCTCAGGTAAAGTTGGAACTTTTCGTAATCGATTAGGATCTTCTGTTATAGAAATTATAGATATTAGTACAGGTAAAAATATATCAGATAATGTCGGAGAATATAATGCGTCAACAGGGACAATAACATTAAGTTCTTTTACTGGTTCCCTATTATCGAACAATGCAAATATTAAAATCACTGCTGTTCCCGCAAACGAATCCACAGTTAATGCTTTGCGTAATAACGTTTTAAATTTCGATGCAACAGCATCTACGACAACGGCAATTATTACCGATTCACTATAAACAAAGGATTGAAAGAGAAATAAAATGGCATCATCTACGACAAGAAGTTTTAATAGAACAATGTTAGACCAATTCAAGAAAGATCTTGATAGTGATGGTGTAGAATATTTTATAGGCATTGCAAAGAATACTCCTTTTTCTTTAACATCACCGCTCGATATTAAATCTATTCATTATCAATCCGAGATGCGTCATACTCTACAGTCTGTTAAAACGTTATCATCCAATTCTTTCGTTGTTCCTTTAATAAATTGGACACCAAATATTATTTGGCAAGAATATGACGATGGTTTAACACTGGGTGCTACAGATCAAGTGACACAGTTTTATGTTTTAAACTCACTCAACGAAGTGTTTATTTGTATTCAACAAAATAAATTAGCAGGCGGGCAAAGTGTAATTTCAACAGTTGAACCAACATCGAGTTTATCTTTACCTGGTTCACCCGGCAGAACATTTAAAACGTCAGATGATTATCTCTGGAGGCAGATTGGTGTTTTGAGTAACTTGGCTATAGCTAATTTCAAAACGGCAAATTGGATGCCTGTGAAACACATTACAGATCGTTCAGACTTTCTAGCAATTTCGGAAGAGAACACTCAACGTAACTTACAAGATTCTGCAATCGCAGGTGAAATAATTAACATTGCCATTGATAGTGGTGGATATGGCTATACAGAAGCTCCTACTATTATAATTGGAGGTGATGGTGAATTCGCTGCTTTCTCTTGCGAAATCAATGATGGGAAAATTGTTAAGATTAATATTGATTCGGCTATTCCTTTAGATGTTACTGCTGATCCGAGCGGATTTACACGACAAGGTGGTGTGTATAGTGGGCATGGCCGTGGATATACTCACGCATCTGCTCAGACTGCTACTGGAGGATCTGTCTTACGACCAATTCTTGGACCCAAAGAAGGCCTTAATGCCAATCCTGTTGTTTCTTTGAAAGCGGAATCTTTAATGGTGCAATCAGATTTTGCAGGTAATGAATTTAATGAAATTTTGGCACATAATGATTTTGCACAAGTTGCACTTTTACGTGATATTAAACAAACTGATGGTATTACTCCTTTCGTCTCAAATACAGGCAATGGGATGAAACATATTGAGATTACAGTTAATGGTGGTGGTGGCACAGTCTTTACAGAGGACGAATTAATTTCCAATGCAGGAGAAAACGTGTTTGGAAGAGTTTTTCACCACGATACTATATCTACCCCCAATAAACTTTATTACTATCAAGATGATGAAACTGGGCATGTTCCATTCACTTCAGCGGATACTTCTATAAAAAACTTTAATCAAAATCAGACAACGGCCTCAGTTGTTAGCTTTCAATTACCCGATTTTGACATATATTCGGGTGACGTTTTATATATAAATAATCTAGATACCGCAATAGATCGTGCAGATAATCAAACCGAAGACATAAGAATCGTTATTCAGTTAGGACAAAACTAATGCCAACAACATTTACTACTACCACTTTATCGGGTTTATATAACGATGATTATCAGGATTCTGATAACTATCATCAAATTTTATTTAATTCTGGTAGAGCCTTACAAGCTAGAGAATTGACTCAACTGCAAACTATGATCTATCAAGAGATGGGACGGTTTGGTGGAAATATTTTCAAAGAGGGTTCCGCAGTGTCATTTGGTGGTGTTGGAATAAACTCTTTTTACGATTATGTCCAAATCGCTACAATTGCAAACGGGGTCTTCAGTGATATTCCTGTGGGAACTATATTTACTAATGATAACGGTGTTAAAGCTAAAGTGATATCGGTTCTTAATAGCACTGTTTCTACTCCTAATACATTGTACGTTAGTTATATTGATGGCGGTGCCAACGTTGCCTCCGGAGAATCGCCTTCATTCTCACCTTCCGACGATATAACGGCTCCTGGCTTTGGGTTAACAGTGTGGAATACAGGTGTTGATGCAGCGTCTCCCGTAGGCAGAGGTACTAGAGTAGATGTTGCGGGTGGTGACTTTTTTGTATTAGGTAGATTTGTACGTGCAACACCACAAAATTTAATTCTGTCTAAATATAGTCAAACTGCTAATACTACGATAGGATATAAAGTTATTCAAGAAGTAGTATCAGTAAATGATACTACTGATTTATATGATAATAGTGGCGGTATTATTAATAATGCCTCGCCTGGTGCTGACAGATACAGAATTAGATTAGAACTGGTTGAGAAAAAATCAATCACTTCCGATGATACGTTCGTCTTTGTAGCTAAAATTCAAAATTCTAAAATTGTGGAAAAGGTTGATGTTTTAGATAATTATAACAAAATTAATGATGTCCTTGCTTTAAGAACAAACGAAGAGTCTGGCGATTATATTGTTAAACCTTTTACTATAGCTTTTGATTCTGCTGATGATGCAAGTAATTTAAGTCTTACCGTATCGTCCGGTATTGCATATGTCAATGGATATCGTGTAGAAAATCCTTCACCTATTGAACTAATCGTACCAAAATCACAATCGACTGAATTTGTTAATAGCGATGTTGTTCCTGTAATATACGGTAACTACGTTTTACTTGACACTGCAACAGACTTACCTGACCTCACTTATGGATCTTTAGAAATCGCTTCAGACCTCGGTGGTTCGTCTAGAATTGGTGAATGTAGAATTCGAGGAATTGAACCTTCAGGATCAGGTTATAAATTGTACTTGTTTGATGTTGTTATGGACGCAGGACAAGATTTTGCGGCCGCGAGATCAATTGGTCTCGGAAAATATTTAATAACTAATAACGATTTAGGTGACGAAAATGGTTTTACAAACGCTAGACTATTAGGAACAACCGACAACGATCTTTTGTTTCCAACCTCAAGACCTAGATTATCATCTTTAGACAATGTTATCATAACAACACAAAGAACTGCAATCAAAACGGCTAGTGGTACTACCGTAACGCTTGATACTCTTTCTGGCGATTCATATACGGATACGAGTCAATGGTTAATTTACAATATCACGGATAATACTGCTGTAACTGTACCTACGGTTGATATAACTAATCCACAACAGGCAACGATCAGTGGTTTGATTGATACTAAACAATATCGTATATCTTATTATATCAAAACATCACAAGCCGCCACTGGCAGCGCCTTTACATTGAAAAGCAAAACTTTAACTACAAGTGTAGGTTCCTATTATGCTGATGTTGTCACGGGTGAAGTTGATCTGGGTGTACCAGATGTGTATGAGATAGACGAAATCAGAATCGTTGCTGCTGGCGGTGGAGCTGATAATACTACAGGAGCCGATTGTTCAGAAAGATTTATTCTGGATGATGGTCAACGAGATAATTATTATGCAAACAGTAAACTATTATTGAAAGGTGGTGAATCTGATCCTTTAAGAGTATACGTTGCATTTAAATATTACGCTCACAGTACTGGTGACTTTTTTGCTGCATCAAGTTATGCATCATATGCGGATATTCCAGAACACACTTTACAAGATGGCACTATAGTAAGTCTACGAAACTATCTGGATTTTAGACCCGACAAAGATGCTGCCGGCGCTTTCACAAAAATTTCATATCTGCCAAGAAACGGCACATCAATTAATGCTGATATTTCATACTACTTGCCTAGAGCAGACAAGTTGCTTGTCACTCAGGAAGGTGATATTCAGATATTAATGGGTCAACAATCTAGAGATCCTCAATTAAAGAAAACACCCGACAACGCTTTAGAATTGTACCAAATTTTAATGAATGCTAACACTATTGATCAAAACGATGTTCAAGTCAAACCGATCGAACATAAATTGTATACTATGTCTGATATTGGAAAGTTGGACAACAAAATTGATGAACTTAGAGAATACACAGAACTTAATCTTGCAGAACTCAGAGCTTTTCACACACCAGGATTAGATAGTGACGGTGTAGAACGCCCAGATGCTGGTTTGATTGTCGATAATGGTGATGATCAATCTGGTGCTGCCACAGATGATGGAGACTATTCAGCGGCTCTTGATCCTGAAAATAAGTTGATTCGACCTAAAGCCGATGAAGACAATATTCGTTTAATTTGCGAAGCCGATTATGGTACTAGTAATATAGTCAAACGAGGCGATAATGTCTATTTACAATTTGATTCTGACGAATGGAAATTTCAGGATCTTGCTTCTCGTTCAATTAAAATTAATCCTTTCGGCATGGTGGATAATGTCGGCGTTATTAAAATGTCACCTTCAACGGACGAATGGAAAGATTGTAAAAGCGAAGCAATTAAAGCGATACAAGGCACTTCTAGGTTAGATTCTAAACAAGCCTTTTTGTGGAATAATTGGCAATGGAATTGGAAGGGGCGTAATGACGATGATCTTTGGATCAGTGCTGGCGATAAATCCAGACTTGCAAACGGAATTCGTAGCAGAGCTTCACAGGTGTTTAATGACTTCTATACGTCATCTAGATCTTCGAAAAAAGCTGCCGGATTTGTTAGACGAGTAGTTGCTAGTGATACTTTAAGAATGAGGATCGGTCATCGTACTATTGATCTGGCTTTGATTCCTTGGATTCGTTCTAGAAAAATATATTTTCACGCTAAAGGATTAACACCTAATACTAAATTTACTCCGTTCTTTGATGGTAAGATAGTAACTGATTGGTGTAGAGAAGAAACCACGTTTGTTCCTTTCTCAGATAGAACCGACGATATTGGAAATCAAGGTGCACAATATAGTGCACATCCAGACGGATCAACAGAACTCCAATCAGACGATAATGGAGAAATTATTGGATCGTTTTACATTCCAAATAGGAAACCTCTATATTATATTTCTAAGAAATTAAGAAAGTCTAAAATCAAAACAGAGTATCTCAGATTTAGATCAGGTGTTCGTGAGTTTAAACTTTTAGACATTAATGTAAACGATTGGGCAAAAGCAAAAAGTAAAGCGTTTGGTTACTACAGCGTTGTTGGCGCATTAAATAACAAATCAAATAATATTTTAACTACTAGAGGCTATAAAACAGTTTCACCATTAGGATTAGGATTTGCCGGGCATCCCTCTACATACTCTCCTATCGAATTGCAATCCGCTTTGAATGGTGTATCATTAAGTGGTGGTTATACTGGTATATTTGAAGCGCAGTTAGCAGGTAAATATGGTCCAGGAACAAGTTTCTTGAACAATACTCAGTTACAAACGTTATCAAATAATGGTGAATTGTCTCAAGTTCTATCTGATTACATTAGTGTTAACAATAAACAATATCCTTCAGGAAGCACTTCTATTGTTTCGACTCCGCAGAATCCGCTTGCTCAAACCTTCTATGTTGATAATCAATTTGGTCTTGTGTTGACTACAGTTTCATTGTATTTTAAAACGAAGTCCACCCAAGGATTGCCAGTATCAATTCATCTAAGACCTGTTGTGAATGGTAAACCTTCTAGTACAGACATTGTACCTGATTCACACGTATTTTTAAATCCGAGTGATGTGAAAACGCCTGAGGTAAATGAAGTAGTTACGTTGAATACAATTAAAGAAGATTTCGAAACATTATTTACATTTGAAGAACCTATATTTTTGCAACCGTGGACTAATTACGCTATTGTTGTATCATCAGTATCAGATGAATATGAAATATATAGTGCAAAAACTAAAGAAAGCGTGTTGGGTTCTGCGGGTCGTTTGGTCACCACTCAAGAGGGTAACGGCACACTCTTCTTACCACAGAACGGGATTATCTGGTTAGAATCGATGAATCAAGATCTGATGATGAAACTCACTCGGGCTAAATTCGATCTTTCGGGTGGCACTCTTATGTTGAAAAATGCACCATTGTCTGCTTTACTGTTAGATAATAATCCAATCCGACTTTATTCCGGATCTGACCTTGTTTATGTCAATGCGCCTTGTCATGGATTATCTGTTGGAGATGTCACCACATTAGCTGGATGTACGACTGTTGACAATGTTTCTGCAGCCACTTTAAATACAGCACACACAGTCGAGGCAGTGGATCTAGAAGGATATAGAATTCAAATTACTGGTATAAATCCAACTAAAGATATTAGTGGTGGCGGCGATGAGGTTCTATCAAGAAGAAATGCAATTTTTGATGTTGCAAATCCTAACATCGAATCTATCATACCAAACTTTTCTTCTGTTGACTATTCTGCTAAGTTTCTTACCGGCAATCACATATCAGATACAACAACTGTAAGATTCCAACCTAATAATCAAGCGGGTTCAATGATCGATGCTAAGTTTGAAAAAATAACTCCTGATCAAAATATTGAATTTGATCAACCAAGAGCTATTTTTAATTCTGCAAAAACAGATGGAACTAGTGGTCTAGGTGGTACAACTCCAGGATCAAACGCATCAGTTTATGTAAAGGTTGATTTAAAAACTTCTAATGATTATATTTCACCTATCATAGATCTTCAAAGAGCATCTCTTACTTTAATTGGAGAATGTTTCGACGATGGTAACACCTCACTTAATCCGGTATCAGAAACCGCCGCTAGTGGTGGAACAGCAGGATCTAAACACATCACTACACCAGTAACCCTTGAAGTTCCTGCGGTATCGATTGATGTTAAAGCCGAAGTTACGACACCTCCAGGTTCAAACGTAGATCTGTATTATAGAACTGCTACGGCTGATCAGAATATTAGTGAAGTTTCGTGGGTTTATCAACCACCCGAAAACTCAATTGCAAATTCTACTAGTTCAGTAGAAGCACATTGGTTACCTGGCGGCAAAAATGGCACACTACCACCTTTCCAACAAGCTCAGACTAAATTTGTCATGACTGGTATTGATCGTGCGCCTAGATTAACTATGGAAAGTAAACAAGGTATTGTGACTAGATTCTTTGCAGTTTAATTATGGACGATTTTATTGAAGTACAAGGCTATCCGGGCTTAGTTCGTGATCAAAAGACTAATGCTATATTAAACGTCGATATGGATAAAATTGAACGGGCCCGAATTGCCAAAAAACTACGTTTAGAAAAACGTCAGGACGAAACAATGCTAAATGCTAGACTGTATTCTTTGGAATCTGACATATCTGAAATAAAAAACGCATTGGAACTGATAACTAAAAAACTTATATAAATAAACTCATATCATATGAAGTTTTATAAATGTCATTTAGACCAATCCGATTTGCCAACTCTATCGAGAATGCTGGTGCAGTTAAACAGTTTACGTTAACTGACGAAGACTATTTAGCTTATGTGGCGGGAAAACATCTTAGTGAGATGGTTGAAGGTGATCCTACCACTTTAACCAACAATTCTAGTGTCACTACTTTAAATGTAGGCACTTACGTTGATACCGTAATAAATCCTTCTGAACCCAGTGAAGGACCTAGAACGCATTCTCGTGTATATAATATAGATGCAACATCTGTTCCTTCTAATGGAACTAATACACTTGAGTACGTAAATCCTGTCAATTTACCTTCGTTAGTATACGTTGATGATACTGTTAGTATTACTATTCTTATTGATGCAACAAACGCGGGCAATGGCTTCGAAGAAATTCAAACATCTATGAGCATCGGTCAAGCGTCTAATAACTATGTTATTAACTCGACCGTTATTAATCCTGCTGCTGGGTTTATAGAAACTACTGGAGTTAATGCAGAAGGATTAACTTTTACGTGGGAAGACTTTTCTTCTTCACCCACTAAACTTCAAGGGCAGTACTCGGCAACATACGATATAACATTTACTGATATTGGTTATATGACTTTTGAATTTTCCACAACGGTCACAGATACTGATAATGCGCTCTCTTCTGTATCCGATTTTTTCACTTCTTTTATACGGGTAGAACGTTCAGACACTCCTGGAATATCTGAAATTGAATCTTCGGTTTATCAAAACTCTATAGACGTAGTGCAGGAAGAAGGTGATGATAGGAAATATCCTATATTCTATGATAGATGGCGTAGAGGATTAAAAGAAACAAACGATCTTGAACTTGACGCTATGTGTCAAAGAATAGTATCTAATATAATGACACATGAACGCCCGGGTACTTATCGTTTAGCTTCGGAGTCGCCTGGTTCAGATTGGCAATTGTATCTATCAAACATATTTATTGACACTCGTTATGATGGTACTGCAATTGGATATAGTATCTGGAACAGAAACGATGCGTTTCATCCAACTCCTTACAAACCTTTAATGGTTAGACGCGATAATAATAATTTTGATGGTCTTCAGGAAATGACCGAAGACCAAGTGAAGTTTACATTTGGCGAAAGAGCCAAACGTATTATTATTGAGTCAGGGATTGGTCGTTATCAATTAAGATCTAGTGAACAAGGTGCACCTACTGATGAAGGCACTTGGATTGCTAGAGGTGTAGCACTGGACACCAGAGTTTCTTATAATGTAAATGAAGGTTATGAATCCGTATCGACGTATGAAACGGATTATGAGGCTAGTTTTCTTGGTGTACTTGATTACGAAACAGAATATCAATCTACTTATATCACAGAGTATGCGACCGATTATGAATCATCTTATGATACACAATATCTAAACGAGTTTTCTGAACCATATGAAGGTACTTATATAAGCACGTATCAGGGTGGTTATGAAACTGATTATTTAACTGATTATGAACAAGAATATGAACACGAATATGAGGGCACTTACAGCACGGATTTTGAAGGTACTACGGACAGCGAATTCTATCAAACGTCATATACAGGTGAAATTGATATAGAACCTTACGATGGTGAATATGATGGCACTTTATATGAAGCATCGTTTGAAGGCATATATGCAGGACCATATTCTACCGATTATGAAACTATTTACTCTGGTGATTATGAAGCCAGTTTTGATGGTGACTATGCTGCAACTTTTAGTGGCGATTATGAATCAAGTTTTGATGGTGACTATACGGCAACCTTTGATGGTGAGTATGAAGCCAGTTTTGATGGTGACTATGCTGCAACTTTTAGTGGCGATTATGAATCAAGTTTTGATGGTGACTATACGGCAACCTTTGATGGTGAGTATGAAGCCAGTTATCAAGGTAGTTACGCTGCAACCTTTGATGGACAATATGAACCAGACTATATTGGTAGTTACACTGCAACCTTTGATGGACAATATGAACCTGACTATATTGGCAGTTACGCTGCAACTTTTGATGGGCAATATGAGGGCAGTTATCAAGGCGGTTATGCAATAACATACACTGGTGAATATACAGGAACTTTTGAAGGAACTCCAGTATCTGTTCCTTATCAAGGTGATCCTGTACCACAAGACTTCCAAGGTGATCCTGTAGACCAAAACTTCCAAGGTGATGCTGTAGACCAAGACTTCCAAGGTGATGCTGTAGACCAAAACTTCCAAGGTGATGCTGTAGACCAAGACTTCCAAGGTGATGCTGTACCACAAAACTTCCAAGGTGATGCTGTAGACCAAGACTTCCAAGGTGATGCTGTACCACAAAACTTCCAAGGTGATGCTGTACCACAAAACTTCCAAGGTGATGCTGTTGCCGAAAACTTCCAAGGTGATCCTTACACAGCAACTTATCAAGGTTCCTTTACTCCAGTTTACGAAGGTGCTTACACCCCAACGTTTACTGGTTCCTTTACTCCAATTTTTCAAGGTTCCTTTACTCCAGTTTACGAAGGTGCTTACACCCCAACGTTTACTGGTTCCTTTACTCCAATTTTTCAAGGTTCCTTTACTCCAGTTTATGAAGGATCTTATACTCCAACGTTTACTGGTTCCTTTACTCCAATTTTTCAAGGTTCCTTTACTCCAGTTTATGAAGGATCTTATACTCCAACGTTTACTGGAAATTATCAAAGAACATATGTTGGTCCTGGAACCATTTACTCTCGAACTGCGCCAGTGTCATATTGGTTAAGCGAAGCAGAGTATATTCCGGAAGACGACATCACCGAGTATCAATACACAATTTATTATCAGGGCTCCATTGTTGCTAGCGGCTTCAGTGATCCAACTTCAGTATCAGCTGGAGGCTTCACATATACACGAGGTGCTCTTGAAGATACGGTTAATCTCGGCCTTACAACAGAACTCTATTATAGTTATACTCGGGCATAAAGACAATGGCAGATTTTTTAAATTTTGAAGGCCCATTAATACCAGAAAACTTTCAAGGTGATGCTGTACCAGAAAACTTTAGTGGTTCTGCTGTTACCAAAAACTATAGTGGTTTGGCTGTTGATGAAGACTTTCAAGGTGATGCTGTACCAGAAAACTTTAGTGGTTCTGCTGTTACCAAAAACTATAGTGGTTTGGCTGTTGATGAAGACTTTAGTGGTGATGCTGTTGCTGAAAATTTTAGTGGTTCTGCTGTTACCAAAAACTATAGTGGTTTGGCTGTTGATGAAGACTTTAGTGGTGATGCTGTTGCTGAAAACTTTAGTGGTTCTGCTGTTGCCAAAAACTTTGATGGCGGAGTTCCTTACACAGCAACTTATGAAGGATCTTATACTCCAACGTTCACTGGGCAATATCAACCAACTTACGAAGGTGCTTACACCCCAACGTTCACTGGACAATATCAACCAACTTATGAAGGATCTTATACTCCAACGTTCACTGGGCAATATCAACCAACTTATGAAGGATCTTATACTCCAACGTTCACTGGGCAATATCAACCAACTTACGAAGGTGCTTACACCCCAACGTTCACTGGGCAATATGAACCTACATACATCACGGACTATGTTCCTTCTTATGATGGAAACATTATATCTGAAGATTTTGATGGAACGATTTTTCAAGGCACCTATGATGGAACATTGTTCACAGGATCATACACTCAAGATCCAGCATTTGAAGGCAATTATACCGGAGTGTTATTCACAGGATCATATGATCAAGATCCAGCATTTGAAGGCAATTATACCGGAGTATTATTCACAGGATCATACACTCAAGATCCAGCCTTTGAGGGTATCTATGACGGAACATTGTTCACAGGATCATATGATCAAGATCCAGCATTTACTGGCACATACGATGGTCAAATATATACTGGTGAATATACTCAAGATCCAGCATTTACTGGCACATACGATGGTGAAATATTCACAGGATCATATGATCAAGATCCAGCATTTACTGGCACATACGAATCGGTAATATACACTGGTGAATATACTCAAGCACCAGCATTTACTGGCACATACGATGGTCAAATATATACTGGTGAGTATCAACATGATTTTGAAACTACTTATATAGGAGATTATTCAGGCACATACGACGGTAGCATATACGAAGCGACTTTTGGAGGAACGTATGTTGGTGAATATGAGGGCGATTATCTTAAAACTTATATCGGTGAATATATCGCATCTTACACCGATGATTTTGGTGGGTTATATGCGACCGACTACGCTACTGATTATGAAACAGCATACACTACAGAATATAGTGGAGAATATGAAGAACCCTTTGATGGTATATATGAAGGAACTGAATATGAGACTGGATATGATACCGAATATACCGGTGAGTTTTACGAAACAGAATATTCAACAGACTTTGAGGGAGACATATATACACATGAGTATTCGGTTTCAGACTATGCATCTGAATATGATACAGACTATACCACTGAATATAGTACGGACTTAATTTACGGCGCTTCTTCTGGACTTGAAGCGCCCTATGTGAGAGTAGAGACGTGGACTTTATATGTAAGAGCGGCATAAATGAGGATTTATTATGGCAGAGTATCGATTTTTAGACAATGCATTTTGGGAAGAAGAAGATCATTCTAAATTAAAATGTATTCGTATGACCAAACTTGGTCCTGGCAAAGAAAAGAAAGATGAACTGACGGTTCACAAATTTCAACTTGACGGATCAGAAAATCCGTTGTATAATGAAGTTATTGATGCGTTAACAGTAGAAGGAATTAATGCTAGTACTGCTAAAAGAAATGCAGAAAAAGCAAAGCGCAAAATTGACGATACTGTTAAACGAGATCAGGATAAACAGGCTAAAGAGTTAGAAAAACTTTATACTTTAAAATTACAGGCCTTTGAAATAGAAGATATAAAAAACTGCAAAGAAACAACTCTTAGGTCTAAAGTACGTAGAGCAAAAAATGAAGTTGAACTCAATGCCTCGGTTACAATGGTAATGGCATATGAAATGGGTTTTTTTAAATGACCCGTGGTTATGTAGTAGTTGGTACCGTTAAAAAATATTTTTACTTATCAGCTATTCATGTTATCGAAACTATTAAAGCATATAATCCTGATGCTAATGTCACCCTTTTCACTGAAGAACGTTTTTTGGACGGTCAAGAATTTTGTGCGGATAAAGTAGAATTTGTAGCCAGTCACAAACGATCTAAGATTGATGGAATGGCAAAATCACCATACGACCAAACATTTTATATTGATGCTGATTGTGATGTAGAACATGAAGACATCGCAAGAGTGTTTGATGAACTTGGAGATAATGATTTAGTTTTCACAGGATTGCCCGAAGAAAGACATTATTGTTACGCTGAAGTCTACTTTCCTGGCGCAACTAAACCAGATGGTAGTATGGGTGGATTTGAACTTTGCGGAGGAGTGTGTTTATATAACATGACTAATCCTTTGGTAAAAGAATTTATGGTGGATTGGCATGATCTCACTATTCGTCAATATGATGGTCATTGGTGGCCATTAAACGAGGATGGCACAGAAGATCTTAAGAACTATCCAGCTTCTTTTAAACGGTGGGATCAATTCTCTCTTTGGAGGTTGTTAAACAAAGAACCAAAATACTCATCTTTAAAGGTTGCCATCTTTGAAGATGATGCCCGTTGGAACTTTTTTAATGGTTATAGAGCAGCACACAATACTAAACCTGTTGTGATACGGCATTTCTCTAACTCAAAAGCAAAACACAATAACTATGATTAGAATTGGTTTGAAAGATGTACCCTTGAATGATTATGCGTTAGATATTCTAAAAGGCGCTGAATGGTTTATACAAGACGAACATTATAAAGCAGTGGTTTTATCATGTGAAAGTTTTTTGAATCATTCTGACGAATATATTAGTGATCAGTATCTTCAAAAAATTATGGATATGGGCGACAAACATGATGGATTTCCTGAAATTATATGTGCACATTCGTTCGTTTCTAAGAATATAAAGTTTGTTGATTGTGATGATATAGCAGAAAAGGCTGAGGAGATTAATAAAAACCTCCAAGAGACCATTGGCGGTTTAGTTACTAATTTGTGTATGAGAAGAAACGCTCTGTTTGCGGTATATCCTCCTGGAGGATTTATTTCGTGGCACAATAACGCTAATGCATCAGCATATAACATCATCTTCACCTGGTCTGAAACAGGAGATGGTTACTTTAAATATTGGGATCCTGATAAAAAAGAAATCATTATAATTCCTGATGTAAAAGGATGGCAATGTAAAGCAGGTTATTTTGGAAGTTATGATCAAGAT
>Ga0180120_10000356_pt1 | contig 23749 bp, 1 predicted proteins | sample CPBDNA_3_FD_129677 | JGI IMG/M metagenome (GOLD analysis project Ga0180120, IMG submission 129677) | Freshwater to marine salinity gradient microbial communities from Chesapeake Bay, USA - CPBay_Spr_31_0.2_DNA (version 2) (version 2) | ecosystem: Environmental > Aquatic > Marine > Coastal ... | reverse complement strand
GGAAAGGTAGATTTAATATTACTGGTGGTGAAAGTAATCAGATAGTAAATTCATCTAATATGACTGTTGGCGGTTTATCAAATAAAATGGTAGATGGTAGCAATAATTTAATACAAGGTAGAGAGAATGATTTAACGAATGTATATAATAGTGGCGTTATTGGTAAAGAACATACTGTTACTAATAATCAACATACTACCGTATCCGGATGGAGCCATATAGTTAGAGGAGAAATAAGTACTTTCGGTGTTTTATTAGGAGAAACAAAAGGATCTATGGTGACCGGTTATAACCATACAGAAACCAGAGGTATGAATAATATGATATCGGGGCAAAATAATACAGCATATATGTCATCCAACAATATAGTTGGTGGTGCTTCCAATCAGTTAAATGTTGCAGTAAGAACATCCACAAACGGAACATTAAATCAAATTACAAGTTCAACCGATACACTTGCGAATGGGAAAAGTAATGTTTTAAATGCTATCATAGAAACAACTGTATTGGGTAATAGTAATGATATAAGTAATAATACAACAGGTTCGTTAGTTTCAGGTAAATTGAATAAAGAAGGAAAAGGAACATATAATGCTACATTTGGTAGTAGTAATACAATAGTAAATGTTACTGATACAATAACAAGTGGTATAACAAATACTGTGAAAGATAGTAGTTATAATGCTGTATTTGGTGAGACAAATGTGGTGAATAACACTATTAAATCAATAATTGGTGGTAATGATAATACTATAACATCAAGTGAAAGCGTGTCTGTATTTGGTGGTCATCATGCCGTTTCACAACAAACAAAGAACAGTTTGGTATCTGGTAGAACCAATATTGAAAGAGGTGGTATAAATAATGCTGTATTTGGTAATATTCATGATATGACGACGGAGACAAACAGTATAGTAGCAGGTAAAGGTCAAACTGTTCAAGATGGTTCACAAAATATAATATTGGGAGAAACGCACAGTATCAATAGTTTAACAAATACATTAACACAAGGTAAAAGTAATGTTTTACACTCCATTCAAAATAGTGGTGTAATTGGTAATGCGAATGATGTTAGTAATAATGTAATAAATTCTATGATAATAGGCAAAGAAAATAAAGGTGGAATTTCACAAAATACAGTAGTGTTTGGTTATAAAAATAATACTCAACAAGATGAAAATGTTTTAGTGTCCGGCAATACCAATACAACAACATCAAATAATGCTTCAAGTATAATGGGAAGATTAAATAGTGTAACAGATTGTAGCGATTCATTAATTATGGGAGCTAATCATAATGTGTTTTCAAATGAAAGAGTTGTCATTTATGGCGAATATAATGATATGTCTGGTAATACGATAAATAGTATGGTCCAAGGAAGACATAATTATTTAAATCATATAATTAATAGTGCTATATTTGGAGAAAACCAAGATATTAGTGGTTCAATCAATTTATTGGCTCAAGGTAAAGCGAATGTTGTTTTAGATACAAATAATTCAGTAGTAATTGGTAAAGAAAATAAATTAGAAGATATTGATGAAGTAGCAATTTTTGGTTCAGAACATGATATTAGTGGTTCAACTATTCAATCTTTAGTTTCAGGATACAAGAACAAAGAAAATAATGGTGATTATAATGCAACATTTGGAACATTAAATGAATTGAAAAATTCAAAAGCAAGTGTTATTATGGGAAAATCAAATAAAGATACAAATGGCAATCAATCAAATGTTATGGGTAGTTTTCACCAAGTTACAAGTTCTTCAAATACATTAACTCAAGGTATGCAAAATACTGTAACATCTTCAAGTCAATCCGTTGTTATGGGACATATACAGAGCGAATCAAATGGAACGAATAATGTATTAATGGGATCTAATCAAACGGTTTCTGGTTCAAATAATAATTTAATAACAGGCAAAGAAAATACTGTAATTAACAGTTCAAAATCACTAATTATGGGTCATACTAATAAAGAAGAAGAGGGTGATAATAATTTGGTAACCGGAACAAAAAATATTTTATATGATAATTCTGGTGTGATAATTGGCGGTGAAGGAAATATTGTGAGATTAAATAATTCTGTAATGGTTATGGGAATTACTAATGATATTAGTAATAGTTCGGTATATAGTATCGTAGGTGGAACAAGTAATAAAGTAAATAAAAGTAATAATGCGTTAATAGTGGGGAAAACCCATGATTTGAAAAGGGGCATTAATACAGTATTGTTTGGCGAAACACAAAACGTAATAGATAGTTCTAACGTAGTTATAGTGGGCGAATCAAACACGATTTTGGATGATGAGAATGTATTAGTATCGGGTAAAGATAATGATTTGTCTGGAAATAAAATAACTGTGGTTTTTGGCAAAGAAAATACTTTAAAAAGAACAAATAATTCATTTGTGTCTGGTTATTTAAATAAAGTAGAATATGGTTCAAATAATGCTGTATTTGGTTATTCGCATGATGTAAGCGGTAATTCACAAAATACAAGTATATTTGGCAATAAAAATGAAGAATACAACGGTTTAAACAATATGATTGGTGGTAACCAACAAGATGTTAGCGGTGCCGAAAATATATTTGGAATGGGTGAAAGTAATAAATTAAGAAGTGATAAAAATAGTGGAACTATGGGAAAACAAAATGATTTAAATAATAACAAAGAAAGTTTTGTCGTTGGTTTAAGCAATACAGTTAGCAATGACAGTCAATCATTTGTAATGGGTACATCAAATACTACAAAATACAATACTAATAATACTGTATTGGGAAATTTACAAGATATTAGTGGCGGAACTAATTTATTAGTATCTGGTAAAAGCAATACAGTTGAAGGTGGTTTGAATAATATGATAACGGGTAGTTCGCATAATGTAACCGATTGTAGTGATGTAATTATTTCAGGTTCAACCAATACGGTATCCGGTTCAAACCAGAGTTTTATAAATGGGAAACAGAATGCTGTAAATAATGTTTATGCAGGAATGGCTTATGGTGCGATAAATAGTTTAAAATCATCAGATAAGTCATTAATAGGAGGTGCTAATAATAAGATAGAAGGAGGAAATACGAATGTTGCGTTAGGTCAATCGAATGATATAAGCAATTCAATTATTACGATGGCATTTGGTAGTTCTAATGTTATTAAAAATAATAGTAATGAATCAATAGCATTAGGTAAGTTGAATACGATAGATAGTGTAAATCACGGTATAGCTATGGGATATAAAGCGGATGTTAGTGGCGATACAAGATTTGCTCTTGGTTCCGAACATGTAGATGGTAATATTTTATGGGTTAATAAACATGGCGATATGCATCTTGGTAGACATTTATACTCAGATGTAGATGAAAATAAAAACATATTTACAGATTTGACAACGAGCACTATTAATGTAGGTGGTGACAATAGTAAAACATTTATTGGTGGAACCTTAGAAGTTAGTGGAAATATGATTGCTGGAATTGACGAAGACAAAGAAATATTTACAGACGTATCTACAAATAGAATAACGATTGGTGGTGGTTCTTCTACAGTTATTGTTGGTGGAGATTTGAGAGTAAATACTAATATATTAAGTCAAGAAGGTAGTGCGAATGAAGACAAATATATTTGGACGGATGTATCAAGTAGCAATATTTATATGGGAGGTAGTCAAAGTTCTGTATGGATAGGGAAAGATTTACAAGTGGCAAATGATGTAATCATGCAAGGAGACCTAATAGTAAGAGGTGATACAACATATATTAATACAACGAATATGGATATAAGTGATAATGTTGTTTTGTTGAATAGAGGGATCGGATCAAGTGCGAACGCAAATTTTTCATCTGGTTTTACAATTTTAAGAGATAGTAGTAATCAATTCATAGGGTGGCACGAACCACATAGTAGTTTTGTATTATGTAATACAACGTATGATGGAACAGGCGAATCTGTTAGTATAGGAACAAAGAGTAAATTATGGTGTGATAATATTCAAACGGATGTCGATATTATGTGTGGCGGAAATATAACTACTGTAGAGCAAGAAGATAAAAATTTATGGACAGATATATCAGCAAGTACAATTAAAATAGGGTCAAGTCAAACAAGATTTAAATTGGATTCGAATAATACAGTTGTAATACCTTCTGGAACTACTATTCAAAGAATTCATAATGAATTAGGAGCTATAAGATATAATGTGGATACAAGTAATTTTGAAGGGTGTGTTCAATCGGATTTGCCAGCTGGCTGGAGACAATTGGGAGCTGTAATGGATATTGATAAAGACACATATATAAGTGCTGAAGATACTCACCAAGGAGATAATGACCAACTGAAATTTGTGACAGCAGGAAGTGAAAGAATGAGGATTGACGAACAAGGTAGAGTTGGTATTCGCGTAAATAACTCATTAATAGGATTATGGGTAGGGGGAACAGATGCCATTCACGTTCCTGTGGGAACCACAGCACAAAGACCTTCTCCAGATGATGATACATACTTAGGTTGTATTCGTTATAATAGCCAAGAAAAACTTTTTAAAGGCGTTAGTGTAGATTCTTTTGGGAATAGGTCATGGGTGAAATTGACCCCCGGAGCACCTGATGTTGATAGCGATGGAAAAGTAATAACAGGGTCTCAAGTGGAAGGAACAGCAGTAGTAACATATTCAGATAGAGCAAAAAGACATGTTTTATTCCAATCTGGTAAAACTGCTATAGGGTTAGATGTGAGTGGAAGTCACGTTCAAGCAAATGTAATATTAGATATTAGCGACAACGGTGCTATTAGAATACCAAAAGGTTCAACATTACAAAGACCACCCGTAAATGGTGCTTATCCAAACAATTACTATGGATATATAAGATTAAATACAGATGTCGCATATAATCAATTTGAAGGTTATAATGGCAGCGAGTGGGTCTCGTTTGATAAAATGATTGATTATGACAGAGATACTTATATAGATATTAATAATACATCAACGCCAGGAACAGGGAATGATGATATAATTAAATTTTATACAGGTTCTCAACACCCAATACCTCTTCCAAAATTAGTTTTTACTATGGATAAATATAATATTCATGTGTTGAATGGTTATGATAAAAAGATTACAATGGACGTGAATGATGGACATATTGATATGAGTGGTAATTTGAAAATAAAACAAAATATAATAAGTCATACGGACGCCGATAAAAGTTTATGGGCAGACGTTACAACAAGCAATATAACAATCGGTGGCGCGTCAAGTAAAGTAATTATTGGTGGCGATTTACAAGTAAATACAAATATACTGAGTGGTGTTGATGAAAATAAAGAAATATTTACAGACGTTGCTGGTAGTAACATTAAAATTGGAGGAACCAATAGTACAGTAATGATAAGAAATGATTTACAAGTGGATAATAATATAATAGCAGGAACAGATGAACATAAAGAGATATTTACCGATGTAACAAGTAGAAATATCACTATAGGTGCGGAAGGTTCGACAACGGTGATTGGTGGAGATTTACAAGTAGATACGAATATTATAGGAGGAACGAATGAGAACAAAGAAATATTTACTGATGTTGGAAATAATAATAAAACAATCACTATAGGTGGAAGTGCATCCACCATAATAGCGAATAATAATTTACAAATAAATGCCGATATTGTAGCTGGGGGCGACACGCATAAATTAATATATGCCGATGTAACAAGTAAAACTATTACTCTGGGGGCAGTAGGTTCCACTACTGTTGTTGGAGGAGATTTACAAGTGGATACCGATATAAAAGGTGGAGCCCAAGAAGATAAAAATATATTTACAGACATCACCGCCGATAAGAATATTACCATAGGTGGTAGTGGAACTACTACGGTAATAGGAAATAAATTAAAAGTTACTTCAGATATAATATCTGCCACGAATACTACAAAGAAAATATTTGCTACAAATGTTACCGATAGCAATGTGTTAATAGGAGGCAATGCGGGCAAAGTTCAAATAAATCATGATTTGGAAGTGACGAGAAAGATTGTATCAAAAACAGACACAAATAAAGAAATTTATACGGGGGTTGACAATGATGTAAAAATAGGAGGTTCTGGAGGAAGCGTAACCTTAGGAAATAATGTGAATATTTTGAATGATTTGAAAGTATATAGAAAAATAATATCGGAACAAGACGAAGATAAAGAAATTTATACCGATTTAGTGGATGGTAATATTACTATGGGTGGTTCTGGAACTGCGAGTAAAATTATAGCGAAGCAACATTTACAAGTGAATGCTGATTTAAATGCTGGTTCCAATAGAGCGGCTAATATTTATACTGATGTAACTACGAATACTATAACCGTTGGTGGTAGTGGCGGACTCATAAAATTGGGAAATAATGTGGAAGTAGGAAATGATTTGACTGTAAAACATGATATATTAACCGATGCTGATGAATCAAAAGATATATTTACAGGCATAACATCAGAAAAGATCACAATAGGGGGAATTAATGGCACAGATAAGAGCACCGTCGTGGTTGCTGGTGATTTACAAGTGAATAATGAGATTATGGGTAATAATAATGAAGTGAAAACCATATTTGCGGACGTTCAAAATAGCGATATTCAAATAGCATCTTTTGGCACTAAAACAACAATTAAGGGCGATTTACAATGCGAAAGAGATATCACATCTGATATGGTAGAAGATAAAACAATATTTTTCAATATGGGAGATAAAAAATTAAAACTTGGTGGTGGTTCTACAACTGTAAATATACCAGGAACTCTGGAATTAAGTGGTAATATTGTGAGCCAAGTCGAAGAAGATAAAGAGATTTTTAAAAATATAACTGGTAGTAATATTATTATAGGTGGAGTTTCAAGCACGGTAAAAACAACTAATGATTTACAAGTGGATGGTTTATTGAAAGCTGGCAGCAACATCAATAAAACAATTTACAGCGATATTACTTCAAATACGCTAACCATAAGCGGTAAAACAGAAACTTCAGCATCTACCCCCGGAACACAAACCGGAGGTAGTATAATAAAATTAGACTCCACTAATTCTGTAATTATACCATATGGTAAAACATCTCAAAGAACAACCGCCAGGGGAGCTATTCGTTATAATAGCGAAACTCTTGTTTTTGAAGGTAGCGATGGAACAAGTTGGCAAAAATTTGGCGATGTAATAGATATTGATAAAGATACTTATATTAATGCCGAATCCGCACCAGGACAAGATGAAGATAGATTGTTATTTGTAACATCCGGTTCAGAAAGAATGGTAATTAAAAACGATGGTAAAACTGGCGTGAATACATTAACTCCAGCAGAATTATTTGATGTAAGCGGTGTATTACAAACGATAGATTTCAAGGTTGGCTCTATTACTTCAAATACAACAAGCGATATAGTATTAAAAAAATCACTTGTTCCTGAAACAGATAAAACTATTAGTTTGGGTTCTGTTGATAAAAGATTTAATGATGTATTTGTTGGCGAAGGCTCTATGTGGGTAGGAGATAAACATAAAATAGCTGTTAGTAATGATGGCGTTATGAGATTGAGAAAAAGAAACGTAGCAGGTGTCCCTTTTGCTATTGTTACTATTTATCGTTCTACGCCTGGTAATTCAACCGCTACCGTAACAACCGTCCAAAATGATGTATTATATACAACAAGTAAATCAGATATAGGCGATGTTACTATGCAAGAATATTTGGATTATGCTGAAGCAAAAACAGGAAACGTTCATACAATTGACCAAATTTTTAGAGAAAATGCTGAAGATTATGATGAAGATATGCCCATTAATGCTTGGTTAGAGAAGAATTCAAATATATATTCTCTTGCATCAAAAAATATTGGTATAGCTACAACAGACCCAAGTAATATTTTACACGTTGTTGGCGATGCGAGATTTGATGATAATATAATAGCTGGTTCGGATAGCAATAAACAATTTTTCTTTGATGTTTCAACAAATAATATAGAAATTGGAAGCGAAACAAGTAAAACAAAAGTAAGAAACTTGGAAATTTATCATAACGTAACTTCAAACGGAAATAGAGCGAAAGAAGTATTTACCGATGTATCAACCAATAGAATTACTATTGGTGGTAAGTTAAGCACTACAGTAGCAGGCGGTCATCTTGAAATAAGTGGTAATTTATTAGGCGGTAGTGATGAAAACAAAGAAATATTTACTGACGTGACAAGTAAAGATATAACTATTGGTGGAAACACCAGTAATGTGGTCATAGGAAATACTATTGATGTGACTACAAGAATGGATATAGATCATATAAGGTATTTAACTGGCGATGCGGTAACAGGTGAAATTCAAATGACTGCTTCAAAAATTATTTTTTCAAACGATATTCAAGTTGATAATAATATAATAGCTGGCGTAAATGAAAATAAAGAAATATTTATTGATGTATCTACCAACAATATAACAATAGGTGGAGATTTAAGTAAAGTGAAAACCGGCGGTCATCTTGAAATAAGTGGTAATTTATTAGGAGGAAGCGATGAAGATAAAGAAATAATGATAGATGTCACAAGTAAAAATATTACTATTGGTGGTCCAGAAAGTAAAGTGAAAACCGGTGGTCATCTTGAAATAAGTGGTAATTTATTGGGAGGAAGCGATGAAAATAAAGAAGTTTTCTTTGATGTATCTACAAATTATATTCAATTTGGAAGTGGAACATCTATAGCGAAATTTAATTCATCCAATTCTATAGTATTACCAGTTGGAACTACCGCGGAACCAACTTTAAATAAAGGGGCGGTTAGATATAATAATGATAGAAGTAGATTTGAAGGTTGCACAGGTTCAAAATGGATATCACTTGAGGGTGTTGCTGATGTAGATAATAATACATATATAAACGCGGAATCAGCACCAGAAGCAAATGAAAATCGCTTAATGTTTGCCACCGATGGTAATAATAGAATGGTTATTGACCATTCAGGAAATTTGGGACTTGGAACAACCTCGCCAGCCAATAGAGTAGAAATTTATGATGTGTCTAATAACAATAAAGATGGTATTATGTTAAAAAATGCTGCAGCAAATACAGTTGCTTTAAGATTTAAAGCTAGCGATTTCCATGATGTATCAAAGAATGATATATTATCTTATAGTGAAAGTGGTAGAAATATTATAAGAATGATACCAAAAACTTCACCAGGAATAGGTGTTGTTGCAATAGATAGTAATGTTGGGTTGGGAACTACAAACCCTTCTACAAAATTTCATACAAAGAAAATTGTAACGGTTTCTGAAACAGATAAAAATACAATACCAAGTAAAAGTAATGAACTCAATATAACAACTCACGCATATTTATCTAATAGTATTCAGGAAAGTGATAATAATGGATGGGGGTTGAGTATCGGTTCTACTTGGGATTCTGGTCGCTCTTATCTTCAATCAATGAACGTTAATGGAACAACCGAATTATTACTTAATCCAAATGGTAGTAATGTTGGTATAGGAACAGTTACGCCAAGTGAGAGTTTGGATGTATCGGGCAACTTGAAGGTTAGTAGCATAAGCACTGTTCTAACTACTACAAGTGCGATACCAGAAATAGGAACAACAACGGATCATCCGTTTTCTATAAGCGCAAATAGTATTAAAGCAATAACAGTAGATACTACAGGGAAAGTTGGTTTGGGTACACAAACTCCTGAAGCCCCATTACATATTACAAAGACAACAGCTAATGGTGAATATATGAGAGTAGTTGATCCATCAAATATAGGATTAACAATGTCATTAGATACAAGTGCTAATGATACAAAAGTTAATTTTGGCGTTAGATGGTGGAATGACGGAACACCACAAAAAGTAGATGATGGATTAGTTTTAAGAAATGTTAATGGAACAAATTATGTAGGTATTGGAACAAATGTTCCAGATAAAAAATTAGATGTTGTTGGTGATGCAATTATTAGAGGGGATTTAACTGTAGCCGGAACAAGAACATATGTTAATACAAATAACTTGGATATATCAGATAATGTAATCGTATTAAATAGAGGCATAGGATCGAATGAAAATACAAATGTTTCGGCTGGTATATTAGTAAAAAGATATGGGAATAATCAATTTATGGGTTGGGACGATGTTCAAAGTTCTTTCATATTGGGAGAAACCACCGAAGATGGCGAATCTGATCCTTCTGGCGTTGTATTAGCAGGAAAAAGTGATTTAAAAATTAAAGATATGAATGCCGCAAATATAGTATCTACAGCAACAATCACCGGTAATAATATAACTGGTGCTAATACAATATTACAAATATTGAAAGTAAATGGCAAAACACCAACTACACATAATAAAACTGTAACAGTTGGCGCAGGAACCAAATTTTATATAGATGGCGTAATAATCCCAACATTAACATTTTTACGTGGGGATACATACGTATTTGACCTATCAGACACCACGACTACATCACATCCCTTTAAATTTAGTACGACAAACGATAATTCAGGTAGTGCAGAATATACAGAAGGGGTTACAGCATCGGGAACACAAGGTACGGCAGGAGCAACGCTGACGATAGTAGTAGGCACAAATACACCAGATACATTATATTATTTTTGTGGAGCTCATTCTAATATGGGAGCTAATATTACATTAACATCGCCACCAATTCCAGCAGAAATAGTTGATTTAAGCGCGAATACGGCAACAATTAAAGATTTAGTTACAACTGGGAATTTAAGCGCGAATAAAATGACTTTAATAGATTTAAGCGCTACAACAATTGAAGCAACCGGCGATATAGTTTTGCCGAATCCATCAACGAGCGACCCACAATTTAGCATAATGGATTTATTAGGATCGCCGAAAGCAATAACAGTAACAGATGTTTCACAAACAGCTGTCCATATAGAATTAGATATTGACCAAATTAAAAGATATAATGTAGGATTTACTCCTGATAAATTACCTATGGTTACAAATTTAAATTTAAAACTGACTTATGATAATGGGAGCACAGTAACAACTTTAATGGATAAAGCTGTTCCGGCTGGGACGATAACATCATTTGAAGATTTAACAAAAATAAGAGTTAGCAAACAAGCAAAACCAGATAGTTTTAGTGGTGGTATTTATTCTGCTTATGGTGTAAGCGGTTTAACTAATGGACAAAATTATAATTTATTGATGTCTTTTTCGAATTATCATCCATTAAAAAATGAAACAACTCACACACAAAATTTATTCGTCACGGTTCCAACAGCGCCATCTGTTCAAAATGTAATGACCATTACCAATCCAATTAATAATACACAAGGTTCAACAAGTTCAACCGTATATTTAGTTGGTTCAGACCCACAATTTTCTATAACATGGGTTATGCCAGCAGCAAATGATGGGGATGTTGATAACTATACTGTAGAATATCAAATAGTAGCATCAATATCAGATAATTCAACGACAGGAACAACAGTGGAACATGCAATAACAATTCCTGGGCCTTACTATAGTATTCCATCAAATACCCTGAGTTTAACGTTGAGTGATGGTGTTAAATATGGCGGTAAATATAAATTTAGAGTTAAAGCAGGAAATGATGCCGGAGCAACGGCGGCTTATGGAAATTATACAGAAGCATCATATTATACTGTTGTTCCATCATTACCGCCAAAATCTCAAATTGGAAATGTTAGCATCAAACCGTTAAGTTGGGCAAGTGCTCAACAATATGATATTATCGATGCTACTGCTTTTACTGGAGGAACGGATAGTATGTATGCAAGTTGGAATGGTTCGGCTTTTACGGATTATGATGACACAGAAAGAAAATTATTAAGACAATCTTATTTTGCCAGTAATACATTAGATTTATTAGATATAAGTGGTATTAATTGTTCAACAACGGCTGGTCAAAAACCAACAGCATCGGTACAATATGTATTTACAGCCAAAATATGGAATGGAAGTAGTTATCAAAATGCAAGTGCGCTAACTTATAGTTCATTACCGGATAGATCGGCAGGACAAACACAAAGCGTTACTTCCGGCGCTTCAAGATTACAAGTTAAATTAGTGGATGAACACCCAAATGAAACAACATCACATAAAACAGGACATTGGTTAAGGGCTGATATAACAAACATTAAATTTCAATTGCCAAACACGGTTACTTATGGGAAAATGGCTATACACGCCGATGTTCCAGGAATTGCGGGTGGTTATGATTATGCGTCTGTAGATTTCGCATCAGATGCAATGAATTCAGACCCAACATTATCAAACGTTAGTGCTAATACGACTTGGGTTGGTATTGAAACCGGAGCATCTGTAACTTGGATATGTGGCGTTGCCAGTTTAAATAATGGCACTAAGATAGTATTACAATTTAAAGCTGCTAATTTGGCAAGCACTGTGGCGGGTTATTATAGAGGGGATTATTTACAATTAGAACTGACTTCCCCTGTTACAAATGATGTTACAGTTTTTGGAGACGATGGAACGTATGGTATCGCGGCATCTTCTACCAATTCAGGTAATGAAATAGAATATACTAATTTTACTTATGCTACTTTTGTTATAGGTGGAAGCACAGGAGCTCTGGGCGAAGATGTTAGCTTTGATATAACAGCTCACAATATTCATGGTTATAATACTGTTACAAAAACAAAGAAAATTATTAGAGATTTAGCTTCAATTAATAGCGGATTACATACAAAAAGATATAAAGCTTGGAATGGTGCATTAGCGTATAATAATGTTGCTGGTGCTGCTGTTACTTTTGATAATACAATAGCATTAGAAACGCACGAATTATTATTCTTTGGTGGTGAAATTACAACTACTAATGCGGATTATAAAGATTATCGCGTATTATATAATCAACAAATAAATAACAATACAATTACAAATACGTCTTTAACAAATGCCAATTGGCCTTCTAATTCCACATCTTGGAGATGGGCATTATATAAATTACCAAACACAGTTCAATTTGCCGGAACGGGGTCATTCGGGATTAAATTCACAACCGACGGAGATGGCAATGCTTTTACAACTGGTTCTGGTATTGAAAGTGATTTTGAATTGAATTTATTATTGCCTTCTATGATAAATAGTGCTACTCCATACTGGTTTAATGGAAATTCTTATTATCAATCCGAATCATCAAAAAATACTGGAACCGGCACAGATGGTGTTACGGGATTGGGTATATTTGATAGTAAGACGAGATTAAATAGTTATACAACATTTAAGGTTACGCCACCGGTTCCACAAACATCGGGACAACAAGTGAATGATATTTGGATACGCGTAGGATTTAAGGCGAGCAAGGATATTAATATAAGCAATATCGAATTAGTTTCAACGTAATATAATAATTAATAAATGAAGCTGTTGGTAGTGCCGTTTTTCCAGTTCTTTTTTATAAGTGAAATTATTTCATAATTAATTATGTAATAATTAATATATATAGAATATGTCTTTCAATTACAACGAGGAAGTGATAGATTTATTATTAAAAAAAAGTTTGGGAAGTTCTTATACAAGTTCAGGATTAGTATCAGGACAAGAAACGCCAATATTAGAAAAATTCCATAATTTACAAGTTTTCTTTGACACGATTACAGATAAAAATCAATCAAGTTTTACGTGGAGTTCAACAACGAATGTTACCGGTGGTGGTACAGTAAAAACTCTAGATAATGTGGCTGGCGAAAGTAATCCTGGATATTTTACTCATGTAAAAATATTTGAGAATATACCCATGACGGTAGTAGCCGGAACAGATTATCGCGCGTGGAGACCCACGAATAGTGAAATGCAAGAAAAATTTAAGAATGTTATATTGGGTAAACCGAATTTTAATTTTAGCATTACCAGCAATATAGCAAATTATACTACAATTTATAATACAAGTGGGGCTTTTAAACCAATAATAAATAATGGTGTATTAGTTTTTATGGGAAATAGTGTTCCGACTGGAAATAATACAATAAGCATGAAAGAAGTATTTATATGCGATGGATATGCAGGAACCTTGGCAAATATTTTATTGAATGATGTGTCTGACATTAGTAGTTCAAATCCGTTAGATAAACATCCGCTTATTTTTAATGGTTCAACACAAAAATGGAGCGAAGGGAGTTTGGGATTTGATTGGTGTCCAGTACAAGATTTAGGTGATTTAGATGATGTAGATACATCAACGGCTGCCCCAGGATATGGTATATTTTGGAATGGATTTGATTGGAGTTCAGATATATTAGTTCATTTAATAAATCATTTTTCAAATGTGGATACAAGTGATTTATCTTATAATGCCATATTTCCTTCGTCTTTAGTATATAACGATGCGTCAGGTAATTTTAAAGCATTAAGATTGCAATATCCAACAACCACGTTGAACGATATTAGTAGTGTTAATATGACTACCGTAGTTCCACAAAATGATCAAATATTAGTATGGGATGATGGGTTTCAAGAATGGGTGGCTGATAATGTTTCGGCGCCGATAACACATTTAAATGATATATCAGGAATAAATGTGGATAATATAAAATTTGATGAAGGTATAGTATTGGATCCTTCTGGGGGAAATAAATTTATAAAAAAAGCAATACCAAGAAGAATCGATTCAATAAATGATTTGAAAGATGTAAATATAATTGGTTTAAATATCCAGATACCACAATGGACACAACAATTAAAAATGCAAGCCGGCGATGAAGATATAAATGATAATTTTGGAAGTGCTGTAGCTATGAATGATGATTATATGGTGATAGGTTCATATAATGCACAAGGAGTATCATTATCGGATGTGGGTAAGGTATATATTTGGAAAAAATCTTATTCAACATTTTCCGAATATCAAACATTGGCTCCAAATTCACAAGCAGCAACGATGAATTTTGGTTCGGCGGTAGCTATAAAAGACAACTTTGTGATGGTTGGAGCACCAAATCGTTTTTTTAATTCAAAAGAGAAAGCGGGGAGTGTGTATTATTATAAATACAATGGAGGGACAGGAAAATGGGGGATATTAAATAGTGGTCCATACAAAGAAGATGAATTAATAGAACATGGCACACCGGCGGCGTTTGATAGATTTGGTTGTTCTATATCTATAGATGGGAATTATATGATTATAGGTGCTTCTGGGAAAGGTGGAGGAGGAAAAGGAAAAGCGTGTGTATATAAATATCAAAGTAATAATTGGGTATTTGTGAAGGATATAGTAGGTTCTACATCGGCGAATAATGATGAGTTTGGTCATACTGTTCAGGTATTAGGAAATTTGGCTTATGTGAGTGCACCAAATCATAATACCAATAGAGGTATTATTTATATTTTTAATAGAACAAATGGCGGTAGTGATAATTGGGGTGAAATTCAAAAAGTTGTTATGGAAAGTGCATATATAAATACTTATTTTGGGTGGGATTTTAGTTTTGGAAGTTCTTGGGGTATAATAGGAAGCCAAAGGAGTAATACATTAGAAGGACAAGCGTTCTTTATAAAATATAATAGTGCTACAGAAAGATGGGGTACACAAGGTACGACTGATTACCAACCAGAACAAACAGTAACGGCGAGCGATGGGGGTGCGAATGATATGTTTGGATATGCTGTGTCTATATATGGAAACGATGCTATTATAGGTGCCTATAAAAAGAGAGGGGATGGAACGAATGAGACGGGTGGTGCATATATATATAAATATACGGGTGAGAATTATTGGGAATTAAACAAACAATTAAATGCTAATGATGTGGCACAGGATGATGAATATGGCATAAGTGTTTTTATACATAATAGATATGCTATGGTTGGTTCTTGGAAAGAAGAATCAACGAATACAGATTTAAATGCAGGTGCTGCTTATTTATTTAATATACCACAAGCATTAAATGGAGGAACGCGATGTGTAATTTATGATACGGATGTAAATCGTTATGTGGTAGGAATGATTACATCCGCGGGCGTTGGGGTATTAATAAATAATCTTAAACAATTGAGAGATATAAGTGGCGCGGAATGGACAGAAACAACGGATATATCAAATAATTCGATGTTTTTTTATGACGATACATTACTACCACTTAATTTAAGATATGAAGTAAAAAAACCTGGAACAATGTTAACAATCGGTGATATATCAGATGTAGATGTATCTGGTGCAGAAACAGGAAAAGCATTAATATATGATGCCGGTTTAAATAAATGGATGCCAGGAGAAGCTGGGGGAGGTGCGGCGGCAGGAGTAGGAGTGTTTGAAACATCACCAGATCCACCAACAACAGGACAAATATATTATAATTCTAATGATGACAAGTTTTATGGAAGGCTAACTGATACGTGGGAAGACTTATTATTACATGGTACTGGATATTTTATGGGACATTCGACAGATACAATAAGAGATTTATCGGGGGTTTCAAATACAACAAGTTTTTCTATAAGTTGGGAAAATCCTGTACAAAGAAAATCACCAATTGCAGCCAAAAATACCGCAGATAAAGTAGATAATGCTTTATATCTGCCTATAATTAATGATATGTATATAGAAATAGTAACAGCAAGTTCTAATTATACGAGCACAGGAATAAAAATAGGAGGAAAGAATTTGAATACAAGTTTGGTATCAGGCAATACTACTCAAAAATTATCAGTTTATAGTACAGCATCCCAACAACTAACAACAAGCGTTATAGTGTATAAAACGGGTGAAAGTCCATTGGGATTTTCAGGGACGGAAGACAAAATTGAGTTAATAAATGGAAAGCAAGTTTATAGAATAAATCCATCTACTTTAACATTAGCATCAGGAACGACATATAAAGCGAGAGTATGGTTCAGGAATTCATCTACAAGCGATAATAAATACAAAGAAAAGACAGGAATTACTTTATAAATATCAATTTTTAAATATAATTAATATTTATATGAGTTTTAACTATAATAACGAGGTATTAGATTTATTGTTAAAAAAAACTCTTGGTTCAGCATATACATCAGCAGACCTGGTATCTGGACAAGAGACACCCGTATTACCAAAAATTCAAAACTCTCAAATTTTTACAAATAGAATAACGGATAAAAATTCATCAAATTTTACTTGGAGTTCATCAAGTAATGTAACAGGGGGTGGGACAGTAAAATATTTGGATGTGGTAACAGGAGAGACATCAACATTTCAATTTATAAAAAAATATGAAGCAATACCTATGAGCGTAGTTGCTGGTACGAATAATAGAGCATGGAAACCAACAGATAGTACGATGCGAGAAAAATTTCAAAATGTAATATTAGGAAAACCCAATTTTAGCTTTAGTATTACTACGGATATTACAAATTATACAACCATTTATAGTACGAACAGCGGCTATAAACCAGTAATAAATAATGGAATATTAGTATTTTTGGGAAATAGTGTTCCAAGTTCAACAACAGTAATTTCTATGAAGGAAGTATTTGTATATGAAGGTGCTTTTGGTACGACAACGGGAATGTTAATAAGTGATATCTCTAATGTTACGATAACATCACCACAAGATGGACAAGCCTTAGTTTATGATAATAGCCTTCAAAAATGGATAGCTGGAACGGTTGGTGCTGATTATATACCAATAAGCACATTAGAAACCTTAGACGATGTTTCATTAAATAATTTGACCGTAGGACAAACAGTAGGTTATGATGGTTTTAAATGGATTCCAAAAAATGTTCCGGTTGATTTAAGTGATATATCAAATGTGGATTTGGCAGGCGCGACAGATGGACAAGCTATAGTATATGATGATGCCAGTGGTAATTGGAAACCGGGGAATGTTCAAACACCTTTATTACAATTGAGTGATATATCAGATGTTATATTTGATGAAGGTCCTTATGACGGACAGGGTTTGATATGGAAAGATGTGAGTTCTTGTTGGATTGCGAAAGATATTCAAACGCCATTAAATAGTTTGGGTGATGTATCTGGTGTAGATTTATCAGGAATTACGCCAGGACAAACGATTGTGTTAGATATAAGTGGTATTTTTGTTCCAAAAACAATAGGGGAAGTTATAGAAAATTTATCAGATTTGAAAGATGTAGACGTCAGTAATTTAGCGGACCAAATTCCTCAATGGACACAAAAAAATAGATTAGAAGCAAGTGATGCAGCCGTATCAGATAATTTTGGATTTGCTTCGGCATTGGATATAAGTTACGCATTAATAGGCGCACCAAATTCGAATAGTACTAATAACGCCGATGTTGGGAAAGCATATTTATATAAAAAGAATTTTTTCTTGGGAACATATTCAGAAGATCAAATATTAATGTCTACATTGGATAATGGTAGTATGAATTTTGGTAATTCAGTTAGTATAGGTAGAAATGTTTTGATGGTAGGGGCTCCAAATCATAGTTATAATCCGGGTAGTGGATTAAAAGAGAAAGCAGGAACAGTATTTTTTTATAATTATAGTGAAGTTACGGAGAAATGGGGCGTAGTTAATGGAAGTATTTATAATGAAAATTCCAAAATACAACCGGGGGTAGCGAACGACCAATTTGGATATTCTATGGATATGGATGTTTCAGGCAATTGGTGCATTATAGGATCGCCACAAAAATTGGCGGATGGCAATGGTAAAGCAGACATATATGAAAATGTTAGTGGGACATGGACACATAAAAAAAGTTTAACGGCGAGTGATGGGGCTGGCGGAGACAATTTTGGCGTTTCTGTAAGAATAAATAATGAAAATACATTTGTTTTTATTGGTGCGGATAATCATGATTCGGTTAAAGGGGCTGTTTATATTTATAAAAAAAATCATCCAAGTGCTAATAGTTGGGGACAATATCAAAAAGTTGTTTCATTGGATCAAAGAATAAATAGTTATTTTGGTAAAAGTATTGGTGTTAATGGGAATACTTTATTGATTGGGTCACCAAACGGAGGAAATTTTTCTGGAGCTGTTTATGAAGTTACATATAGTACAGGAACAGGTAAATGGGGGACACAATCCGGTAGTGATTATGTCCCTTCCAGTGATAAAATTGTTGCGTTAGATGCATCGGCAAATGACCAATTTGGATATTCTGTTAATGTATATGAACATTTTGGCGTCGTTGGTTCAAAATCAACCGATATGAGTGGCAACGTTGATACCGGAAGTGCTTATATTATTATTAATACAGGCGAAGGTTATTGGGAAGAAAGCAAACAAATTAATCCTGATGATTTGGATGTTCAAGATGAATATGGTATATCGGTGGGTATTTATGAGAGAAGTGTTGTTATAGGTTCTTGGTTATCTGAAGGCGACCAAGGTGGAGATCCAGCACACGCTGGTTCTGCTTATATTTTTAATTTACCAAATCCCGAAGGAGGTACAAAAGCTTTAATTTATGATACAGATTATAATAGGTGGAAAGTTGGTTCGGTAGCACCTTCAGATGAAGCAGTCGTTACGAAATTAGGATTATTAGAAGATGTCGATGTTAGTACAATTGCTAATGATAATGTTCTTGCTTATGATGATGCCAGTGGTAATTGGAAACCGGCAAGTATGGGGTCATTAATTACTATTGGTGATATATCCGATGTGGATTTATCCGGGGTAGCAACAGGGAAAGCTATTATATGGGACGCAAGTTTAAAAAAATGGATTGTTGGTGATGCTGGTGGTGGTTCAGCGTCTGGTGTTACTTCAACAAATATACAACCCACAGGTGAAGATGTAACAGCCGGACAATTATATTATGATAGTAGTTGGAATTCTTTTCACGGTAGGACAACAGAAGGTTGGAAAGAGATAATGTTAAGCAATACAAATTTGTTATTTGGCGCTGCCCCAACTGTAAAAAAAACGCCAGGAGAAAATCCTTTATTAATGGCTTATCCCGATAGATATGAATTCACTTGGGAAAATCCACCACAATATGAAACCGGGTTTTCAGCATCAAACGCAAGTGATTATGTTAATGGTAATTTATATTTGCCCGTTGTTAATCATATTAAATTTGAATTTTTTGAAACTTCTGATGGCGAAACATGGGGTTCAACTACCAGAGGCACAGTAACATTAGGTGGTAAATCCGGGGTAGGGAGAGGCAATATCGACGGAAATACAAGTCAAACATTAACTAATGTAAGTGGAGCAAATAAGATAACAAATAAACTTGTATTATATTCAACTGGTAGTATTTCAAGTGTTGGGACGAGTGATGGTTGGACTAATCTTAATACAAGTAACGGTAGTAGTTATGAATATGATTTTATAGATACCGATGCTTCAGATAACCAAGTATATTATTTTAATCCACGTTCCGCGAATTTTAGTATAGACGCACAAACGCCTTATAGTTTTAGAATGTGGGTTGAAAATAGCGTAACCCCACATAATTATAAAATATGGAATAGTGTTACTACACAAATTGTTGCTGCTCCAACAAAAATAAAAGTAGCAGATGTTGGACAAACAAATGGATTTTATGCTACTATTGTTCATGAAAGTGATGGAAAGCATAAAATAAAAGTTATTGTGCCGCCAGCGGCATTAACGACTGCTGGCGTTGAAGTTACAAGCGGACAAACAGGAATAGACGATTCGGTTTTCTTTGAAGCATATGAAGTTCAATTTCAAACTGTAAATGCTGTAACAAATGAAAATGTAGAAACTTCTGCTATTACTGGTTGGTCCGGAACAGGAGCGGATAATTGGACAGGTGAAGAAGCCACAGAAGATATATTTGATGAAGGAACAGGGCTTGGATTGGATTATCATTCTTGTATTCCTGCTGACACGCCGTTACAAAATAAAAATAGTATATCAGCTGATGTTTATAAACATATTACCTTAAATCAATTCGATAATAAATTTTATAGATTTAGGGTTCGAGCAAAAAATCAAGTTGGAACTAATTTTGGACCTTGGACAACCGATTATTATGTAGTTCGTTTTACCAGACCACAACAAATGGCATGGAATTCCAGTAGTCCTCCTTTATTTTTAACCAAAACGGCTAATCCGGATAATTGGTATATTACCTTAACTTGGCAAGATACAAAATCCTCTAATGGTGCAGTTAGCACGGGCGATGATGATTGGATACATAGTAATTTGGGCATAGCTGAATTTAAATTAACCAGATCTGTTGATAATGGTTCTAATTATTCAGAAGTGGATAAAGAGGATGGATTATTAACAGGTTCATCTGCCAAATTAACGTATGATTATATTGTTGCGTCGGCGACCGACGCAACACAAAAATGGAGCGACCCACAATATAAATTTAAAATCCAAGCCAGAAATTATTTATTTGGAACTTCTACAAATGATGCTAGTGCTTGGTCACCCATATCAGTAGCCGGCGTAAGTTTAATTCCAACAACACCAGCAACTCCTACTGCCCTCCAGATGAAATTTTACGAACAAAGTCAAACAAATGGAACAAATCCGGCCAGTTATTATACCGCTGATCCATGGACAGCACCAACTTTTGATTACCTTTTGTATCAGTGGGATATCAATTTTAATAATACCGGTAGTGGTTATGGAACAGCTGATTATAATGGCGTTACTATAGGAGCAGCAAATAAATTAACACCAGAACAATATCAATTGGAATTTTTAGTTGGAAAAGCCAATATAAGTGGAACAACATTAAGATTGGTCCCGACCGATTCCACTACAAGTGTAAATGATTTTAGAAATACCGAATTATTAGTAAACGATTATTATAGATTAGGAACAGGAACAACCATATATCAGGTCACAAGTGTTAGTGATACAAAAAAACATATTTTAAATCATACTGGCAGTGAAACTGGTGTACAAGATATTTATAAAGTGCTTTATATTAATGCGAGTGATAAGAACCTACCGGGTGCGAATCCTTATTATCCAAGAATTTATAATGCTGAAGAATATGTAACTGCCGGCTACGGTTTAACTTCTTTATTGCGCAACTCAGCTTTTACTTATACAGTAAAAGGTAAAAATTATTTTGTATCAACTGCTTCTAGCGGATTTTCATCACCAGGTCCTTATGCCACTGATCCTACAGATAATGTTAGATTTATTAATTCACCAACTATAGAAATTAAAAACGATAGAATAACACTTACGTTTGATGAACCTGATACATCCTCAAAGTCCTTATATGCAAATAATCCAGAACTGTTTAATACTCCAGATGCTATTGATTATAAAAGTTTTGGGGTTGAACCATTTATTAATAGCGTATCACAAAGTAATCGGTCTGTTTATACAACGGCACAATCAGCGACACGTAGAGTTGTTACATATGATCACACAACAGATTCAAATAGTAATGCGTTGGTTTCAATGGCTGAAGGTGCTACTTCTACTATAAAATATCAATTTAGACCAGAAAATGTATTGGATACAACGTATGGCGATGTAGTTGAATCCACATTTAAAATATTAAAACCAGCACCTACCAATATGGACGCAATACCTTTATTTGAATGGCAAACTGATGGGACTAATAACATCAAATTAACTTTAAGAAGAAGTGATGGTGGATTAGCACCAAATACCAGTAATAGTAATACTGGTTCAACTATATGCCCTGTGACCAGTTTAAGTTCAACAGGCGGTGATACAGCTACAATGCGAGCAACAACAGACGAATTATATTGGCAAGTAAAATCGTCTGCAAATTTTACTAGTGGGATTACTACGCAATACACAGATATCGCAAACCACGGTTGGTCAAATACAGATTATGTTATAACCAATATAGGAACTATGACTGAAAATACAGTTTATACAATAAATTTTAGATTAAAAAATAGATATATATCTGATTATAAGGAAAGTCTATCTCCAAAAATTCAATTAACAACACCAAACGCTCCAACCAATTTTACCGCTGTCGTAGATATTGTAGATGATAATGCTGGAAATGATAATAAGATAACTTTTAATTGGACGCGACCGGATGAACCAGGATTACATTATAAACACGATGGAGAAAGTGGTACCAGTCTTACAGCAGATCCAAATACACCTTATATTCAAAAATATCAAATAACTATATACTGGGATAGTAATTCAGCACTTATTGATGTTACAGGTGGTTCAGCAAGTGCAAGAGCACCTCAAACATGGACTGTTACAGGTTCACAAGTCGCGACTAATAATACAACATTTAATGTAGAACCTGATACAGCTTACACATTCAAGATACGCGCCCATAATGTAAGATTACCAAGTAGTGGTGGAGATTGGTCTACAACAATAACACCAACGTATGTTACGAACGGTAGAACAAGAGCAACGGCAAATATTGGTGTTCCTTATACAATCGCGGATATAGATGAAACATATACAAGTTCTCATAAACCTACGTGGAATTTGGGAGGAGATTATACATATGGTTCTCAAGCTACTTTAATAAATGGAACCGCGCTACCAGCACACCGTCCAACACTAAAAAATTGGAATACAATAAACACTACATCAACTAACCTTGGAAATGTTTTATTAAATCGTTATCGTAATAAACCAGGTACAAATAATATTGCGAATTTTTTCATGAGGATAGGAACGACTGATAGTTATAATAATTCTGTAATTGTAATAAAATCAAATTCTCCTTCATCAGACAGTTCTACTTTAACTACAGCCGATGGTTGTGGGCATTTAGTTATGAATAAAGTAGAAGATCTATTTTCAAGTGGGCATAATAATACAGGTCAATGGTATAAAACAGAT
>Ga0180120_10000352_pt1 | contig 23915 bp, 18 predicted proteins | sample CPBDNA_3_FD_129677 | JGI IMG/M metagenome (GOLD analysis project Ga0180120, IMG submission 129677) | Freshwater to marine salinity gradient microbial communities from Chesapeake Bay, USA - CPBay_Spr_31_0.2_DNA (version 2) (version 2) | ecosystem: Environmental > Aquatic > Marine > Coastal ... | reverse complement strand
CTGATATAAAGTTTCTAAAAGAATTTCTTTGTGTTTGTTTTAACATAGGAACCATTGATATACTACTGTAAAGAGTATCATCAGGATCAGTTGTTGTAATAGTAAATGTTCTAGTTGTAGCACTAAATTGGAATTGATCTTGTGCTTTAATTGTAAATGTATAACTTCTATCAATGGTTGTTGTAGCACCATCAAATGTTGTTTGTGTTGTAGCTTTATCTATAGTTGTAAGTCCAGGCTTGCCCGGCTCACCAAACTGATTAACCTTACCTTGTAACTGTCCGTCAATAGCAAGTGTAAGTCCTGGTGGTAACTTTCCTGAATCCAATGTATATAGCACAACAGCATTAGGCACACTACTTGTAGCACTAACATTTAGTGTACTAACAAAGTTAGCTCTAAGATTTCCTAGTGTAGATGCTGTATTCCATGTAATTGCACTTTCAATTTCGCCTAGAAGTTTAAGTGTAAATTCTTTGTTCTTTGCTACAGTAGGATTTGTTAATGTTGTTGTTCTTTTTTCAAAACTATAAAAAGACATAGTAACAACTTTATTTGATACAGTTGCACCAAATGCATCATATGTTTTATAACCTACGTTTGCAATAGTTCCTAAGAACGATCCTCGTAAATAATCTACACTTCCTACTTCAATTTTAACTGTGTTAGTATTATCTGATGTAGATGTTACTCTACCATTTTCTATAGTCCAAACAGTCTTTCCAATAATGTTAATTGCTTTATATGATTTGTTGTCACCTGAGTCTGCTTCTGTTATAGGAACTTCATTGAACACAATCCAACCTGTTGCTCCTAGTCCGTTAAACAAACTATCTGCAAAGTCAGTAAATGCTATATTATTTGCACCACTCCACGATTGCCCAACACCTATGTTGTTTGCAAAAGGTTCGGTAGATGTATCTTCTTTAGATCCAATCTGTCTTAATGCTTCAACAGTAAATTTATATTCTGTAGTAACTGCTGGTTGATAAGGAATACGTCCTGCAATCTCACCAGTTGTACTATCAATACTCATACCAGGTGGTAACTTACTTACGCTACCGTCATTGTTTGAATCTTTTACAGTAAAACTTATAATACCAGTGTTACTGGTAGGATCGTAAACATCTAAGAATAGTGTTACATAATTATTAGCTCTTCTATAACCTAAATCGCCTGGTGTTAACCATACAGGAGCTCTTAGGTATGTATTATCAGAAGTAAACAATCCTGTACCTAATTGCATTATTGTGTTGTCTGTCCTTAAAAAATCGTCTCCTACAAGATAAATTTGAAACTTACGTTTTGTGATTACAACACCATCACTTGCACTTACTTCAAATTCATAATATCTATTTAATTTTTTAGGACTTTGTGTAGGAATATTATAATCGTAGAATGTTGTATCGTAATAATAACTTTCAAAACCGTTTGCACTTTTTACACCAAAATCAAATGGGTATGTACCAAATATATTAGTATCATAAAATCCAGAAGAGGCTCTTTTTTCTAATGCAAGTATCGGCTCAACAATACCTGTAAGTTTACCTGTAGTTCTTCCTAGTTCGATTCCTGGAGGTAATTCTCCGTCATTGTCTCCAATAAAATATTCTATATTATCGCCTGCAGGCAAGTCAGGGTCAATTACCTGTAGTTGAAAATCTACAGGACTACTATCTAGTATATAAAATCTATTGTTAGGACCAAGTGGTAGTGGGCCTTCTGCTGTTATCCATGTTGGAGCATCTGCACCACTAATTTTTAATTGAAGAGTCATATCTTCTTGAATAGTATCTTTTACTGCTCTAATGACAAATCTAAAATTCTTTAATCTTTTAACTTCGAAAGGAGTACCTAATAAATTATCGCCGCTAATTCTTAAACCGCCAGGTAGCTTTCCACTAATAACTGTAAGTGTACAACCAGATACAACTGGTAAAGGAATTGATTGTGTAATACTTTCTTGGTAGGTTCCTAAATTGTGTCCTGGATTAACCGTCCATAAATTAGCATGCGGCATTCAACACTCCTATAGCGTTCCCATATCTGCTTCAACTGATGTTGATGCTGTGAACGTTGCACTTCCATCATCGTAATCAATTACTAGATTATGTGCTAGATATTCTAATGTACTAGTAAACACTGTAGGAACTGCTTCTCCCATATTTAATGTAAGGTACTGTTGTAGTCCGTCAAATGTTCTAATATCAAGACCATGCACATTACCAGTCATGTTACCAACATTAATAATATTATTTGTTTGTGCGTTAAGTGTTGCTGTTAGTTTAGGATCTGTGTCAGTTTGTACAGAAGTTTCACTACTGATTGTAAGTGTTGTTCCGCTTAAATTTGTTGTAGTAGTTCCACCACCTGCAAGTGTTAGTGCGTTACCGTTAGAATCTAATGTAATATTGTTGTTATCTGCAAATATTTGTACGCTAGGTAAGCCTGTTGCTGTACTATTAATGGTAATAGCGTTAGCATCAGCGGCAAGTGATATTGCTGTACCTGCTACAATCTTTTTAAACTGTAGTTCAGTACCACTTATTTGGCCAAATATTCCTTCACCTGCACTACCTAAGTTTGCAACTGTAGTTGATTCCGTACTTCTAGCGTTAAGTTCTGTAAAGTTACTATTTACTTTTACAAACGCTTCACGTAGATCATCACCTGTACCGTCGTTTGCAATAGTTCCGATGTTGATAGTTTGTATTGCCATGTAAGTCTCCTATACTATATTTATCGCTTCTTCATTGCTACAATGTTACTGGTAAATGGCTTTTGTTGATTATATTTGTTAAACAACATTCTATTTTCAGCACCACATATGTCTGTGGTATCACCGTAGTTGGTAAGATTATTTTCGTCTTTTAAAATTGCTTTTGCATCTTTTTGTATTTTAGATAGTAATTGTGCTGGTGTAAGTTCAGGACTTGCTTGTGCATACAATGCCGCTACACCGCATACCTGTGGACTTGCCATACTTGTTCCACTGATATTAGTTTGCTTAAACCCACCACCATCAAAATAGGCAGGTGCACCAAATTTGTTTGTTGTACTAGTTGCACTAACAATATTCTCACCAGCCGCAAATATATTAACTCCTGGACCTGTTGTGCTAAATCCTGTTTTTCTTTCTATATTTCCTGCTTCATTTTCTGGTGTACTGTCCATACACCCTACCATAAATGCATTGTCACTGTAAGGTGAACTACCTCTATGATAATAATTGTTTGACGAACTTGAAAATACAATATTATCATAATCAAGTCCACCGCTTACATCTGCTTTAAAACTGTTGTTACCTGCGGCAATACATATGTGTACTCCTGCGGCAATACATTCTTCTACATCTGTATCTACACTTGAAACCCTTACTGGATATCTATAAGATCCGCTGGCAAAATATGGATAAAACCCATAAGTATCTCTCATGTGTGTTGTGTTACCAAAACTACCATCATTGCCACTGTTATAAGTTGTGCCTCTATAGATTATACTTGTGATGTTATTAATACTAGTACCGATACTACTGCTATATCCCCAACTAGCATTTACAACAGTTGGCCGCTTTAATCCTGTAATAGGATCTGCGTCTTTATTATTGTGCCATTGTTTTATACAATCGTATACATTCGATATACTAATACCAGTGCCAGCATCACCACTGCCTTCTAATCCTGCTACTTTGACAGAAAAGATTCTTGCTTTAGTTCCCCAACCAAAGTTTTTACCTATTGCTGTTCCTCCGCAATGTGTTCCGTGTCCGTCATAGTCTCTATAATGATTACCAGATTGTGAAAAACCTAATCCACTTTCGTCTCCCCAATGGATTAAGTGTACTCTGTTTGCACCACTACTTGCTACATATTCTAAGTTACCTTGATCGTTTCCTTTGAACATACTTTTTAATGTTTCAAAACTAGGCTTACATAAAACCGGCATAAAGTATTTTTTGAAAAGCTGATAACCCTGTGGGTTATTTGTTCTAATACCTGCAGGTGTACGCATATCATCTGTCCATTCAGGAGCAAGACTTCCGCCACTCCAAAACTCACTCATATCCCACATACCCCAATTTAGTAAGTACATATATTCCTTGTAGGCAAGTTCTGCATACTCTGCATTTGTTGCCCAACTAGATGCATAACCACTAGGATCAAATTTACCTGCGTCAATTGCTTCTTTCATTGCTAAATGTAGTTCAGTTGTTTTCCAACTGTCATTACCATAATTTGTTGCGGCCCAATTTAATGCTTGGGCACTTCCTGGTGTTGCACCTGGCAATCCAAATAAATGTATTGTATGAAACAAGTGTTCCATAACTTCTTCAATTTCACTATCGCTTGTAGTTGGTTGAGGTCCACTTGCGTTGTTATACCATACCATATCGTTAGTCATATGTGAATTTAGAAATGCTTGATAGCCTGTGTAGCTGTTAATATTTTCATCAAGTAACCAGTTAGGTGAATAACTTGAACCTGCACTGTTACCAATTCTTTGTGCAGTTGGAAATCCTGCATGGAATGTATCAGCATCACCTTTAAGAGTAGCAATAAGTCTTTTTTGATGTGTAAGGTTAATATGTGTACCTGTAGGATCAATTAATAGTTTTACAACTTGACCAACCTTGCGTGTAAAGTTGTCTGGTACTGCTGACTGTCCACCTACTGCACCTGCTTGTACAATCTTTAATCCATGTACTGTCATTGACTGTGGAAAGATTTCACTGTTTGTATTGTCACTTGCTATATCTGTACTAACATATTCTGCTGTGTCATCCATAAAAAACTCTGGGTGATCAACTTGTAGTCCACTATCTTGTATAATAACATCAACACCTTGACCGTCCATTGCGTATGTGCGGTTAGTTGTTGTAGAATTACTTGAATATTTTTGTTCAAAGAAACTGTGTCTAATTTTACCCCAGTCACGATAGTTACCGCTATCACTAGCTGTTTTATCAAAGTCAGCAATTTGCACTGCTTGTATACCAATTTCAATATCTGGATTCTGATCAGGTGGAAGATCTACATCTAAAACTCTACTGTCATTTTTTAGAGTTTCTACTTCATCAGTAGTTAACATGTAGTGTGTATTTCTTTGTGAACCTAGTCTAGCGTCTGCTACTATAACTGAACGTCCAGGAATTTCTCCTGCGCCAGTTGATGCAATCATTTCTTGATTAAATGCATCGTAGTCGACACCTTCTTTAAGAGTTACAATATACTCTTTCTCACTCATTATAGTGTCCCCTTAATGTAAGTCAACCCAACCGCCGTTCGCATATCCTTGGAACTTATTAGTTGTTGAGTTATAAATTGTATCTCCGTTAACTGCTGTAAGAGCATTACGTTCTGTAGTTGTAAACGATGCTAGTCTAAATGGACTTTGTGTTACTTTAACAGCATCTTCTGCAACAAGCTCAATTGAACCTGCACTAGTAATTTGTGGAGTACCTGTGCCTGTGCCTTCAAATGTTTCTGCTTGTAGTGATCCATTTACAGTCATATCGTTTTGTACTGTAAGGTCACTGCTCATTGTTACTGCTGGAGTAATTGTAATACCGCTTGAATCATCTGTATCAATTACACTTGTACTAAATGTAAAGTTACCAACTGACTCACCGCCTGTAGCGTTAGTCCAAATACCACCTACGTATTTTATTACTTGGTTTGCTTGTGGACTGTTAATACTTACATCTGACAATGTAGTAATACTAGTTGTTGATAGGTCTGTTAGATATCCACTAAGTTCTGATTGATTTGCTAATCGTACCCAGTTACCAGCGTGAGCAAAGTAACCTGCCCCTGTGCCGTGAACATGAGCAAACATACCATGATATGTAGTTGCACTTGGTAAGTCACCTTCTGTAGCATACATATTGGCAAACAATACTTTACCAGTAGTAGTAATATCATTACTACCCATATCTAAAGTGCCACTAATTGTTAATGCACTTAACGGAATACCTGTTAGGTTAGCTCCGCCTCCATGAAAGTTGGTTGCATATGCGTTAGCATAAACATTGTTACTTGCTCCTAGACTGTATGCATTAGTTGAGTAAGGTGTAACATTACCAAAACTTACACTATCACTTACTTCTGATCCGCCTGCTAATACTTGACTAAGTGTAATACCTGATAAACTTGCACCACTACCAATAAATGATGTAGCATTTACATCACCTGCTACTGTAAGTTTGTGCGAAGGTGTAGTTGTAAATATACCAACACGTTTTGTTCCTGTATCAATTTTAATTGCTGTTTCAACGCCTGTTAATGGTGTTACTTTAATATCTAAATCTTGTTCGTTAACTGTGCTTTCAATAATTGCGGCATTGTCTACACGTAGTTTAATATTATTGTTTGTACCTACAGTTATACCAGTATCTGAGTTAAATGTTACACTACCGTTTTGCGTATAACTTTGATTTGCACTGATAGAATCAGTAATGCCATAACCTGATAACGTAGTAGGTAATCCAACTAACGAACTAAAGTTACCATCAAATAATGTAGGACGATTTGTTAAATTTGCGTAGTCTAAAAAGTAAGGACTGTCGAATCCATCAAGTGTATCTGCGTTTAATCCTCCGCCACCTGATGTAGCATCGTTTGCTGGTGCCCATTTAAGTCCATCCCATTTTAATACTTGTCCAGGAGATGGTGGAGTACCTTGTGTATCTACATCTGACAAATCGCTTATATCAGTAACTAAATTTGGTTTGTCTGTAAGATTATTGTAACTGCCAGTTGTTGCTACTGCGGCTAAACTAGGAGTCCCAACAATTTCGCTATAGTTAATAAAACTGTTTACCCATGCTCCGTTATTATCTTGTCCTGCGTTTGCATTCCATTTAAGTACATTGCTTGATGCTAGTCCAGTTAAGTCAGTAACAATGCCACTGCCTCCTGCACCACCACCGCCACCACCTGTTGAGGTAATAGTAATTGTACCATTTAAGTCATCGTATGTAATATCAATTCCGCTACCTTCTCTTAGGATAGCATTTACTCTGTCATCAACTCTTTCATTTGTAAAGTATTGATTAGTACCTTCTGGTAAGTCTGTTGTAGTTGCGGCTACAGTTGGTTTGTCTGCTAAGTCATTCCAACTTCCACTAAAAGGATTATAGTTAACTCCAGCAAGTGTAAGTCCTGTTGCAGAAATCATTCCTGCTCCAGTAATACCTGAGCCTGTTAAGTCTAAATTATCACCTATTGGTAATTCTTTTAGTTTGTTGCTATCGTCTCTATCAACTATAAGTGGTATTCTGTTTGCCATATCTTTATCCTTATAACGCCGCTATTCTTGTTTGGAAGTCGGCAAAGTCGGCACTTGCCGCCACTTCTGTTTTTAATGTTGCTAATGTAATAGTTTCCGCTTGTAATGCAGTTGCCGCTAATGCACCTTGTGCAGAAGTTGCCGCATCAGTAATTCCGTAACCAGCTAGTGTAGTTGGCTTACTTGTAAGTGAGGCAAACGTCTGTGCTGGAATAGTTAAGTTTGTAAGATTACTTCCGTTCAATGCCGGTAGTGTACCAACTAACACTGCCGCTGTAATTGTTCCGTTAACAGCATCAACTAGTAATGTACTATCGTCAGCAAATACAGATCCGTTAATATCTCTGTTTTTATTTGTTACATCTAATTCAGCAAAGTTTTCGTTAATCTTTTTAAACGCTGTTCTTAATGGATCACCATCACCTTTGTTTGCACTAGTTCCAATATTAATTACTTGAATAGCCATTATACTCTCCCTACCACAACTTCAACGAACCCTGGTTCATCTCCGTCTTTGGTTCCAACTGCTTTACCAATAACAGTTCCTACTGTAGGATCGTTCTGCACCATACCGTAACCTGGAATTGCACTAGATACAATTATATCACCTTTCTCAACAGCACCAATTACTTTACAAGGTACTCTACCCTGTAGTGCTAATGCTGTAACATAATCTCCGTGTAAATCACTATTCATTAAGTGTGCTGGGTTAGTTGAAACAACACCAGCAACTTTTCTATCTGCTTTATGCATAGTAGTTGTTATTTCTTGTTCACCACCAAATACTAAAACAGTGCCTGCTTCATACTCTGCATCAGCTAAGTAATTCTCAGCCAAGTCAGCGTATTGTGCCGCTGTGGCAGTTCCGTGGAATGTACCGAATTTTAATGCACTTGTACCTATATCGTATCCACCGTTAGTACTTGGAGTCATAGCCGCTTGTTTAAATACTACTGCCGCTGTATTATTATTAGCAACAATAGCAACTTCACCTGCACTACTAAATCCTGTACCTGCTCCAATACCAATACCTGTACTTGAACTAGTCTTTTCTCCTGGCGCTTCAATAAATGAAGTGTACATCCAGTCTGACGCAACTCTTGGAGAGTTTTGTGTAGCATCACTTGGATCACCATAGCTACTGTTCTGTTGGAAGAACGAAGCTGATGCACTTGTATTACCTACTTGTATTGTACCTGGGAATGTTGTAGTTGTGTTACTTGGAACTGTACCAACTGTACTAAGCACTGTAGCACCACCTGGTGTTTTCATTGTCATAGTTAAGTTAGTTTGATCTAAGATATCATAATTGTCTAATTTAAATTTCTGTGCATCAATACTTCCATCTGCACCTGTTTTAACAATTCTATCAGCAACACCTGTTGTAGTAAACGAACCACCAGTGTTAACAATATCTGCAAAACTAATTGCACTTGCATCACCTGTACCTGAGGCACTTCTAGCAAATACTGTGTTTTGTGCTATATCTGGTAAGTCAGCAAAGTCAACAGCACTTGCGGCTAGTGTTACCCAACCATCTGTTACTGTAAAGTCATCAGCATCAAATGCCGCAAGTCCTAGATCTGATTGTGCTATACCTGTTGCGTTAGCTCTTGTAGTTGCGGCCTGCATAGCAAGTTTACTTTGTAGTATTCCTGCTGTTGGACTTACATCACCGTTAACAATTACTTCTGAACTAATTGCCGCTGTTGCAACATTACTTCCATTACTTGTAAACACAACATCACCTGTAACAGTATGATTATCATAAAGTCCTCCATGGAACATTAGAATGTCATTGTTTGCTCTGTTACCAATGTCAGTACCAATTGCTTCTGTATCAAATGGTGTTCTAGCATCCACATATGATTTTGTGGTTACATCTTGTGGATTAGTCGGATCACTGTGATTGTAGATCTTATTACTACCAGCATTGATATTTCCTGTTATTGGAGTAGTACCATCTCTAGCAATAGCTCCCGGGCCAATAGTACCAGTTGTAATAATTACACCGTCTCTATCAAAGTGTAATCTTTTCTCTATAAATTTCTCTGTAGCAAATTCTGTAGGTACTGCCGCCGGATCACCATCAGCCATTGTGTCGTCATTACTGAATTCTTGAATTCTAACACCTTGTCTAAATCCTAATCCGTCTAAGTTACTGATAGCAATTGAAGCCGCAAATGTAACTGTACCTGTTCCTTGGTCTACACTAAAGAACTTACCAACACGGAAGAAACCATCTTGGTCTGTACTTGCAAAGAACACTCTACCTTTGCCTCTTTCGTTAACTTCAGCATCTTGGTTAGCACTAATAGTTGGCTGTCCGTAAATAATACTTGGATAGTTAGTAGTGTTAAATCCACCAGTACCAATTTTATCAAAGTCATGTCCGTTAGCTCTTAGTGTTGAAATACCAACTGTAATTGTACCAGGTTCACCGTCTTGTAATGATAACGGAATAGTTCTTGTTGCCGCAGGACTAAATCTTAAATCTGCTCCAATTCCTGAACCAGTATATAGTCCATTATTACTGTTAATGTTCGAAGCCGCTAGTTCATTAAGTTCAATTGTAGCATAATCACCTCTGTCTGTATAGTTTGCAACAATATGTGTTTTACCAGCATGAGTAAAGATCATATCATTGTTACTAATACGTGCAATCTGTGGTGCTGTTAATTTTTCAATAGCAACTACAACGTCACCTACTGTTGCACCCATTGTTGAACCTACACCAGCATATGTATTTTGATTTGCTTCTGTATTTCTAAGTGTTAAGTTTAAGTGGCTAAATGGTGAATCCATAACAACTTGGAATCTATCTGATGCTAATGCTGTGCCATCTGCATCTTGGTTGTTGAAACTAATACTTCTGTAAACTTGATTTGGATTCTCTGTAAAGATTACCGCAGTAGATGGTCTTGTTGCTGTAACACCAGTTAAGTCATCTAACAAGTGGTTTTTGTTCATTCTTAGAACAGCGTATGCACTTGTGTCATTTGATGGCGTAGGATTGTGTGCACCTGTGATTGCTGTTTCTAATCCAGTATCTCCTGACACACTTAATCTATAGATAGGTAAGTTAGCACCTTTACGTCCTGTCGGACCTGTTGCACCTGTGTATCCACCTATGTTACTTGTTGGTACTGCAACAATACTTGTTGCTGTAACTTCGTATGTAGTTACACCTGTAGTTGTATAAATGTCGATCAAACTGTTTGGATAAGGCATGTAATCACAGTCATAAACAAATATACTAAATGATCCAGCCGCGTGTGCAAATGTACCAAACCCATATACGTTTGTTTCATCATTGAACACCTTACCAGGCTGTTGCATATTTCTTAGTGTTGTGATTTGGTCAACAGTTTCGTTTGGATCTGATCCTGCCGCAACTAAACCAAAGTTACCATTTGCGTTAGAACAGTTAAGAGCTCTAATCTCTGAACCGTTGTTACTAAAGAATGCTGTATGGTTATAGTAAGTAAATGTTGAAACTTGCTCTGACAGTGCCGCGTTGTTACAGAACAATCCGTAACCTAAATCGTTAACCTGAGTATAGTCGTTTGCCAACATACTTCTGTTACCAGCTGTTTGAATATAAATTGCTTGAGGGAATGATGTATCAGTATACCCATTACCTTCATTTGAAAGTTTGTTAATTAATAATTTTGCTGTACCTGTTCCGCCATCGTAATCTGAAACAGCATCAACTTGATAACGTACACCATTAATAAAGAATGGAGCAGGTGTTTGTGGTTTTCTAATTCTTAAACCTGTACCTGCATCTGATTGTACATTAAGTGTATAGTTGTCGTCTTTGCTTGTAATCTTAGTTTCTAAGTTACCTGCAAATCCGTCAATGTACATACCACCTCTAAAGGCTTGTTTGTTTACACTTCCTGAGAACGATCCACAAACCTGTGTGTATGGTGATTTAACTAGAACTTGTCCTGCTGGATCAAGTACCTGTGCAAATCCACCGTGTCCTTGGAATGACATGTTTGCTAATCTTGTAGCATCGTTCATTAAGAACACATCCATTTGATTATTCAGTTTAGGTGTACTTGTTGGATCAGCTGGGTCAGTTAAGTAATGGTAACCGTAGTTACGTGTTTGTTTAACATGCCAAGCACCGCTTGCAATACCACTTAGGTTTGGAAGTACGTCTGTTGTTAGTGTAACGTCAAAACTACTTCCGCCATCAGCATTACTAATAAGTCCAACAGCACCATTGTCTGTGTAGAACCAAGCACCATCCCATGCAATAGGAGCAATGTTGTCTGCTGGAGTAACTGTGATAACACCGCCAGCTTCGTTAGTACCTGTCATAGTAATTGCTTGTGGTGTTGCTAAGTCTGCACCTGTATAGTCTGTAATTTTTAAATTGTCTAGTAACTTGTCTCTATAGAAATAAGTGTTTGCCCAAGGTGATTGTGAAATTCTTGGAGCAGGTCTAATTTGACAACGTCTAAAGTCAGAACCTTTAATAGATACGTTAGCAGGAACTTTCAACGGATAGTCTTCGTAGTAAATACCTGTTTCAACGTGTACAGTAATTTGTTTCTCTTTAGTTCCGTTACCGTATTCTAGTTCTTCACCAATTCTAAAATCTCTTGGCTCAACTAGTACAACTTCACATCTATCATATGCTGTGCCGCCTAAGTCTACACCACTTGTGTATTTTACAATACGTCCTCTAGCGCCTGATGTCTTACCAACAATAATTTTACCTGGGAGGATATCAACGTTAGTATTAACACCTTGGTCAGTACTATCATTACCAGTACCATTGCCAAAGTCAATTGTGTATGTACTTCCTTCAACTAGTGTGTAATTATTTCTAGCGGCGAATCCATTTTCTAAAATGTCAAGTATAATATCAAATTTAGCATTTAGAGCATCTTTAACTTGTGTTGATACATCGTTAATAGAAGAGTCAAACCATTGTGGAATAAGTGTTGTATAATCTGTAGGATACAGTTTAGTACCTTCGTAGCCTGTACATTCAAATGTAATACTATCAAGTACAACAATATCACCTGCACCTAAACCGTGTCCTGTGGTCGTTGTAATTATACCTTTACCTGTAACATTGTCGTAATTAAAACCACTAATGTTAAATGTGTTACCACCAAATGTCACAGTACCACCACTTACGTATGTGTGTACAACAGTTGATGTACCTACAGCTACTTGGAATGTATTTGTTGTTAAGTTATCTGATTCAACAGCAAATCTTTTACTTTGTGTTAGTAAGTCAATATTTTGTACTACACTATTAACAATAGCTTTAGCTTTTGTCATAGCCGCTCTAGTTTCTTGTCCTTGACTAATACGTGCTCTAGCACCTGAACTTGTACTAAAGTAGCGTGTAGCCGCTTGTATAGCGTTGTAGTTACTGTTTGTACCGTTACCAATATCAATAATCATTCCATCAATAATAAGGCCAACGTCACGTTCACATGTGTTGTCTACTACAGGTGGTTGCTCTGGTGCTACTAATGAATTAAGTCCATTAGTTATAACATTTGTAATTACACTTGTTAATGTGCTTGCTCTATTTGCAACATCATTAACACCTGTTCCACTTTCACATGCAAGTGATGTAATAACCTGTGGTAAACTTTCTGGGTATACTTTTGCTACTGTAGATCCTTCAAATGTACAAGTAACATTAATGCCTGCAAGTGTCACAACATTAGTTGCACTTAATCCGTGATTACCAACAGTTGTAATACTAGCAATACCTGTTGCTTCGTTATAAGCAAATGTGCTTACCGGTAATACTGTGGCATCTGATTTAGTTACTGTACCGCCGTTTACATATACGTTTGCATAACTACTGCGTCCAATATAAAATTGGAAACTGTTTGCTGTTAAATTTTGATCATCAACAACAAATGTACCTTGCTTACTTGAATACGCTGTATTAGATAATACGTTGTTTACAACAAGATCTCTTGCAAATTCAATTGCCGCGTTTGTTTGTGCAATCTGATCAGCAGTACCTAAACCTGCAACACCTACAGCATTTTGCATGCCTGCTAGATAACTTGCGGCCATTCTGCGTGTTTCAATGTTTCCGCCTCTTGATAAATCATTAATCCATGCATCAACAATATAACCTACATCACGTTTACATTTTGCACTACTGTAATCAAAGTTATTCCATATACCAGCACCTCCGGCGTTTCCAACATTGTGATTAATCCAGTATGTTACTTCTTCTTGGATAAACTTTTTGTTTTGTGCTAGAATTGCTTCTGCGTTTGGATTTTGTACACTTGTTGAATTATAAGAAAGATTTGGAAATGTATCGTTTACATAATCAAGTACTGCTTTTTGAATAAATCTTTTGTTTTCTCTTAGGTAAGTTTGTGCATGGTAGGCCGCAGTGTTTTGTGTTGTTGGTCCTACACCTGTAACAAGCGAAATATTCTTACCATTATTATATGTAATTGTTTGTCTATAAGCACCTGGTTCAATAGGAGCACTTTCAATAACTTCTTCCGCTTTCATTAGAGCGGCTTTTAAACTACCATATGCGTATCCTAGTCCCCGTCCTTCAAGTCCTACCGGAGTACGTGCTTGTGTGTCGTCACCTTGTTTAGTTACAAATATATCTTCTGTTGAACTGTAACTATTGTTGTCAACATATAATTTTGTTGCGGCTTGTTTGTCTTTTATATCACCAGTGTCTATTCCTGCTAAGTCACCTGGATGATCATGCAAGTATAATGCACCTGTCATGTCATCACCTTGACGTCTTACAGTTGCACTTCTAGGTAAAGTTTCGTCTGTTTTGTAGAAGCCGTAATATGCATCATCGTACGCTGTATCTCTAACAATGTCTGTACCTGTTACTGATGTTTGTGTACCTAGTGCAATATTAATTTTAACACGAGTAGTATCGTTATTGTTTTGTGCTTCTGCTTTAGTAGAGTGTAAACTTAGTTGATCTTCACTTACCCATCTTACATAATAATCTGTAGAATTTGTTAATCCGTTTGGCGCTGAACCTGTTGTTGAATATTTCCATTTAGTTCCGTTAATACTCCAATCAAACCCATGATTGTTAATTACAACATTACCTGCTCTATATTCTGCAATAGTTTTAGTGTACTCACTTGCGTTTGCAGGTTCTGATCTAGCATATACAGGTTTTGTTGGTTCAAAGGTTGTGTTTGGTGCGTAGTATTGATCTTGGAATTTTTTATCTGTTACAATATCATTAATTGTAATTGCACTACCATGTGTAGTATTAAATTCTGCAATAGCTTCTGGTGATGTAGCAATTTTACCAATAGCATAAACTTGGTTACCACTTACAGGTCCACCAAATATTGGACTTGTGTCAGCGTTAATGTTAGCACCAGTGTTAGTAATAGTAATATTACTTGCACTTGAATTGTCAATACTAATACCTGTTCCTGCTGAAAGCGTTTTAGCTAGGATTTCAGTACCAGTTGTATTACCAATTAATACGCCACCTGGTGTAATTCCTGTTGGTGTATCGTTAAGTGCGGTAAAACTAATTGTTCCACCTTGTCCAAACACAGCATATAGTTCTGTGAAGTTCTCGTTTGCTTTACGGAACGCTTCACGTATACTATCACCTGTACCGTCGTTACCCTCAACACCTAAATAAATATCTTGTTTTGCCATTTTTTAAAATCCTACGCTTTCACCACAACCACAGCTACTTGTGCTTGCAGGGTTTTTAATATCAAAGTATGAACCGAATAGTTCTTTTTTATAATCAATAGTTGAGCCTAGTAAGTACATGATACTAGTACTGTCTATAATAAACTTACCATTTAGTAGGTCTATAACTTCATCGCCTTCTTCTACTTCATCTGCCATTACCCAATCGTACTTGAATCCTGCACATCCACCACCTTGCATTTGTAGTTTAATTGCTGTTTTGTCGTTATCTTTGAGTAAGTTAGTCATCTGTTCCTTAGCCGAATCTGTTAAAAATACCACGCTCATTTACTGTCTCCTATTGTATTTATGTAATCTTTTATAATCCGAATGTAAATAAATACAGTTATGTTCAAAAGAATTGAAAAAGAAGTACGTTTTTACGTTCGCAAGAGCAAGACCGGAAAGAGTCATACATACAAACGTATACGTAGTTATGCTCTATTCCAATGTGATGAATGCCACAATGACTTTAAAAGAGAAAAGGGCAAAGTAGACCCGAAGCGTTTAGATAACTTCTATGTCCACGTTTGCCCAGATTGTGATCCTAAGCGTTTTGCTCAACGTAAAGGTGTTGAACAGCGTAAGATATTAAACTTACCTGCAGGATCTGATATAAGGATTGACGAGATTTAGTCTTCTTTTTTCCAAATAGTCCATGCACCATATGCAATAGCCGCATATGCCGCTAGTTTAGCAAATGGTCCTGCAATAAGAACAATAATTCCTAATGCAATAAGAGCCGCTCCATCAATCGATGTACGCTCTTCCATTCTTGCTTTGATCCAATTTTTCATAATTATCCTCCTAAGATTTCTGTATGTTTGATAGAAGCAAAAGGTATAGGTTGACCGTTTTCGTCAACTACCATTTCGCCGTTTACCGATCCACATAGCATTTTACCTTTAGCACCATAATACATTGATGGTTTTATTTCTACGCCATCAATAGCTCTTTTGTAGTTTTTTGGTTTAGGTTTGCCTGCTGGTCCTCTTTGTCCTGCCATATATCTCCTTTGGTTAAGTATTTATGTAGTGCAATACTGGCTAGGTTCTTGCATTTAGACTCGCACATAATATCTGCGTAGTCTAAAAACTGTAATGCCCAATCGTTAACTACATTGTTAGGGTAGTAGTCACTGTGGGCTCGTAATTTTGCTTTCTTGTATCCGCCTTCTAGTAGTGCAGGCATATCAGGCATTGTGTTGTGTGCAAAGTCTGCAGGCAAATGTTCGTTACGACTGTATGAATAATGTATTGCTGGACGTACACCACGCCAGCTATCAATTACGCGAGCAAATCTATCGTCGGTGGGAGATATATATTCACCTTCACGGCACCAGTGATGGTGTATGTCGAGTACCAATGCACATGTGTCGACAAGTTCAAGGCTGTGTTCGAGGCCCCATTTGTTTTCGTCGTTTTCGATCGTAATGCAGTTTCTCGCTTCTTGAGAAAGTCTTGTGTTAACTGCGTGTTTGATACCGGCTGGACCTTTCCTGCCGGATATATGGACGTTGCATTTAAAGTCCTGGAATGAGCGTCCATAGCCCATCCACCTGATGACATCGGTGTGATATTCAAATTCTTCTATGCTCCTCTCAACTATTTCTTCGTTGTCGCTTGCAAGTACAGTAAATTGGCCTGGGTGCATCGATAGTCGGACATCGAGGGCTCTTGCCTGTTTGCCGACGTTAGCAAAGTTTTTCTCGCAGTAGGCACGTACATCGGGCTTCTGCCAAAAGTAAGACCAATCTGCTTGCGTATATACCGGTAGCACATCACTACCCAGTCTAACCATACGTAGTTCATTTGGTAATCCTCCTACATAGGTAATAAGGTTCATATACGATTGTATATTGTGAACCATGATATCCCACAAACGTTCTTCAGCAACTTCACGTGTCTGCCTATTAAGCCACTGTACTGTTGTGCTACGAGTATTTAGTGGTCGTTGAATTTCTTCTAGTAGTTTTTTCTTCTGCGTTTGATCGGGGTGCATATATTTGCAGGCAAAGCCTATACGTTTAATCATAATGTTTTTAATAGTTCCCATGTGTGTACATAATCTCTTACATTATAGCAGATTCCTAAGTCATTGTCAAGCATTATTTTCTTCAAAGGATAGTCATTTCCTGCAGGATGCATTGCATCTCCAAAGAAATGTAATTCATCATTGGGATCAAAATCTCTAAGTATTTGGGATTTATCACTACCTAAAGGAAAAATATCAATTCCTGTTTCTCCGCCTACTTTTGCTTGTATTTTTGGAAAGCGTTTTTCAAACAGTTCAGCAATTAAATTACGTTCATTATTTTCTGTATCATATTTTGCATATAATTTACGTTCGCCCATTGTCGCATTACGTCCTACAATACTAAAGTTAACCATACCAGGTCGTTCTTCAATGTGTAGACCTGTTCGCAAAGGAAAACTACTTTCTTCTAGTTTATCTTGTAACCATATTCGAACATCTCTTGGTAGACTCCATTCGCTTGTATACGTATTCTTACCTTTCTCATATACATCGCTACCTGAGCAGTTATAAATTCTCTTACAAGTATTACCGATAGATTCGCCTACCTGTTCAATAGTTTTAGGGTTATCACTACCTGTAACAAGATATACATCATGCCGTGTACAGAAATCTAAAAACCATTCTTCAAATGCTTTATCTATTCTTCCGCGACTTGGTGTTAGTGTTCCGTCTACATCAAATATAAATTTTTTCATCGCCAGTTCTCTATTACCCAATTATCCTCGCATTGGTGTGGGTGTGGTTCACCGTGAAATACTGCTACACATGTCTTCGGTAGCACTTTAGGTTCTTTTTTATCTACAAAGTTACGAGGCTTGTTTGTAAGTTTAACTAAGTCGCTTCTATCTCGCATTTCCCATTTGTAACTTAAAATCCAGTCATCTGGCCAAAACATCCAATCTTTTTTGTTAGGACCTACCTCAGCAAAAATCCAATCTTGATCTCCATGGAATCTACGCATATTCATATCTGCACTTTCCATAAAGTTGTCAAACACGTATCCCATTGATCCTGATTTTAATCTAAAGATACTACTATTCATTCTATTCCAATCAGAACGCAATGAACGGTTAAAGTCTCTAATAATACAGAACTTATCTGGATTGTATGTAAACAACTTATCTATGTTTGCATTGATAACAATATCTAAATCCATGTACAGTAAAGTACCATCAAGAGGAAAGTTCTTGTCAAAGAACATAGGCTTATACCACCAACCTGAAACACCAATCTCCTTTAGTGTAATGGTTTTGATATTTGCATCAATACCACGTAGGTCGTCTGTAAAGCAAACAAATTCATAAGGAATTGTTAAATGCCTTTTGCACATGTTGTAAAGTTTATTGACATACTCTGATGAATACTTACTGCCATGTTTTAAACAAACTACATAATTTTTTGTATTCTTTTGATGTAGTTGAAGTTTAGAGCTAACCGTTGGCTCTAGCGGAGGTATTACGGCCTCAACCGGGGGATTACTTTTTTGTAATTTTTGTTGTGCTTTTTCAGCTCGTCGTTGATCTTTTTCAGCTCGTCTAGCCGCACGAATAATATTCCATTGTGCTTTAGTGTACTGGCTTTTATCAACCTTAGCCAACGTTAGGCCTCGTAGATTGCTGAATTAGCACCATGCTCTGCACACTCAACACTTACACAATAACAACGATTGTCTGTTGCTTCACGTACAAGTTTGTCTGCAAAGTTAAATGCGTGTTCGGCAAACTTCTCTGCACCTACACCATCAAACTCTCTTACTTCGCACAAGTCTTTGTCTTGTAAATCGTAAAAGTCTTGTTTGTGTGGATCATTAATATCAACACAAGTCTTGTGATCAAAACTATCTTCTAACCAAGCCTTCAAAGGCTTTAGTCCACCAAAGTCGACTGCCCAGTTTTTATTATCTAATTTCTCACATCCAAATGTAAATTTAAATTGCAAACTATAACCATGTAGTAAATGGCAATGCGAATGGTCTGCATTAGGTTGTCTGAACACTGCTGATAAGCCTATGTTGTGTCCATATGTTTTTGTACTATAATAACTCATATTTGTCTCCTATATTAAACGGCGGAGTATTTAAAGAGGGTCGACGCATAAAGTCCTCTGTTGTGTATTGTACTTATTATACTATAAATTATCTATGATGTCAAGTGAAACATTTGCCAAATTCCACTCTTTTGGTAGGTTCCAATCAACTGTATTGTATATTCTAAATGTTGTTTTTGGAAACCATTCGAACACTTTGGCTATTTGATACACCCAATAACTGTGATCAACTGCGTGTGAATCTGCACTGTTATAACCTTCAGTGCCTTTGTATATGTTATTAACTTTGTTATCTGTGCTATACAGATCAAATCCTACTAGATCAATTTTGTCATCTAATGTTGATCCTAACAGAACTGCATACGGTCCACTACCCCAATGAAAAGGATCGTCCATTCTTTCTGTTCCTTTTTCTACTAAGTCAGGTAATGCTAATACACCTAATTCTTCGTTCCAACGTTGTCTTGTGTATATAGTATCGTGATGTGGTAATGCTTGTTTGACCATACGTTTATCACAACAAACTAAGTGTTGTACGTAATGATCTCTAAATATTGCATTACAGCCTACCTTTTCTTGATAGACTTTATCGAGGGGAAGTCCTTTACGGCTGACACCGTTTCCAATTACTAACATAAATTTATTTAGTAGGTTTGGTGTTGTGTACTTCTTTACTAATCTTTTTGAACTCTTCTCTAACTTCGCCTAAATTTTTACTTGCTCTATGTAGTGTTTGTACTAACAGTCTAATAGTGTATATTGTCCAGAACCACCAGGTTACTGCTGTTACAGCAAACACTGCCAGTGCCGCATAAAATGCCTCTTTCCAATCTATAATGCCTAAACATACTAATCCTAAAGCAAATACTAGGAATACGATCGGCACGATTCGTGCGAACATATCCCAGATTGCTACCTGAGCCTCTATTTTATCTATTTTTTTTTGATCTATTGTCATTTATTTTGCCTCTTTATGGTTGAATACTAATGTAAACTGATAGTTTACAACCGCATAATATTTATGAACTTTTTCTATAGATTAAATTGTAACTTAACCAGAAATTGTACCAAAAGATCGCCACTCACCTGGAGTGCCTGTCCTAATACAAATCCAACCTAAATTACCGCCGGGAGCAGGTGCATCATGCCATACAATGTCACCTTGATTAAAAAGACCTATAGTTGGAATACCATTACCAACTTCCATCTTTTTATTTTGAAATCTAACTGGTCCGTTAGTTTCCAGGGATATGCCATTTGTTACTGCTGATACCCCAATACCTACACTGCCTTCAAATACAGTGTCTGTAGTACCTTGTACTTTAAGTACGCCACCACCATCGATAACAAGTCTTGATGTCGTGTCGTCTCCTGCGATTGCATTAATTGATAGAAGTGCGTTACCTAAACCGTTTAGGCCTTCTCTAATTGCAAGAACGTTGTCTGCACTTATGTTTACTAATGCTGTCATGCTTCTATCTTCCCAAATCTTTTCCATATACCAGGCTCTCCACCTACAACACATACCCAACCCATATAACCACCTGGTTGTGGATTGTTGTCATAAACAATATCACCTTGGTTGTTGTTTCCTGTAGTAGGCATTTTGTTACCTACTGCTAATCTTTTGTCTGCAAATCTAATAGCACCTGCTACTTGTAGATCTACATCATCACCTGGATACTGTACTTTAATACCTAATGTGCCTTTTACTTCAACTCCGCCTTGTTCTTTAATAACAATACGTTCTTTGTTGTCAGTAATTAAACTCATTTTACTTGTAGTATATGCACCTACTCTAACGTGATCAAACTCAGGATCAACTACAAACTCTGCTTCGTTACTTGCTACACTTAATTGTGCATTAGGTGCTTCAGCACCAATAGCAAAACGCATTGTTCCACTATCGTATGTAACAAAGTCATCAATGTTTATGTTGCCTGATACACGTAAATTGTTTAGTGTACCTACAGTTTCAAGTTCACTATGCTTAATAGTAACACCTAGTTTGTCTGCACTTAGTACAGGAATATTATCTATTTCAATTACTGCATTTCTATGTAGATCAATTGTATTACTAATGTAAAATCTATCTCCACGCCATACAATTTGTTTAGTTGCTTGGCCTTCTTGTCTCCATTGCATACCCATCATGTCGATGGTTCCGCCTTGAGCAGTAAAGTCAATATTTTGTGTAACTTTTTGTGTTGAACTTAGTTCTTCAACATGCAAACTTCCAACAGTTAATGATCCTTGTACGTTTAGTCCACCACTAACATCAACATCACCAATTAAGTTATCAGTATCAATACTACCTACTGTAATAAGATCGTCTTCTACAAGCAGACTATTTCTAGTTGCTTTATCAGTAATACCTGTACTTCTTAATAGTGTGATTTTACCACCATGAATTGCATTACCGCTAATACTGTTTACTACTGCGGGTGGCATTTCTGCGGCTTGTGTGTTTGCTATAGTCTCAACAGTCGTTGCTAAACGTGCGAGACCTTCTCTAATATTGTCTATCTGGCTCATGTAAGTATTTATCAACTTACCTTCATAAGCACTGTATCCGCATTAATCCTACCGTTAAGTTTTATGTCTACTGCATTGATATCTTCAAGGAAAGTACGTAGTTTTACCTTACCTGCTTCTTTAAACTCTTTAAGTTTTTCTTCAGGTTTACGCAGTGTCTTTTGTACACTTTCGGCTTCGTTGAATCCTATAATAGTTGTACCTTTTACACTAAGTCCACTACCTTCACGTTGCATACCTTGTGGATCTATATTTTTAGCAACATACTTTCCAATCTTACGTGTCTTAACATTAAACACCCAAAGTTCGTTAGCATATATAATCTCTACAGGATTAATACTTGCAAGACTGTTCTTGTTATCTACCTTACAATATTTCAACTTTTCAACTAGTTTCTCAGCACTCTTAGGCTTACGTTTTCTAGTCTTACGTGTTGCTTTACTTGTATCAACAACAAGTTGACAAGCCATTTGTATATTGCCTAATGCTTCTAGTATCTTTTTAACATCGTCTTTGCTAAGATGTGCATATGCTTCTTTAAGTTGCTCTAACATGTCTTGTGCATGTTCGTCCATTTTAGCAATCTTTGCCTTGCTAGGAAAATTTAGTAGTTCATTGTACTCGGATATTTCTCCGTCATAGAAACTAGAAATCTTACGTGCATGAGCTTGTGTCACTGAGAAGTTTTGGAAGTGTTCTTTAAAATTAAACCCTTTAGGGTTAAACGACTTTGGGTCTGTTATCCACCCATCTAGCCATTCTTCTATTGCTTCTGATTGTATATTAACTTGTTCTCTAATACGTTCTTGTATTGTAGGTTGATGTACTTTTGCTTTTTCTTCTTCTACTTCTTTCTTTTGTGTAAGAAGATAAGCACCTTGTTGCATTGCTTCTTCAATACGAGCTTTTAAAAACTTTGATGCAGGAGCAGTATTCCCCATAGTACCCGGAAGTGAGGACCAATACTCGTCATGCTTTTTATTATAGTCAGGCATGCCGTTCATTAGCAGTTTAGCAGTAATACCAGCAGTAACACTTAATGCATGTGTAGGTGCGGCTCTTACTTGTTTTACCTGTTCTTTTGTGTAACCGTTCTTTTCCATCCAAGAACCGACCGCAGGATATAAATCTGCTGGCTTGTAGTTTTGATAATACCAATCTCGTGCATGTTGTGCCGCACGATGGTATTGTTCGCCAGTCCATTCTTCCCAACCTTCCCAGCTAGGTTCTGTCATTTTAGCGCCGCGTCTTAACCGTGGTGCACCGCGAGCCACTTTTTTCTTAACAGCTCTACCTGTGATTTTATTAACTCTAGCCATGTGCCACTCCTTTAATGTGTATAAACAGTATATAGCCGACTTGTTAAAAAGTCAAGCATTATTGGAAACTTTTCTTTTGATGAAAAGCACGTTTGTACATATTGTGCAGAAATAAGTTCATCTTACTTCGTTGTGTTGGAACCTCATATTTAAGTGTGTGCTTCCAATTATCTCTTTTGAAAGGTATTACTTGTACTAACGGTTCGCCTGGTTTAATTAGTTTTACAGGATCAGTTAGATAACAAGGAAAGTTAAGATTGTTTAAATCAAATTCGTCAGTATCAATAATTGCAGGCATTAATACAAACTCCTGATCAAAATGCCAAAACGGTTGTACAAACAAACAACTATATCCCGGAGGAGTTTTAATCTTCCAAGGTACAGATACTTTAATATAAGATTTCTTTTTGCCTTGTATGTGTACAGGACATTGTTGATTTGAATGAAATGCACTTGGTGCAGTAAACTTATTCTGTAGTTCCATAAACTGACCAATTCGTTCAACAGGAAATACTCTTTCTAGTTCTTCTTCTCCTGTATCGTAATTTTGTTGTGCTATAATCTCTTGTTCAAATACATTAGGTATAATGTATCCTGCGGTTACCATATCTCTTACAGGCCAACAGCCAGCAATAGTCGGAACACCGTTATCGTTGTTTGCTTTAAGATCACTATACCAATCAGGTAAACAATCTTTTGCCGGCACAATAGGAAAATTCTTTAGGACACTTTTGTCACCACATAGAAATTCGATTTCTTTTGTGTTACTCACTCGTGGTTCCCAACCAGCGGGAAATTGCCATCCATTATTCATGCTCCCCGCCGGGGTCATTTGGATCTAATAGAACTTTTTTAGCATTACCTTTTTCATCTCGCCAGATAGTATATGTTCTACCTCTGCCGTATGAGTGATAGCCACTCATAAAATTAAATGCACCAGGTTTCCTTTTTGCTGTTTCAAATGTTGCTACTGTAACTGCAATG
>Ga0180120_10000351_pt1 | contig 23916 bp, 42 predicted proteins | sample CPBDNA_3_FD_129677 | JGI IMG/M metagenome (GOLD analysis project Ga0180120, IMG submission 129677) | Freshwater to marine salinity gradient microbial communities from Chesapeake Bay, USA - CPBay_Spr_31_0.2_DNA (version 2) (version 2) | ecosystem: Environmental > Aquatic > Marine > Coastal ... | reverse complement strand
ATATGTAACAGCATCGTCTGCAATTTCATCTGTACCTACAGCATTATCTGCAAGGTGTTCATTATCAATACTAGTTGCAGCATAGTGTTCGCTATCTAGTGAATCATCAGCTACTTTTGTACCGTCAATTGCATCCGCATCAATCTTAGCTCTTGTTATTTTATTACCTGCTATTGCCATTGTTATCTCCTTTTCTTAGCTGTCTTAGCTGAACGCCTAAAATTAGCGGCTGTCGGGGCTCCCTTACTTCCAGGTTTTCGCATTTTCTCTCCACTACCTGCTTTTATTCTTTTACGTTTTTTATGTATGTTTGCGTATAATCCTGGTTTTGCCATTATGCACTTCCTTTTTTATGTTTATTTGCAAAGTTACGTGCAGCTGCGACACTGCCAAATCCCCACTTTTTAAGAGCCAATGCCTTACGTGTAGGTCTTCCTTTACTATCTTTCATAGGTCCTTTCATTCCTGCAAATCTAGCTGCAAAGCTGACTCTTCTACCACTTGTGCCTTTACCGAGTGGTGCTTTAAGATTGCCTTTAGCTGAAGCTCTACCTTTAGCGTTTAATCCGCCAGTAGGACTTTGACCTTCTTTACGTGTCCATGCAGGTGTCTTTTTTCCGCCCATTATATTGCGAAGATTTTGTTAGAACCTGAGTCCCAAACAATATCTATATCTGCTCCATTAGTAGTAAACGGTAATCCTGTTCCTGCGTCTATGTAAGCTATAAGGTTACTTGTTGCTACGTTACCTGTGTCTTTATAAATAACTAATGCTTCAATACTTGTACCTGATGCCGGTGTAGTAAATGTTACATCTGCTGCATCAAATACACCTAGTGCTACAGTCTTACTAGATAATGCTACCCCTGAACCAAGTACGCCAGATAAGTCATTATAGAAATCATGTGCTGCATTATATGTATATGTACCAGTATCTACTAATACTACTTTGATAGTGTTATCTTCCAAATCAAGCTCACCTTTTAATAGTGATTCTTTTGCTTTTGGATATATTGCGTTTGCCATTGTTCCTCCTAATTAGGTAATTTAATTGTTATGTTTACTAGTTTGTTTACTTCATCTTGTGTTGCGAATGATTGTAATAACATTGTAGCCAAACCTAACGTCTGCTGTCCTCGTTGTGCGTCATTCATATGTAACAACCAAAACAGTGCTGCTGTATATGTTATTAATGCTTGAGGGTAATTTTTTGTTATACTATTTTTAGCTCCATCTTCTTGTAAATCAGCTGGATACATTCCTAACATAAGTCTTATTTTATTATCTTGTTCACTACTTCCCGGTGTTGGATAAACATGAAACGCATTATTAACTCTATAACCAGATTGAGGTATTCCTTGATAATCAGCACGAGTAGAACGACTAGACATATAACCTGGTCCAAACTTTAATGTATCTGAACCGTAGTCAAAACTTGGTCGTCCATATGTAGTACCATGTGACACAGCGGAATCAAAATCAATTGGGCTTCTTAGATGTATGGGATAATATACTTCGTCACTTCCAGATACGTCTATGTAGTAAGCATCTAGTATCATCTTAGTTCTATTTGGTAAGTTATACTCATCTGTCTTAGAACTTACTTCACCGCTAGATATTGTATGTGTATATACAAATTCATCGTAAACAGAAGATACCATGTTGCCAAACAATTCTACTGATACATTTATCAAATCTTTTATTACTGTGTCAATACCTGTAAAATTTCTGCCACACATACTTTTTACTTTTGTAACGATATTACTTCTATCATAATTTAGTTCACTTCTTGACATCTATTTGCCTCCATGTTTCTGTACCCAGTCTTTTCCTACTTTCTCGCCACCTGGGATTTTATGGTTTGATTTGTTTCTTACTTCTTCCTTTACATCTCGTGATTGTAGATTAGACGCATTCAAGTTTCCTATGTTCATATATTTAGTTTCAAACTGTATATGGTCTTTAATACGTTGAAATAATGCATAACCACAATAACTAAATACTTTTGTCTTGCCGGTAAATCCAGCTCGTGATGCGTCTGACAATTTGGTAAATACTAGCTGATACCAAGAATTATCTTGTTCTGTCCAGGATTTAACAAATTGCATCAATTCAGACTTCTCTTCTGCCAACATGTAAAGCAGTTCGACTTCTACGTCTGATGATGTTTCCACATTAAATATGGGTCCAGAGGACAAGACTCTTACGTACTTGCCCTCCTTATCCGCAAGGTTAAAGTGAATTCTATTTAAATGCACTCTATACCACATGCTATTTAAGCAACCTCGTTGTCTGGAATTGACTCGTAATAAAGAATAAAGAATCCTTTACCTGCCGCAGTTCCTGAGTCAGTTGCTTGTGTTTTATGTTCAAAGTGTAGGATATCTGTATCCTGAACAAAGAACGGTGTGAACGAAGAAGGCTCAGTAGTTGCACCTACTGCTACCGCTTCTGCTAAAGTTATTGTAGCTTTTTCTGCTCTTGCAACACTACCTACTACATCAGTATGGTCTAGTGAAACCACAGCTGATGCTGAGTCTGCTGCAAAGAGTAATGAAGCTACGAACTCCACCCTATGCACTACCATAGGATGAGCAACTTTCCAAGTGAAATGGTCTGCTGCACCACCGGCACAGTTTAATTCGCCTGGAATAAAAAGGGTGTTTATTTTACTGTTAAACGCCATAATTAATTACCTCCTATTGGTTAATCGTTAGAGTGTATTCTAACTAAGTGATACTCACTGTCAGTTGAATTAGTCCATACTTTTTTGAACCCTGTCAGTGCGTTCCATGCTACTCCAGTAAATCTACCGAAGTCCCATGACTCTATCATTGTTGCTTCAGGTTGTGCTAATACTTCTACTACAGGTTCGAACCCGCAGATGATTACCTCACCCTGATGCGTTGCATGACCACCAATTGTGCTAGAAAGAACATTGTTCTCTTCCACCATTCTTAATCCAAAGTAAGAACCTATCTCACCGTTGATTAAATTTTCTGGTTGGTCGTATTTATGTAAATCGACAATACCGCCTGTTGCAGTATCTTCGAATAGTTTGGACATTGCGAATGCTGAGAAAACTCCTAAGTAAGAGTTTCCGTCCCATTTAGGTACATTATCGTTTTTCATGTTTTTGATAATTTCTCTAATATGGAATGCACTAACACTTGCCCCTGCACCAGTACTTACAGTACCGTCCTTATCGAACGTACCTGCTGCTGCTCCGGTTGGAGTGTAGAATACATCTGCATTTTGGAATTCAGTTCCAGCAATCTTATCCATAGATTCAGCGACATTCATAGCAAGAATTTTCTTTAGAGTTTCATCTACAGAGTATTCTGCTAATGTCTGTGCTTTTCTAGTATAAGACACACCATTACCATATTCGTTAACAGTTGCAACTACAAACCCAACACTTGGTTTTTGCATAGGCAAAGATTGAAGTTCACTGATTGTTCCAGTTGCAGTGCCAAGTTTTTGGTACTTTTCTATCTCAACTTGTGAACCTTTGTTCTTGCCGTAGGAATTAATAGGCTTAGCCAAGTTTCTGAACTGCATCATGTTACCAGCTTGAAATCTGATATCAGAGTCAATTTTAATCTTGGCAAGTCTAGCTTCCTCATTTAAATAACTAATTGCTCCTTGTGGCATATTAAGTTACCTCCTAGTTGTTATTTTGTAGTCTTTTAACAGTAGTCTGTTTTTTGTATCTATCTTCTAAGAATTTGAAATATTCATTATCATCACCGTATGGAGCTGGATTCGTTTCCTCTAACAGATTACTATTATTTATTGCAACCTTGGAACTTACATCCGCATCACCTTTCGGTGAAACATTTGTGCCTTCTGTTGGTTGTTCTTCTTTTTTCTCTACTTTTTTCACAGTAGTGTTAAAGAGTTTCTGTGCTTGAGCAAACCTTTCTTCTACAGCGATATCGTCCGGTGTAGCGATTAGTAATGCGTTAAACACATCCTCCTCTTCTTGTGTTAATCCATCTATGGCTTTCTCGTGTAAACGTGATGCTTTAACCATTGTAGATGTATAATTCATTTGCTGTTCTGGAGTTAAATTGTTTGCGTCCAATCCAGCAGGTAACATAGATGTAGCGGCATCCTTTGGGTTTATCTTAACCCTAGTATCTCCACTATCTTGTTCCGGTGTTTTGACTTCTTCTGACATTTGCTAGTACCTCCTGCAATTGTTCTTCCTCACTACCTTGTCCTTCCATATCTGGTATTCCCATTCCTGGCATCTGGCTTAAATCAGCCATCCCTTGTTCTGGTCCTTGTCCTGGAGGAGCTCCCTCGGGTACTGTACCCGGGGCTGGTTGAGGTTGGTTGACGTTTTGTATCTTCTCCATATTCAGTAAATCTTCAGGAGATTCATCGAAACTCTCAAAAATTCTCTGAACAAATTTTGCCGGGTCGATTGCTTGAGCAACCTCTGGCATGTTTCCAATAACATTAACAATTTGCATCAACTTGTTAAAGTTACTCATCTTGAGTACTTTCCCTGATATGCCTCGGACACGGATACGGGCATCTTTAATCAACTGCATTCGTTCATTAAAAGTCATAGAAAGTAAGTGTAATACTGACGCATCTGTTTCATCTTCTGTAAACATAGGTGCGTGAGCATCATCGTCCATGTACATAAGTTCTGTATGAAGTAACAATTCTAGTGACGGCTCTATGATACTTCGTTCTATTTCAGATGCTATATCTGTAAAGAAACTTGAAGTCTCTTGCGTTTTAGTTGCTACTTCAGAAGCAGTAGGTCTACCCTTAGACGTAGGTGCTCCTTGGAAGAACTCATTTTGGAAAGACCTATTTTGAATAAGTCTATCTATTGTGAATAAAAGGTTTACAGCATTTGGGTTTAACGAATTGTTATACACCTGATTGATTGTGTTTGGGGCTGAAACCGGATACATACGTCCCGGAACTACAGAGCCAAACAAGTGGGCTTTACCTGACTCGATATTGCTAGTTACAACTTCGTACACGCCCAGTGTAGATATTGTAAATGCATCGAGCAGAAGATTCATACTTTCGACATATGAACTTAACAGGCTTCTTAATTTTGTAATATAACCCCTGCCATAACGACCTTGTAAAACTTTCATTGGGAATCCCATACAGTAAGGGAAGTTCCCATTTGGTAATGTATTTTTTCCGTAATAGACAACATGTTTTTTGTTTACTATTACGTAATGTATGTTTGTATCTAATACTCGTCCCTGTTCGTCAGAGATGAATTTACTATATACGTAGTCTAATTTAACATCTGTAACATATGCTTCATCGCTTCCTTGTGCTTTATTTACAGATTCTTGTAGTATTGTTTTTGTTTTATTCCAATTGTTTACTCTTGCTAAACTTTGATAGTCTGCAACAGAGCAAGACTTAGATTCAATAATATAGTTATCACCGTTAGGGTCAACCATAATATTAAATGGACTTACAGGTTCAATGTTTACTCTTCCTGTTATTGATTCTTCTGATTCTATATCTCCCGTTGTTTCATTATACTGCGGGTAGCTTTCTTCTTTATAAGTATATTTAATCTTAGTAATATACGGAGATGTTAGTAGTGCCATTTTAAGTGCATCTCCAAATACTAACGGAAATCTATTGTGTATTAATGATTGTTCTAATAATTTGTTTAGCCCAGATTGTACTTTCTTATCTGTGTGTTCTACAGTAAAGTACTTGTTATCTGTAGACATTAATATCCTTACAAAGAAATTAGACATACGTACTACTAAGTTGTCTACTATCGGGTCTTTGATTTTAGTTTGCCAATCTATCTTGTTTTGAAAATTATACTCATCCATATAGAATCGCATATTCTCTTTCCAATCAGCCGTAGCACTTTGAAACTCAGGCGATGCTTGAGCTACTAAATGTGCATGGAACTTAATAATGTTTTTTTCGTTCAATTAAATATCCTCTCTCTGGTAGGCGTATCAAAGTTATCCGTATAATATTGAGGTTCCTCTACAGGTAACTCTTGGTCGTTTACTAATTTTTTGGATATGTAAAACAAACCGAGTTTAAACGCATCCGAAACGTGCTCAAAGTATTTATCCCGTCTTGGAACACCCGCATCATCTCTAGTGTAAGCAGATAACGCTTGGATTAAGATGCTGCAATGTTTAGAGTCAAACTTTAAACTAGGCACTCCCGAGTTAAATTCTTTTAATTCTTCGTTAGTTAATACTACACTTGTATCTCTTTTTACGTATACCACGTCCGTGTTCAATCCTTTTCGTTTAAATATCATCGCACTAGTTTCCGGTGATACGTCATATTTCCTGTTGGCATCATGTGGTAGTAAATCCATTGCAGACTGTACTTCAGGCATTATCTCTTTTTCATACGTAACTACCTGGTCGATAAAGTCTGTTAATTGTACGTTCTTTCCTAATATAGAATACAATATATTTTTATGTCCATGTTTATTCATTTGAAAAGCAACACAAGCTGGGCGGGTATATCCTAAATCCCAAGCTCTCCATACTGTACGTAGCGGGTCATACTGGTCAACTAAATCATCATACACATGCTGCTCACAAAAATCGGGGTAAACAACTTGACCGGTTGGTTGTAACTGGAACTTACCGCCCCCACTAAATCGCCAGTGCATTGCACTCTCAGTAAATCTTTTCTTATATCTTTCTATCTCTTCTTTATCTAAGGACAGGTTATCGTATACATCAATAAAATGAAACGAAGTATCTTTGTCTTCTTTGTTTTTACTATACAAATCTTGTGCTATGTAATTGCTAGTTGCGTCCTCGACAATGAAACTCATAATCATTTTCCCGGATTTTCTAAGCAACCTAGCTAGAATCTCATCATGCATTACATTTGACGGACACTCATCAAACCAGCAGAAATCAATACCAGAAGCTTGTAGGTTCTGTGTCTTCATTTCAGCAGATTTAAATTCAAGTAATGTACCGTCCCAAAATTTAACAAAGTCAATACATCTGTTTTTACCCCATGCTACTTTACCGCCACGTTTTTCTATTGACTCAATGCTCGGCAATAATCCAATACTGTTAGGTGTATCCGTAGAGAACAGGTGAACTTGACTAGAAGTTCTTTGTATATCAAATGAAGGACTAAATGCCCAGATTATTCTATCTCCATACTTAGGTGTTGGCATCTCATAGTTAGGGTGCCATCCAATTACATTGTACGCTGTAACAGCCGCTGAACAATATGACTTACCAGAACTATTGTTACCATGCACATAAACACTATAATTGTCATCGTCCACAATAGGCTGTTGTGCAGGATACGGCTTAAAGAAGAACAAACTTCCATACCAGTATAATAACTCTGCTTTGACTTTTTTATCAAAATTTGCAAATTCTTCCGGGGTCATGTTGTGTATCTTGTGCCACAACGCTAACATTTTTTTGTCCTTCCACCACCAGTCTCTCATCATAATATTTCCACTAGGCAGGTTGTATTGGCGTGTCAAGTCTCCTCAACTTTGCCACAACCTACTTAGTATTTACTGCATCCCACGCTTGTTCGTGTACCCAGATGCAAGTCTTATAAGCTTGTTTTTGTTTTGCTAAACAACGCATATCTTCAGGAGTTAAACAGGTGCTCTCAATACTGCACTCTTCTACAGGTGGGCACTCTGGTGCCGCATATAGATTAGTGTCTTCAGTTGCTGTCCAGAACTTTAGTGCTGAACAACCGCTAAGACTTATTGAGATAATCACGATGATTAGTAATTTCTTCATCTACCCGTTGTAACGCCTCTCGTTCTAATTCTCGCTTCTTTAATTTGAAACTTAATTCTTTAATCTTATTTCTATCCGCAACATGTTTTTGTATTTGATACTTACCAAATATCTTACCGGCAATACCTAATACAGATTTTAATAATGTAATCCAACCCAACATTACGTAGTGCTTGATTCCCTGTAACAGATAGCTGTATCATTTGCACCGATTGTAATAGAATTCCATCTACCATAGATTGTAGTACCCATCGGTACTTCTACTGTAGATAAGCTATCCCATACATCTGTATCGGTTGAAACTGCGGTTACTGTACCCGAAGCTGTGTTATCTGCAATAACTTCTGTACCTACCAATACTGTAATAGCTACATAGATATTTGCATTAACAGTAGCATTCGTTACTAAATCGTAACCACCTGCTCCTGATATATTATTTAATACTTGTTGTTGTGTAGTCAGTGGATGTGGTGTTCCCATTATTTTTTACCTCTTGGTTTGGTCGGATTGTTTGTTGCTTTCATTATTGTTGCTCTAACACCCGGCATTCGTTTCATAACTTTATTAAACTCTTGTAACTTACTTCCAGTTACATTTACTTGATATGTTTTGGATGAGTTTTTAGTAACCATTATGCTCTACCCTTTTTCATTGGTCTTTTTGGTTTTGCTTTTAGCCTGTCCTTTGCTAACATCGGTGGCTTTTTCTTCTTGGGAGGTCTTCCCTTGGTCGACCCGTATGTTCCTTTTCCGTATGGCATGTTTGTCCTCCTTATAATTGTCCGGGTGTGGTGCAATCCATGAAGGAATGTACCTACCCATGGGCGAATTTAACTCAGATATGAAATCTTGAGCAAGTTTTTGTATATTATTGGATTTTTTCGCCATATTCTTCCCACGCTTCGTCTTGTAATGTAGTAATAGCATTTTCTATCGCTACTGTCTGCGTATCTTGAGTCTGTATTGCAAGAGAAGCACGAAGCTGGTCTTTTAATACAACTAATTTTAGTTTATAGTAATTCAATACGTTTCTTTCGTCATCATTATCCTGGCACTTTTTAATCTTAGCGTTGATATCTTTTAATGTAGACTCATATCTGTCAAAGATAGTAGATGCAAACTCTCTATCCTTAAATGATTTAACAGAATTGTCTACCTTGTCCATGAATATTTTATATGTGTCAGTTGGTTTAACATTCTCTAGTATATTCTTAACTGTTTTGTGGTCTATGTTTAATTCTTTAGCCGTTGCCCTGTATGACCAACCCTTGCTATAACTTAATTCCAAGAACTTCCATATCTTTTTGTCGTATTCTTGTGTTTCAGGGAATAGTTTACTTAATGTTTGATTCATTTGTTGCCTCCAGTTCTTCTAACTTGGTTGCCTTGTCGTCTCTCTTGCCTTCTCTGTGTCTGCGTTCCCTATATTTGCCCAAGTACTTATATAATATTCTTGTATAATCTTCAGGCGGTGTAATATGTTCCACAATATGTACACAAGCATCATGTAGTATATCTTCACAGTCATAGTTATCGAAACCATGCCCACTAGCTACGTACCATATTTTGTTTTTTAACACGAGATACTCTTTCTCGGTCATTTAATACACCTTCTATAAGTATAAATAGTTGAGAATCACGTTTGTCAAGTTTTTTCTGCATTTTATCTATATATTGTTATTATAATCTAATATTTATAACAATGTCAAATGGGAAAAATGTAATACTTGTGGGGGTTTTGTAAGTACCCGTAGTTATTACATATATTATTACTGACTATGTGGACTTATTTTTGGGGAAAAACGAGGAGGGCATTGAAAATCCTATCTATATTTACATATGGGTATGGGGGGCTAAGCCAAACACGGGGGGGCTTTTCAAAAAAATTCCTAACTGGTAGGGCAGACTATTAAAAAATACTCTTTATTAACTGTCATGATTTTAATCAGATTTTAAGCATGAATTAAAAAACGAATCCGCAGCAAAGTAAAAAGATCCAAATCAATTTATTAGATTTACAATTAGAATTCAAATGAATTTAATATCTAGTCTATCTATTTTTTCTGTGTAGTTTTTGTGTATGGAATTATGTAAGAAGTTAGCACTAAATTGAAAGGACTTTATTTTTTATTGTTATCTAATTTGGTTTCAACATCTTGTAGTAAAAAATGTTCAAGCGTTGAGCTGTCTTTATGTTCGCTCACTACTTGATGAATGTATACAATGGCTTGGTTTACATTCAATCGTTGCTCCTCGGTAAGCGTACCAGTCAAGGGTTGCTGTCTATTTAGTATAGACTTCACCAAGTCAATATGACTTAGTAAAATATCACTAGGATTTATCTTTTCTTTAGTCCTAGTTTTTGGCTCACCTTTGAGCTTTTCCGCTTCTTTTTTAGTTACTGGTTCAATGCCTAAGTTAATGCCCATATGTCTGCTACCAGTCATATTGGTGATAGTATTACTAGATAGATTAGCATCTATTACTTTATGCTCATCTAGCTTACCCGTTGCACTATCTACATACTTACTTAGTTTAAAACAAGCATTGAGGAAGTTATAAGATACGCCTTTATAATTCTTTTCAAAATTTTTCAAAGCGTGTTCATTTAGTGAAGTTAAGGAAGTAGCACCAAAGGCGTGAGACTTTCTAATTAACTCAGTCTCTTTTCCTTTGGGTAAATCCTTAATTATTGATAATTGCCAAGCTATAGACAAACGGATATCAAAGACTTTAACTTCATTTAGTTTTAAGTTTTTCCATCCATTTAATACTATAGACTTGGTATTGTTAGTTAGACTAACTAATTCTTTTTCAAGATTAGGTTTTTTATCTAACTTGTTATTTACGTGCTGTCCCATTACGGAAACTCCCGCCTTTCTCTTAGTGCTAACTATAGAATTAAATAACATAAGACAAAGCATACAACATTATAAGAGATTGTAAAATTAAATTTAATATTTATATCTCGGGTACAGTACCCGGATACTCAGCTAAATTTTTTTAATTTTTAATACAGAGAAATTTAATTCTTTTACCGAGACCACGTAACATGGATGATGTGTGATGTATATAATATAGATTTGTTTTTCTAATTTGACTTGTAGTTCTAATATGTTATACTTATTATATGTGTTACAGGAATTGCATACATGTTATAACTACTAGTTGTTACTTACTTATATATTTAATAACTAGATGGTTTAACTACGTTGTGGTAACTAGTAATATATATAGGTTTGAGTTTACCCGTTGGCGGGTTATTTGTCAATTAAAAACTTCGGGTATTGTACCCGAGTAGCAACTGCGAGGGACGACAAGGAAGTTAGTAGTGTATGACTTGTCCGCCTACATGGTCGAAGCAGTTCCAACTACCCAGTTGCTATCAATTAAGAGTCTCGGGTATTGCACCCGAAATTTATACTCTGCGAGGTGAAACATGGTTATATATTTAACCAAGCAAGGCACTAACAAAACTAGTATATTTAACACGCTAGAGTTTGTTAATGTTGGCGATTATTTGGATGCAGTCGATGAGCATTTACAAGATGCTCCGGTCGATACACATAAGCTTATATTATTTGCTTATGAGTTAGGTCGTGTCCATGCCGAAGAAGAGCAAGACTCGGGTACATTACCCGAACAGCCACCAACCCCATTCAAATTTAGTAATGGACAGGTTGTTTATCGAGAGTTCAGAACTATTGGTAAACAGGAGGTGGAAGATGATAGTTGAAGAGTACATACCTACTTATAGACACATGTCTATCGAGTACAAAAAACTTAAGAAAGGACAAAAACTAAAAACTTCTCAACTTCAACCCATGACTGGTATTCCTTTAGTAACAAGCATATTACTAGAGAGTCCTAAGCAAGGTAGAGGTGTTAAAGATACACTTCTAGTAGATACCAAAGGTTCAGAGGTTGGCTTGTTTGATGAGATGGGTAGTGTTTATGGCAATGATGTTCAATTAGCATTACTCGAAGATGTCAAATGCTGGGTAACAGTGATAGACAAACCAGAGGAGGTAATTTTCTAATGGCACAAACTAACAAAGTTGGTGCACATAAAACCCGTATCTATACTGATGATGCGGGTTATACATGTGTACTATATCATAGTACGAATGTGGTTAAATATAACAATGACTACATAATATTGAATACCGGTGGCTATTATTCCAATACCACCAAGTTACGTATGAACCAAGCCAGTAACCAATTTGGTTTGGGTTATAAAGTATATCAGAAAAATTATGAGTGGTACGTGGATTATGGTGGACATACTTTCCATTTCGATAAAAATCGTATTGTACTCATGACTGATGATGACGGCAAAGGTTATCAACTAGTATATGTATCGGATAACTTTGGCGAACCAATTCTACCAAAAGATACGGGCATGAATCACCATGCTCGTATGGATGGCGTTAACCAAGAATACAATGACTGGAGACTTGGTAATGATGAAGAGGAGGCGTTTTAATATGAGAATGCAAAGATGGGAAAGAACCCTATTAGCTAGTACTACTGTTGAAGATTTCAGTAAGGACAAGTTCGATAGGTTTGTTAAAGTACAGAAAAAAGGTGGTCTTAATATGGTAGATTCTCGGGTACAAACCCGAGCTAGTATAGATAAAGTAGACCACTTCTTTATTCTATCTAATTACGAAGCATTACAGAATAAATTCTATCCAGAGGAGGATTAACATGGGTAATTTTATGAGAGACTCAGAGGATGCATTTAAGAATGCTATAGAATCGGGTAAGATGGCAAACCCCGATGATTACATGTACATGCATTCCAAAACTTACGAGGAAACGGGTGCTATGTATGATGTGTTTAAGCATATTGAAACTAGACAACATGCTGTAGTGCAAGTTAGTGTACATTCTACACCAAGTAAACCTATAGAAGATGACTTTGTCAAAGCTATAGATATGCGTAAGTTAAACAAACTTAATGACGAAGAGTTAACCACATTAAGCAAAATGCTTGATAAGATTAACTAATAAATTGAAGCTGAGAGGGGTAACCATTTCTCCGTGATACTTGACTGCTCTCCAGTCCTAGGGATGAGTGAAATAGTTTACATGTGCATATGTAGCCAGTTGGGTATCACCAGCTTCTTGGAGGATAATAATGAGTGAAACAAAACGATATATGATTTGGGATAAACTAGGTAATACAGTTTATTGTGATAGCCATGATAGCTATGAAGAAGCAAAGATACAATATGTTGACAAGCTGATAGACTTACATGGCTACGAAATAGGGGAAGAAGAATTGGAGGAGGAAACCAATGAATAACCCATACTTACCAATTATAGAAATAACTGTGTGTATAGTGTTATCACTACTTATTTACCTAGTAGTTATGGGATAACAATTTGACAATAAAACATGTAGGGTTATACTATTATGATTGCGAGGAGATTTACTATGACAATTTATTATTATGATTTAACAGCTAAAGACTTTGGCAAACTATTACGAGAAGATTTACAATCCAACTATGAGCTCGGGCACATGAACCCGAGTACTACTATTGAGCTTAAAAAAGCTACGCATCTTGTGTGGCTTATGAGGCGTATGGTTGACATTACAAAACCGGGTTACGAATTAATGCCCGATACTTTCAAAAAATTATATGTGCATCAACTTATACAGGAAGAGAGACCAGATTTTTTCTCCGATGAATTTGACAACATGGGACTTGACCATGATGATGATATGTGGAGAGACCTAGAAGAGTGAACATATTTATATTACACAAAGACCAATTACAATGTGCTGAGTACCATTGTGATAAACATGTGGTAAAAATGCTACTAGAAACATGCCAGATGCTATCTACTGTGTGTGCAGATTGGGGTGTTGCTACTACATATAAACCTGTACATAAAAAACATCCATGTACATTGTGGGCAGGTAGGTCTTTGTCTAACTGGAAGTGGTTACTTCAACTAGGGTTTTGTTTACATAGTGAATATGTGTGGCGGTATGAGCCTAATGTAGAACACAAGTGTTACAAAATATTATTAGAATTAGAAGAAGAACCACCCGCACTAGCAGACTTTGGGTTAACTGAGTTTGCTCAAGCTATGCCAGACAAATACAAAAATAAAGATGTGGTAAAAGCCTATCGTAACTATTACATGTATGAGAAAGCAAAGTTTGCTACGTGGAAACACCCATCAAAAAAACCAAGATGGTTTAAGGAGGTTAAACATGTCGAAAAAGATTAATGGTATGTCGTCACGGTTTTGGAAAATAATAAATTATCCACCCCGACAAAACATAGATAGCTTAACAGAGCTGTCTGACAAGAGAAAGAGAAGCAGTAGTTTCTTTCAACGTATGCGAGACTCGTATAAAAAAATAAAAAAATGAGGTGTGCTGATGGACAATGGTGTAATTTTTTGTCTGTTGTGCACAGCATTTGTGTTGTGGAACGCTTATACAGATTAATTTTACAAATACAAATAATAGATTATACTTATAGAATAATGGAGGTAATATGTCAGACCAAGCAACAACAGAGTGGATAGAAAGTGTCTTAGACGTACTCGAAGACATGTGTATGGATATCAAAGTTTTCCGTGCTGCTCTGGAAGACTATGACCAACGTATTTTAGTAGACAAGTTCGGTGAATATCCACCACACTATGTTGCTGAAGTATTATTAGAATCTTTACATGAAAAACATGTACAGAAGGAATTAGACAGTTAGGGTACACATACCCGAGGAGGTTATTATGCTGTTAGAGGATATCAAGACCAAGTACAGACCAGATGAGGTGTGGGTTGAGTTACACCAAGAAACACATAAAGTAAAAGTGTTTTCAGGAGCAACTGATGATGCAGAGTTATTGTACACACATGACTTTGGTACTATGAAGGTGGCTAAATCTATAGCCAGAACTATAGGTGTACCTGTGGTTAAATTTATTAGAACACAGGTTACATACTTTAATGTAGATGGTAGCAAACGAGGCTACGGAAAGGAGAAGCACGTTGGGGTATTATAAAGAGAAGAGTATAAACTATGAAGAGACAGCAGCGTTGAGAGCTGCGGCTGAGAAAGAGAAACAAGAGAGTATTACTATACTTGCTTGTACTAATACTGCTGTGAGTATACTATCACAGGGCTTAAACATTAAAGATGTGGAAGATTTAACAGAAAGGTTACTTATGCATAGAGATAAATTATTGTATGGTGACCAAGATGACTAGATTAATACCCGCTAAGTACAAGAGTTATATAAGCCCGTGGCAAATGAGAGAATGGGTAGGGAGTAAAAAGATACATGGAAAATTCAGTACTAAATCTAATGGCGTTCCTGTTAAAAAAGGACAGGAGGATAGCGTTACAGCATCAACTAAAAAAAGTAAAGCTAGACGTACCATTCGATGACCTACTCGAAGAGTTATTTCTATGTGATACTGATTTAAGTAAGAATGATTTTATTAACGTAGTTAAAGACAAGTTAAACTCTACGCAGTTTAATTTTGTACGAGGAATGCCCGAGTCTGTTACAAGTGCTGTTGGTTTTCGTTCACTGAAACACTTACGTAGTGTAGCTCAGTTAGGCGAGGTAGCTGACATATTAAAAGGCAGATTAAAACCCGAGACTAAGCTGTCTAAGATACAACGAGCCTCTGATTCGCACAAGTTTGTATCTGTAGCTCAGTCAAAACTGATTAGTAAGTTTACGTGTGACCAGTCGAATGACATATTTAAGTTGTTCTATTATGGTCTGTGTAAAGAGGAGTTAGCAGTGTTGTGTGCTTTTAGTGGTAGAGGTAAAACCACGGTACTGCTATCTCTGTTACGGGATGCTATTCAGTTAAAGCTCAAGACTTTGTTTGTATCTATCCAAGATTTTTCTGAGAGTATGCTTAAAGAAAGATTAGATGGAGCTGATGAATTCCCTGACTTCTATGCCTGTTGTGCCGCATCGTTTGGCATACCAGAGTTAGAGATTGAGGTGGATGCCTTGAGACCAGACATTGTTTTTCTGGATTATCTAAGTGTAATGAGTACACCCTTGATAAAAGAGAAACGATTTCAATTAGAGTATGTATCTGAGAACTTGAAGAAGTTAGCACAAGAGAAGAACATACTTATAATTACTGCCCATCAATTAAACGCTGATGTGGATTTACCTACTGAACGTGAGTTGCTTGAGGCTAAAGCAGGTCTATTAGCACACACTGATTTAGTGTTGGGTATAGGCGGTGACATGTATGACACCGTACGTAACATAACTACTATCAAGTCTAGAAGAGCCGCACCTGTGGATGTGTTCAAGATAGACATTGATTTTGCTAACTTAAAAACATTTATGTATTAGGGTATTGTACCCGAGGAGAAACTATGAAGTACAATGTAACATTAACAGATAGAAAGTATTACGAGGTTGAGATAGAAGCTGAGAACGAAGACATGGCATACGAGAGAGCTGAACAGATTGACTGGGATTTTCTAGTAGCCGAGGATGCTGATGGTGAACAGTATGCTGATGGATTAGAAGTTGAATCTGTAGAGGAAGCGTAATGGGAACACCCTTAGAGTATTCAGACCAAATAAACATATGCCCTAAAAACCAAGCGGGTACATTGGCAAAACACATGTTAGCTTATGAGGTACTACAAATACCGGGTTGGGATATAGCATTTCCAGACAACCCTATATCTCACATAGACGCAATTGTATTTAACGAGGAGTACTGTTATAAGTTTCAAGTCAAACATGTTAGTCCGTATTGGAGACCTAGTAAGTCATCAAGAATATACACTATACCTTTACGTAACCATGTAAAGTATAAGTATCGTAAAGATAGCACCCTGTTAGCTCGAAGTAAAACTTATAGGTACTTCGACCAGGGTATAGATTGTGTGTATGCGTACGATGTGAACTGTGGATTGATGAGTACTGGTGGTATGTTTGTGTGGAAAACCACACCTCACCGAACAAACCTGTCTGTATTTACAGTGTCTATTGAGCAACCTATGCAGGAAAGTAAGAAACGTAATTATGTAACTGATTTACAAGGGTTCTCAAGAACATGGGAAAAACACAAGCTCAAGGCGTATGCTAAGAAGTTGGCATTAGGGATTGGATAATGGGTAGTGTTGTAGCTATGACACAGTGTCCATACCACGATGACAACAGCCCATCTCTGGCTATATATCCAGATGGGTATTATTGTTTTGGCTGTAAGAAATCAGGTAAGTTAGAACCTTGGATGACTGACCTGGTAACCAAAGAGGACTCACGTCCTAAGTATAGAACTGAGATAAACAGAGATAAGTTTAATATAAAATACAATGACCGTGTACACCAGTTCTTTGAGGAACGTGGTATATCAGTCAAACTGGCACAATTGTATGGTATCACTGCAAACGAGAGGCAACTATGTATACCCGCATATGATTTCGATGGGAGCATACATGGATACCAGATACGTAACTTAGGTTCTGGTCCTAAGTATAAATCAATACCTTACAAGGATAAGTATGCACGGTACAGTTGGGTTGATTTGGCTGTAACTGAGATGCCTATTACTGGGGTGCCTGTGTGTGTTATCGTGGAGTCTGTGGTGGATGCATTGTGTGTAGCCAAACTAGGTTTACCATCAATGGCACTACTTGGTACTAATATACCTACAGAGATTATACCATTTTTTAATGACTACAAAGTGCTTGTATTATTTGACCCTGATGCTACAGTTATCAGTTCATATTTGCAAGACGTAATAGGTGCATACGGCATAGATACTAGGTCGGTACCATTAATAAAAAAACCATACGAGATAGACCCTATACATCTGTATAAAGGGTTACTTGAGGCTGCGAAATGAGAGGAGATATTATGACATACTATATAGAAAAATGTACTAAAGAAATTATGACGGGGTTAGAGTTAGATAAGAAACCAGATACGGACACGTTAGCAACCAGGTTAGTTATACAACGAATACTACATAGGAACATAGACGAGTTGTTCAAAGTTTTACTGGAGTCACAGAAGAAAGATGCAGTATAGAGTACGGAGTGGTACAAGTAAGAAAGTTGTGTTGGTCATTGTAGATAAACCTGCTAAGTGTCATGCGGCAAACCCTAATAAAACCAAAATAGGTGATGACTTACTTAGTATGTGTAATGTGTACTTACCCAAGCTAGAGGTACATTGTCTGTCAGCTGTACCTACATGGGTAGAGAAGATAGGTATAAAACAGATACGAGAACACACCGCTTCCTTTTGGAAAGAATTAGATAGGATAAAACCTACTGTTATTATATCCATGGGTAGAGATAGTCACCGTGCTCTTGGAGAAGTCTCGGTTACAGTACCCGTATTTGAGTGCGGTAGCATCCATGATTACTCTGAAAAGAAAATAAGTTTTACTAACGTACATCAAACTTTTACCAGAGCTTATCACACATTAAAAGGTACATTATTAAAAGTACCTATGACTACAAATTTAAGTAGGATAGTGTTGATGTCTTCTAGATATAAAGAGTTAGCAGTAGATTTTGAATGGAACCCAGTCACAGGTGTACCACATTCAGTGGGCTTAGCGGCAGGACATGTGGCTGGTGGTTTTTTATTAGATAACCGAGTCAAGGATGTATTACAAAGAGCTTTTCAAGATAAGACTATGACTATAGTAGGGCACAATATTACTGCTGATTGTAGAAAGATGATTAAGTACATAGGTAATAATATTAAATGTAAATTTATAGACACGTTAATATTAAAACGAGAGTTAGATTACAACCATAAACAAAATGGGTTAAAACATCTGGCTGATAGATACCTGTTACTAGAGGCATATTGGGATGGTATAACAGTAGATGACTTCCATAAACCTAGTCCTAAATTACTCAAGTATACTGCGGGAGATGCCTGGGCTACGTTATTGTTGTGGAGTAAATTTTATGAAGACCATACAGATAAATGGGAACATATGAATGTGTCCCGGGAAATAGACATGGAGATGATACTACCTGTGTCTTACATGATAGAGGGTGGTATCAAACTAGACTTGGATAAACTTAATAAGCAACGTAAGATACTGAAAGCAAAAGAGATAGAGTTGTTGTCACACTTTGAGACTAAGTATAAATTAAATCCATCTAGTCCATTACAAGTATTAACTGAGTTACAAAAGAAACATAAAGTTAAGTCGTCTGGTGTTGAGGTACTAACTAAGCTTAATACGGACTTTGGTAACAGAGTGTTGGAGTATAGGAAAGTAAAGAAGTTACTTACAACTTACATAGATAAGATACCAGAGATGTCAGATGAGCATAACATTATACATTGCGACCTACATCTAGGTGGTACTGTAACAGGCAGGATGTCGAGTAGTAAACCTAATATGCAAAACATACCCCCGTCTGTACGTGAGATATTTAAGAGTGTGTTTGATGATGATGGTGTACTGATTACTGTTGATGCAAGTCAGAGTGAGTTAAGATGTCTAGCATATCTAAGTGGTAGTCCTTATTTAATTGAGTCGTATAACAACGGCATAGACATGCATACACTTGTGTCCGACTTAGCACAGATTGATAGAAAGAATGCGAAGGTACTAAACTTTGCTTATGTGTATGGTTCATCAGAGGGTGGACTTATAGCACAGCTTATCATGTCGGGTGTACCCAAGAAAGAGGCAGGTAGTGTTGTTAAAAAATTTATGAGCACTATGGCTAAGCTTGGTATTAACAAGTATCAACGAGAGCTATTGGATAAAGCTAAAAAATTAGGGTATACTTATTCCCCATATGGTAGAGTTGGTACAAGATTGAACCCTACTCAAGTTGTTAATTTTCCTATTCAATCTTTTAGTGCCGATTTAAACAAGGAACGTATAGTATATATGTTTAACAAGTTTAAAGAGAACAAATTGGTGTCACGTATCTGGATGGAATTCCATGATGCTATGGAACTGGATGTATATAAACCAGAACTGGATACCGTAAGAGAGTTATTAGATACGATAGATACTCGTATCCCTGATGTCTTGGGTAAAGGCATAAATTTAACACTTCCGTTAGACGTGAAAGAACACGGACCTAATTGGAGATAGGAGGATACTATGGGAGAATCATACGGTTCACCGAGAGCATCACGAACAGGAGGTAGAACTTCTGGTGGTGCACCAGCTTATAATAAAAACAATGGGAACTCTGACAACAAGTCTGAGCTAGTTAACATTGGTGGTGGCTGGAAAAAAGATTGGGGTTATTCCTGTGTACTACAGATTGGCAATCGTAAGTACAAAGCACTGGCTTTCTGGAATAAGTTTAGGGATGGTAACAACCCACCCGATTTATCATTCAGTCTAAGAGCTGAAGAAATAGATGGCGAAGAGTCTGAGCCATATGTACCAAAACAAAAAGGCTAAAGGAGATATTATGGGCGTAACGGTAAGAAAGATGGTAACAGACCCCGGTGAGTTTATTAAAGCACTGGAGGAAGGAACTGAGGTTGTATTAGACGAAGAGTTTGACGCTAGGTTTGAAGAATGGAAAGCACGAGGTGTAGGTAAGGACCATATGGTTCGTTCCTCTAGCCTTGGTCAGTGTATAAGACAAGCTTACTATTCTTATTTGTCTGACGTACCTAGGAGCCCGGTAAGTGACCCGTTAGCTAGACGTAGAATGTTTCAAGGTTTTGTCAACGAGACTACCATGGGTAGGGTTATTGATAAGATGCCTGGGAAAACGCATGGGTTGGAGAGCATTGAACAAAATCAATTTCCAATCCATGTAGAACTGGATGCAGATAAACCTATAGGTTTTGCAGCCACTACGGATTTTGTTAAAGAGTTTGAAGATAAAGATGGCAATAAGTATTTGATTCCTATGGAACTTAAATCCACAGACATATATAAATGGAAAGATTTTACTTACTGGAAATACCACTTAAAACAAATATTGTTATGGGTATACATAGCAAAGCAACTCGGGTACAACATACCCTATGCATTACTACTATATACCAGACGAAGTACGATGGAATACAAGTATTGTATGATTGCAGTAGATACGCCTTACTCAAGACTGGACAGGGTTGTAGAGAATTGGGACCATTGGCAGCCCTATATTCACGACCTCGTGAGTACATTAAGAAGCTCCTCGCAGAGTAGAACTTTACCGGCTCTACCAACCGATGTGCCTAAATACATCTGTGGCTCCTGTCCCCATCGTAACATTTGTGCAGAGAATGGTACTTATTAATGGTTAAAAGAAATTATAGATACCAAGCCGGGTATAGATTTGAAAAACGTATTCATAAATACTTAGCAGATTTCTTTGATACATTACCGGAGTTAAAGTACTACATTATTGAATCACGAGGTAGTAAAGGTAAAGCAGATTTAATCGTGGGTCTATTTAATTCCTTAGATGGAAGTAGATTCTGGTTCGGTGTCCAATGTAAAAAAGGATACATAAGTAAGCCCGAGATACGCAGGGGTGCATATCTAGGTATGAAAGAACACGGCATGTTTCTTTACCACGCTACCTTAGATAAAGATAAGAAGATAGTTATAACTCCAGAACTAGGTAACTTTACTGCCTCAGATATAGGAGGCTTTGAAGGAACTGAATAGAATATATTTACAGATACTACAACGCCTTGGCATCGTATGCTTAATGCAAAAAGATAAGCTAGGTACAGGGCTGTTCTTACCCAGCATGTTACAAGATAGTAGGCTTACTCATTTTTCTAAGTTATTATCTCTTGTCAATGCTAATTGGGAATCCTTACACTTAGCTAGATTCTTACCGGATGATACTCAAGAAGTTTTATTTCTTGATTGGTGTAACGAGTCTAGACTTGAGTATTTACAGAAAGAAACTTACTTACAATTGTCTTACAAAATGACAGGACAATTAGCTCCCATAATTGAACTACCTAGTATTGGGGTTACTGAAACTATGACAAAAACTAGGATATATTACAACCTTATACCAGACATAGTGATGGCTGTATTACAGCAAGTTAGTATAGAAAAAGTTTTTCCAACTAAGTTTCATATGTTTTTAACTACACATATGTGGGAACAGGTGCATGAAGCTATGGAAGATGCACACACATGGTATAGGTTTGATGGAGGCTCAGATGATAACAGTAGTTAGCAGTCTAAGTGATTTATTTTTGTTAAAACCTTACTGGAGTATAGCTGATAACTATGCTTCTGTAACAACAGAAGAGATAAAATTTATAATGGAACCTGGATATAGTAATATTAAAGATGCACATTTTCCTAGTTTAATGGCACTAGTAGCAATTGAACAAGCAAAGATTGTATTCATAGATGGCTATCACCAGAATTTGTTTTACAGATGTCAAAGATTGTTTGTTGAGATGTTACGATACCTGTTGCCAGACAAGTTAGTTATGGAATTAATACGTAGTAGGGTAACATACAGACGTATTGAAACAGAGAATGAACAGACTAATAGTAAGATAGAAATAATAGAAGACGCTAAAAGTCTCGGGTACGATACCCTAGATTTAAGTATAGTTACTTGGGAGACTTATTCGCAAGAGTTGTTTCCTGATTTGTATACTATGACTGAAGTATATAAGAATGAATTAAATTGATAACAAGCTATTAGGGTTATTGTCGTCTCCCTTTCTCCGGTTTGTTATCTCGGGTAGCCTCTTTTTTAACCTAATCTTAGAGGCTACCTGTTTCCTAACGGGTTATTAAGTCCTTTCCTAAACTCATCTAGCTTAGCCTCTAGTACTTCAAGTTTCTTATCTAATAAAGCTACATCTTTTTGTAGTTGTTCTACAGTATCACTACCTACAGCAGCGGACACGGCATCTAGCCTAGTGTTAAACTCACCCCAAGCATAGAAGCCACCACCTATAGCGGACACTACCCCTAATATCATAGCGTATCTTTGTAATTTATCTAGCATGTTGCCTCCTCATATTATATAATTCTGTTTCTAATTGTATCCGTTTAAGTCTAGCGTCTTGTAAATCTCGTTGGTATTTGAGTACAGGGTCATTGCCTGACATAGCCATTAACTTAGCATTCTGTTCTGTGTACACATCAACAGCATACTCATCTAGAGTACGTGTGTCAGTATAATTATTACCTTGATACAGTTGACGGGTATCGAACAAGTTTGCGTTCTGATTAGTATAGGAAGATAGGTCAGCTTGATTTTTAGTCAAAGCTCTAGCTGCAACTACACTTACTATTTGTAATTGTTTACTCACAGACGCAACAGTCTCAGCTACCTTAGCTTCAACATCAGCTACATCTATAGAAAATTCTTTTGTCTCTACCTCAGCTACTATAGGTTCTTCTTCGGCTACGGACGACTCCACTTCAGGTTCTTCTTTAACTTCTTCCATCTTGGCTGTGCTATTCTCAGTAGGTTCGTCTTCCACGACCGACTCTTCTGACTCAGTTGGTATCTCGCTAACTTGAGTTGTTGATACAGGCTCATTTGGTTCATTAACTTCTTCCTCCTCCATTGCTATAACTTCTTCTTCGGTTACTGTACCCGATAATTCTTCTTGTGTCTCCTCTGGTTCCTCAACTATTTCTGGTCCTCCGAAAGCTTGTAGTATTTCTTGTTCCTCGTACTCCTCTTCTAGTTCCTCGAAAGTCTCTTCCAGGTTCGGTAAGGGTGTGAGTTCTTCTAGGACTACTTCTTCTAGCACTTCGAATTCCTCTATAATCGGTACTATTTCCACTATCGGTATATGTGCTGGTTCTTCGAATTGTTCTTCCCATTCATAAAACTCCTCTATAACGTCTATAATTTCGTCTATAACTTCTGGTTGTACTACTACGTTGTCGTATGTCATAGTTAGTTTAGCACCTAATAGGTTAGGACCACCTAGGTTCGTATTGTATTCTACATAACCTAAGTCTACCCCTTCCCAAGCCCAGTAAAATTGATTACTGCCTGTGCCTGTGTATGTAACAGTATCTGAATACTTGTGTGCATTACTCCCATACCCTGCATCGTTGTTACGTACTTGATTTACAGTAGAGAGTACATTACCACTCTCATCTAGTATGCTTACGGTAGTTGTGTATGTATCTTGTCCTGGTTTAGCTTGACCACATTGCCAGTTAGAACCTTGGTACTCACAGTT
>Ga0180120_10000341_pt1 | contig 24128 bp, 31 predicted proteins | sample CPBDNA_3_FD_129677 | JGI IMG/M metagenome (GOLD analysis project Ga0180120, IMG submission 129677) | Freshwater to marine salinity gradient microbial communities from Chesapeake Bay, USA - CPBay_Spr_31_0.2_DNA (version 2) (version 2) | ecosystem: Environmental > Aquatic > Marine > Coastal ... | reverse complement strand
GCTCCAAAAATTACCGATCCCGTACCTGCAGGAAGTAAATTAATATTTTCATTGGTTCTAGTACCTTCAATATTGTTGTCATTTATTCTGATAGCAGGAAATGATACACCACCTGTGCCAGCTGGACTAAGGACTAGATCATCGTTGGTTCGTGTTGCGGCAATTTCATTGCCAGTAATGCTAATAAAACTGCTGAGCTGTGCCGAATCATATATTTCAGTGAAATTGGTATTCACTTTAATCATCGCCGCTCGAAGTGTATCGCCATCTCCTCCGTTTGCTGTTCCTATGTTTAATACTAGTTGTGTCATATTATACGTTTATAAGTCTTTTAACCGCGGTGATCACATGATCATTTGTATTACTTATTGCACCAAGCAGTCTTACGTTCCCACTATCTATATCCGCAGTAAGAGTGAAAAGATCTGATGGAGTACTGTTTCCTATTCTAGCTCCCTCACTGATAAAAGCAGTTGTTCCATCGTGCATCACAGTTACATCAAAAATTTCAAAATTGCCTCCGACAGAGTCACTTGCCTGAACAGTATATTTTGCACCTCGGAATGAAGACACACTGAAAGAATCCAACACTTGCTGTGAAGAAGCACTTCCAGCCCCTCTAGCTAAATTGATTCTATAAGCATTTACAGTGAATGAACTTGTTCCATCTGCCGCTAATGCTCTTATTTCTGCTGTGGATCCTGTGTTGCCTGCTGTATAGTTTACTAAACTACTACCAGTTGAAGAAACAATAGGATCGCTGTTTATAAAAGTGTCACTGCCATTTGTTACTGCTTGTATTTCTGAAATTTGACTGTCAGCGGCCCCTACTTTTTTGGCAACCACAACATAATAAGCACCATTGTAAGTGCCACTTACGAAACTATCAATAGTTGTTGTCGATGTTGCCTCTGGTCGCAACATATGAATTCTATATGCATTGACCGTTGTTGAGCCTCCACTTGTTGAAGATGCACTTATTGTTACAGTTGATGAACCGTTGTGTGCCGCTGTTAAAAATATTTGTCCTGTGCCTTTCGTGCTGACCTCAGGACCTTGTGCCACACTGGCATCTACGCCATCTGTGACAACTGTAAATTCTGATATACTAGCCGCTCCCTCTGTGGAATTGTTTGCAACCATGACATAATGAGCACCTGTGTGTTGCGTGTCTTCAAATGTGTCTATGTCTGTGGCGGCACTTGCAACTGTGACTGCCCCGATAGTGTTTGCGTCCGTGCCTGTGGCATCACTTTCATTGTCTGCCAATCTAATTCTATAAAATTTTATTCTTATATCTCCACTTTGTGGTGTGGCATCAATTGAAACAGTTGAACCGCTGAGAGTTGCTGTAAGAGTCACAAGTCTGGTGTTTGAAAAATGTTCATTGGACACAGTTATAAATGCTTCACTGCCGTTGTGTACAACCAGTGCTTCAATGTTACTGACGTTTCCATTGTCAGTGTCCTCCGCACTGATGTAATACTTGGCACCTCTGTAACTGGCATGAGCCCAACTGTCCATGGTTTTAGCGGATGTTGCAGGTGCTTTTAATCTTACTGCATAGGCACTCACTGCTGTTGAAGCACCTGACGTTGAACTTGCTTTGACACTGACAGTGCCTGCCGAAATAGTAGCAGTAAGTTCCAACATGTCTGTGCCTTTGGTGCTGACATTGGGACCTTGGGCTATAAAAACTCCTGTGCCATCTGTTACCACAGTGGCCTCACAAATAAATTTCTCATTGGCACCGTTCTGTCCACACACCACATAATGTACAGCATCAGTGTCACTGGATTGGAAAGTGTCAAAGGTTGTTGCCGAGCTTGATGCAGTGACGTTTCCAATCACCTTCCTTGTGCTGTCAGTGGTTGCCTCGTCTGATTCTGTGTCCGCGAATGCCACTATCCTGTTGACAATGACCTTTGTGCTGGCACCTGACGTGGCAGAACCTCTCAACCTAACACTGGTGCCACTTATGTCCGCTGTCAGTGTGATGAGGCTGTTGTTGCCTGAGAAGTGCTCGTTGTATGACGTTATGTAAGCATTTGTGTTGTCGTGCGTGACCAGTGCTTCTATGTTGCTGGTTTCGCCTGTTGATTGATTCCTTACATTTATGAAATATTTTGCCGCGGCGTGTGGAGCCTTTGTAAATGCATCAAGGTTAACAACACTGCTACCTATTATATCAACATGCATGATGTCATGAACTAGTCCTAGTTCTCCAATGTAGCCTGTGGAGTCATCGGTTCCGATTCCTATCCTGTAGTAAGCCATTGTGTTTGATGGTGTGACGGATGAACCATCACCGTCTGTCATTCTTAATCTTATTTTGGATGCACTGTCATCCGCTGTCACCATGTCCGCATCAAACGTTGGATGGGTGTCACCCACATCTGATCTAGTCACTGCTGATGATGTAATGAAAGCGTTATTGAAATTGTGTAGCACAGAAACTTTCTGTGTCTCGAAACTGCCGTTGGCCACGTCCTTGGTCACGATATGATACAATGCACCGTTGAATTGACTAGCAGTAAATTCTGCACCTGTTCTTGCTTCAGCTAAACTGCCCTGTGTTGTGCCTTCGGCAATTACATGGTCTATCTGTGTTTCGTTGTTTCCTCCTAGAATGATACCTGCTTCTGTGCCTATGTTTCCAGATGTGGCATCTGCTGTGTTTGATCCAAGTCCTAGTGCATAATAGGTCATACTGTTACTAATCGTTGTTGATCCATCACTGACTCCTGTGGTTCTTAATCTTACATTGGACCCATCAATGTCAACATCATGACTCATCACATCATTGTGGACTCCACTTTTAACCACACTTGAACTTGTGATAAAAGCGTCTTGGGTGCTTCCGTCTGTGGTTGTTCCATGCATGACCGATAATTTTTCCATGTTGAATTCACCATTAGTTTGATCTCTGTTTATCAGGTGATACCAAACACTATCAAAATCTGTTGTGGCAAAAGTGCTGGCTGTCTTTGTGCTACTGAAATCTGGTTTGGCAGTGCCTCTAAAACTGTTTGTGTCAATTGTTGTTTGTGATATGGTGCTGACTGTGGTTGCTCCTACCACATTGACATTGGTTCCTGTTGATGAGCTTTCGTCGTCTGCCAGTAAAATTCTATACATGTGTACTCTTAAATTTGGAGTGTTACCTGAAGCTCTAAGTCGCACATTATTGCTGTCAATGTCAGCTGTGATTGTTAGAAGATCATTGTTGCCGGTATTCACAATGTTGTAAGTGTTCACAAAAGCATTGGTGCCATCATGGACCACTAGACATTCTATGTTTCCTAATTCTGTTTTTGCCCCATCATTTACTGATATGAAATACTTTGCTCCCCTGAAATCTGCTTTGGCCCATGAGTCTAGTGTTTCAATGGCAGAATCAATATCGGTGTTGATCTTAGCTACAGCATTTGTGGCATCTTCACTGACATAACCAGTAGAATCATCATCTCCTAGTCCTATTCTGTAGAACTGCAAATTCATATCAGTACCGGCACCTGCGCCGGATACTCTAACAAAACCACCGGAAATGCCTGCAGTGGCAGTGATGTAATTGTTGGTATCAGATTTAACTAGATTTGAAGTGGTTATAAACGCATTTGTGTTATCGTGAACAACTGAATATTTTGCAATTTCAAAATTTGCGGCATCATCATCTCGTGTTAGAACCACGTACCATGCACTGTCATATTTTGCTACCGCGAATGAATTTATTACAGAGGCACTTGATTGTATCAACTCATGAGCACCAGTGGCTGTGACATGATCTACCGTGACTTCAGAGGAAAAAGAAATTGTGCCTTGTACATCTTGTAGGTTAGATGTACTGAACAGTATCGGTGATGTGAACCAATCTAGCACCTTTGACCCATCAGTTCGTATAAGTTGTCCTATATTTCCGTCAGCATTGGGCAGGTAGAATTGGTTTACTCTCACAGTGCCTGTGCCATTGCCTAAAAATTCTAAATCATCATTGCTTTGAGTGGATGTAATTGTGTTGTCAGTGATTTTAACTCCTGATGAAGATAATGATGCTGTGTCGGTCGGAGAAAGAGTTATGGTTGAAAATGTACCCGCCGCCGGAACTTCACCACCAATGACTACATCGTCAACGGTACCGCCATCGATGTCTGCTTTGGTAATTTTAACTGCTCCTGTTCCTGCAGTCAACAACAGTAGATCTGAATTTGATGCTGTGGTTTGAATTTGATTTTCTGATATGCTGATGTTTGAATCTACAGTTAGTCCTTCATTGATCGCTATCTCTGATGAGTCATCTGAGGTTAAAGTAGTGCCATGTATTCTGATAGCACTCAAAACCACGTCTCCTGTGCCACTGGCTGACAGGACTAATTCCGCATTTGATTGTAGGAGTTGAATTTTGTTGTCTGCGATTGATATGCTCGATTCTATAGTAACTGCCTCATTGATTTTTATTCTTGATGAATCATCTGATGTTAAAGTAGTTCCATGTATTCTGATGCCACCTGCAACAATGTCTCCTGTTCCACTAGCTGATAGTACCAACTCTGAATTTGTTGTGGTAGGTTTTATTTCGTTGCCTGCGATTGACATACTTGAATTGATAGTCAGTGCTTCATTGATCTCTATTCTTGATGAATCATCTGATGTTAAAGTAGTTCCATGTATTCTGATGCCACCTGCAACAATGTCTCCTGTTCCACTAGCTGACAGGACTAATTCTGAATTTGTTGCTGTGGCTTGAATTTTGTTGTCTGTGATATTAATATTTGAATCTATGGTTAAATTGTCTATGATCACTGAACCAGTTCCGCCTGGAGTAAGGTGTAGATCTGCGTTTGAAGTAGTGGAAATAGTGCCGTCAATGAATGACAAATTCTCAATATTTAAATTTCCCATCGTTGTGGCGCCAGTTATGGTCAAAGATGATAGTGTGGCTAGGCCACCAGTGCTTAAAGTAGATCCTAAGGCCATTGCTAGTGGAAAAGTGAACGCCCCAGAGGCACTCAGTGTGCCATCTACAATTACATTCTCATTGATATTGACTATACTGGAATCAGTTGCAGTAATAGTGGTGCCGGCAAATCCTAAACCGTTGATTACAACAGAACCTGATCCAGAAGGTATTATTTTTAAATCACTGTTGGTTTGAATAGTTTCAATGTTATTGTCGTTGATTCGTATGTTAGGAAAAACAATAGAGCCTGTGCCACTGGGTTTTAGAACAATATCTTCATTTGATAATTGTGATACGATGTTGTTGTTTTTTGTGCCAATGTGAGATTGCACACGCGGAAAAGCAAAAATTTCCTCAAAATTATTATTAATTTTTTGGCCAGCAACGTTTATTGGATCACCAGATCCATCGTTAGCGGACACACCTATATTGATTAGTTCTTGAGCCATATTAGCTTATATTTAGTGAAAAAATGAGTCTGTTAAACTACGATTAGTGTACGTTGGAATTTGTAAACTGTGGAATCGGCTGTTTGTGGCACTACTAAAATTCTAACATTGCCACTGTTGATGTCTGTGGTGTATGTAGCCATCGCATCACCTGTTGAACTAACACCTGTTGAGTATATAAAACTGTTTGTACCGTCATGTACAACTAATAATTCTGCTGTTTCAAATCTTGAATTGGCGGTGTTTTTAATAGACACCATGTATTTGGCACTTCTGAATGTTGCACTTGCAAAACTGTCTAGCACTGAAGCAGATGACGTTGCCAATGTTGCTGTACCTGAAGTTTGTACTGTTTGTGTGTTTAGTGTGAATGAATCGATGATTGGTGTAGTCAATGTTTTGTTTGTCAAAGTCTGTGAACCTGCCAGTGTTGCCACTGTTGCGTCTATGTTCAATGTGACTGTTTGACTACCTGCTACTGATGCCAACCCAGTACCACCTGCAATGGTAAGTGTTTGTGAATCAAGGTCAACTTCTCCAGTACCACTGTCTCCTACTAAATCTAAATCTTGTGCGGTAACTTGAGAGTCAACGTAAGTTTTGATTGATTTTGCTGAAGCTAAGGTTGTGTCTGTGCCTGCAACACTTGTTAAGTCTGTGTCTAACACACCTGACTTAAAATTGTCTACTTCAATATTGGTGATTGTGTTGTTGTCAAAATCTATACTTTTATTTGTAAATGTATCTGTTGTTGTTTTACCTACCAACGTATCAGTTGCGGCTGGCAATGTAATAGTTACATCGGCAGTACTTGCAGGACCTTGCACTGTAACACCATTTGTGCCGTTGTCGGTGCCTTCTAAAAATTTAATTTGTCCACCTGCACTAGTACTTGTGGCTCCAATTACTAAACTGTGGCCAGTAGCAGTTGTTGTGGTTGCGGCCAATGTTGTAATTCTATCTGTACCATCTACTTCTATAGTAATATTTCCTGTACCGCTGTCCGCAACAGTTACATTACTGTTTCCTTGTGAGATACTAGTAGTTGAAACACCTGTGATTTCATTGTCAACATATGCTTTGATTGACTGTTGTGTAGAAAGTAAAGTTGCACTGTTTGAAGTCATGTCGTCTTCGTCGGCTATGCCTGTGACAGTGGCGCCAGTTGCCAGGACCAAACTTGTTGCAGAACTCAATGCACCGGAAACTGTTGCTGTGCCGTCAACTATTAAAGATTCATTTATATTGATCGCAGTTGAATCATCTGCTGAAATTGTTGTTCCTCTTATTGCAATACCTGATGCTTGAACACTACCAGTTCCACCTGGAGATAGTAAAATATCTGCATTGGAATCAGAACTAATAACGTTGTCATTAAAATTTAAGTTGTCAACGTTAAGTGTGCCTACTGCCAAATCGTTCAGTACAAACTCACCGTTTACGGTCAATGGTCCATCAATTATAACTCCATCATTTATGTTTATTGATGATGAGTCTACTGATGATATTGTGGAATCTTTGAACAGTATTTCTTCAACCTGTACACCACCTGTGCCGTTTCCTGTGAGAGAAACAGTAGTATTGGTTGTGGTACTGGTAATAGCACTACTATTGATTTGTAATTGGTCAATTTCAACAACACCAGCACCATTGGGTTGAAGTTTGACATCGCCATTTGTTAAAGCTGTGGTGTAAAGTCCAGTGCTTGGATCACCTATAGCTGTGTAGATATCATCGAAGGTTGCGTTTACTTTTGCAAAAGCACCCCGTAATGAGTCTCCTGTGGCTGGATTACCTGCTGTTCCTATGTCAATGTTATTTTTGGCCATATTATATCTCCGTGTATTTATTAAATGTTAAGTGAGCATGGATACCAGCTCTACAATGAAAATTTAGAGTATCCACTTTAATTTTTTATTTTCAAGAACACTTGGATCCAGTATAAATTTATTAAGTTCTGCGTAGATTCCAGCATTGAAATTATTAGAGGCATGATTGACATAATAAGGTAGATAATGGTTGTCTGTGATATATTCTTTGCGATTAATAAAGTAAAAATGTTGTTTAGAAAAGTTTCTAGCGATTTGTGTGAGTTGGAACATCCACTCGTACTTTAGGTAGGCTTTCATGTTCTTCCTATCTGGATAATTCACAGTGCCAGCATATATGTTGTTTTGAATTCGACTGGATTTTCCAGAGTCTTGTTCCCATTGTTGAGCACCCAAAATGTCAAAAGCAATAATAAAAATATTTTTAAAACCCTGTTCAGCGGCGTGCAATACCGCAGAACATCCAGACCCTCTAGAATTAGAGAAATCAATTGATTTTATTACGTTTGAGAATGGTTTCATACCTGTCCATGTCCTATAAATTTTTAGACCTTCAGGCATGTGATAAGGAGGATCGCTTTCTACAATATAGTTCCAATCACTAATTTGTTCCAATCCTAGTACATCTGCTTTGAAATTTTTATTTTCCTTGCCTGCGACAACTTCATTATACATATCTGGATTCATGGCAAATATTTTATCACACAGATTTGGCCAGTCGCGATAGATAGCGTTACAGCCATATATGGTGCCATGTCCTTGTAAACGATCTAGGTTGCCAAAAATTTTTCGACTCTCACCATTGCCGACCACAAAACAGGTCTCATCTGTTATACTCATACGAGTTAGACCCCGAACGATTCTCCACAACCACAAGATGCTGTTGAGTTGGGATTGGATATTTCAAACTGTGAACCAAATGTTTCTTCAACGAAATCAATCTGCGTACCAATCACGTAAAGCATACTTTGAGAATCTACAACAAAACGTCCAGTTCCCCAATCTTCTACGTGATCATCACTGCCTACAGACTCTTTAGTGTCTGCAAAACCCCAAGAATATTTGAATCCTGCACAGCCACCACCTAGCACTGCTAGGCTAACTGCATACTTGTCTGTGTTCTTAGACAGTAAATTTTCTATCTGTTGTTTTGCTGAATCTGTAATTTTAAACATTCCCATACCTGTAATTATCTCCTATTTGCATATCTTTGGATGGTTGTGATCATGTTGCTGAGGCCGTTCTGTCTTTGTGGCGTCAATATTTCAATAATGCCTAACTTTTTTATATCTTCTTTGCTAACGGCTAGTATCTCACTTAAGGATTGGCCATCAAAGATGTCTGCTATTATGGCCGCAGTACCTTTTGTAATAAAAGCATCACTGTCCACAGTCAAAAACATTCTGTCTTGCCTTAGTTCAGGCACCACCCAGAGTTTACTGGCACAACCATGGATTTGAAATTCTTTTATTTTGTATTCTTCTTTCATGGGTTTAGCAATTTTTGCCTGTTCAATAAGATATTGGAACCTATCCAGGCCTTCTAAAAGTTTTAGGTTGCTACCCCAATACTCAATTTTTTCCGTAATCTGTGTCATATATCAAATTTACATTTGCAAACCAAAATTTTAATGCTTCTTCTTGCCTGCCAAAACTCATGTAGGCCCTGTTGCCACTAGAATCCCAATGTGTTTCCCAAGCCTTGGTTGTTTCATACCACCAACCCCATCTGCCTTTACAATTCCTTTCACACCAGTGTATGTAATCTTCTACTACACCATCTGAATTTAGATAGATGCTGTGACGATACTTTTTATCGTAGCCATTCTCTAGGCTATTCCTTTGTAATTCTAAAGGTCTCGGTTTCATACAGTTATTATAAATGATTTATTGCTTAAGAACAATGATTCCACAGGCCAATCTGTAACCGTATTACCAGTTTTATCTGCGTAACCATTTTCTTGCCGCTTCGATTGGATTTTTCAATCCATCATAAGTTGAGTCAATAAACTTGATGTGTTTAGATAACTTCGCGGCAAGTTCGTCTACCTTTTTGTTAAGCAGATCCACTTTCTCGTGTAATTTTTTTAATTCTTTCTCTTTGGTACTCATGATGCATATATTACGGTATTATCTAGGTGTTGTCTATATAATTGTTCCGAGGCCATGTTTTTACCTTTGGCCTCCACCTGTATGTCAAAGTCATCTGAAAACGACAATGCCCAGTCGTTTGCTTTTACATTTGGTAACAGATCCGAGTGTGCTCTTAGTTTCTGTTTCTTGCAACCACGTTCCAATAACATCTTGATGTCATGCATCTCTGTGTGTGTCTTGTCACCAAGTCCTGCTACTGCAAGGTGTTCGTCTCTGGAATATGAATAGTGCATAGAAGGCCTCACACCACGCCATGAGTCTATGACTCTTTTGACTCTGTCATCGTTGTGTTCTATATACTCTTCGTCTCTAATCCAATGGTGATGTATGTCTAGTACAAGTGCTAGGTCCTTCTCAAGCATCAGCGATTGTTCAAGTCCATGTGACATCTCGTCGTTTTCTATTGTTATCAGATTCCTTGCCTCTGGCGATAGTTTTGGAAGTGCTTTCTTGATGCCTTCCGGTCCTTGTTTGCCTGAGATGTGTACATTTATCTTGCAACCGTCTTGGAACGACTTGCCAAAGCCCATCCAACGTGCCAGGTCTGCATGGTATTCAAATTCTTCTATGCTTCTGTCTACTATTTCAGGTGTTGCACTTGCTAACACACAAAACTGTCCTGGATGGAAACTAACCTTGACATCATGTTTCCTAGATGCTTCTCCTACAGGTGCAAATATTTTTGCTAGATGATCTTGTATTTCTTTCTGTTGCCACCATACTTTCCAGTCTTTCTCTGTGTAGCCCTGCAACATTTCACTACCTAGTCGCACCATTCTACGTTCTATAGGCAATGTGCCAACACGTTCTATCATACGTACAGCCGCGGCTGAATTATGATTCATAATGTCCCATTGTCGCTGTTCTGCTTCGTCTTTGTGTTCTCTCAACCAACGCATGGTTGTGGATCTACCATTTAGATTCCTGTCTTTGGCATTTACTTTCATCCCACCAAATTCAGATCTATCATTAAGCCATTTACAGCAAAATCCAAAACGTCTATTCATGTGCTATTGTAACATACTATTGCCAGTTGTCAAGAACGAACTGATCACCACAATTAAATGGTTTAGGTTCTCCGTGGAAAACCGCAATTTTGGTATTTTTTTCTATTGTTGGAGGGTGTTGAAAAATGTGTTTTGTGCCTCTTTTTATTTTAGTGTCTTTACGTCCCATCATTTCCCATTTATAAGAACGCATCCATTCGTCAGGCCACCAATTAATATCTTTTCCAGCCTGTCTCATTATCCAATCTTGATCTCCGTGCATTCTACCAATTACTTTGCTTGGATCTTCATTAAATTGGTCCCACAAATAATTCATGGTGCCTGTGTCCCAACGCATGACACTTGAATTACTTTGTTTCCAGTCCGGAACTCTGCATCTGTTAAAGTCTCTTATGATCATAAATTTACTAGGATTATATGCAAATAGTTCGTCAATGTTCCTAAACACAATAACATCTAGATCAAGATAAAGTATAGTGCCTTTGATTCCAATATCAGGCTGGAACATGGCCAACTTGCTCCACCATGATTTAATCCCTGAGCTACTTGGAAACGGAATAACATTTATGTCTTTGTCTAATCCGCTTGAATCTTCTGTGAAACAATGGAATTGGAAAGGCACTGTGGTGTGTCTAGTAATCATTTTTTTCAAAACGTTTACATATTCACTTATATATTTGTTGCCCCATTTAACGCAAACTATGTGATTCATAACCTTTTCTTAATTCGTTTATTTGTAATTCTTTCCAATTGCTATCACTAAGGCTATAATTGTATACATTTTCAATATTCTTATCACCTGTGATCTGTATCTTTTGAATATTTAAGCAATTTAGCATTTGCTGGTATACCTCAGAGAAATTATCTGTGCCAAAGGACTCTTTTAGATCCACTTGTCCTAACTTTATGTAACCTAATGCTAGTTTAGGATCTTCCCAATCATAGTCATTGTCTTTCAACCATTTTTTAAATCCTTCTGTTTCTGTTTTTTTAAAATCATTAGCATCAGTTATTGTTTGGCCCCATTCAATATCAAATTCACCGCTGTAAAGTTCTTGTGCATTAATTCCGCCCTCTCCTACTGCGTCATCATGATCTCTCCATACCTCATATAAAGTCTTTCCTACCTGGGACCAATGAAGGTAAACACCACCAAGTTCTCTATCATATCTATTTTGTTTAAAAAGTTCGTAGTCGCTGTCTTGTAAAGGCTTACGCGACGCATGTAAAAAAGTTGTTATTTGGCTTGGTCTTATCCACTCGGGTTCAAATTTTGATTTTCTATAAGCATTGACCCAACCTTCTATCTCATGACAGATGTTGTTTAATTGCCTTATTGCATATTTTGTATCATTGTCCGCAACATAATAATATTTAGACAAATTCCAAGCCTGTCCTTGCAGATCTTCAAAGTATCGATGTAACTCATTACAGGTTTCGTGTTTCAATCGACAACCTAATGTGACTGTCTCATCTCCATTAACAGCTTTGCCGATTGGCAGTGTTTCGGAATACATAAAATCATCTGGTGAAAAAGTTCTTTCTATGGAGTAAGGGTCAAGCCCTGCTACCTGCCAGTGATTAGCTGAATTGAATCTATTGATTTGCCATACAACTGTATTAAGTTCATTACAGAGAAATTTTAAATTTCTTTTAGAATCAGCAAACCCTAAAAAACAATAATTTTTTTCTAGAACCGACTTATTTTTAATAATATCTTTAAATTGTTCCAACCATCTTCTCATGAAAGGATGATCATACAAACGAATTGTATAATCTAACTCAGTTGTACCAGATAGTGTTATTTTAATTTGGTCTTGTAAATATTGCACTGTTGGCTCCATGTTCCATACATTCCACACTTTCAACGAAACATCTGCCGCCAGTCTTAACAGTTATAAGGTTGTCTGCAAAACGGAAGGCATGTTCAGCAAATTTTTCTGCTCCAACTCCGTCAAACAATCTAATCTCTGCTAGATCTAATTTTTCTAGTTCTTTAAATTTTTCTAGATGTGGATCGTTCATGTCTAGTGCAAGTTTGTGATCGAAGTGGTCTTCCAACCATGCTTTTAAAGGTTTAAGTCCGCCAAAATCTACTGCCCAATTCTTGTTATCTAATTCCTCACAACCAAATGTAAATTTAAATGCCAATGAGTAACCATGTAGTAGATGGCAGTGTGAATGATCTGCGTTGGGCTGTCTAAATACTGCTGACAATCCTATGTTGTGTCCGTATGTTTTTGTTGAGTGGTGTGTCATATAGTTAGTGTACAGTTTTTTGTATGGCTTCGTCAATATTAAAATGTTCTGACAGATCATTAATTTTTTCACCTAACTCGTTGGGTATGCCCACTTGCTGATCAATGATCATTTTCAAAAGATGTACTAATACTTTAAATTCTGGACCTTGAGCCACCTTGTCTGGGTCGATCTTATTTTTTTCTAAAACATCTAATACTGCTTCTGTGGCATCTACCAACACAGTTATTGCTTTTTTGTGTTTTGAGATCATAAAATAAGTTTGGGCTTGGCCACAGTTTTTAGTTTACTGAATACATTATCATACTGATCTTTTAATTTTGGATTGATATTAGCTGTTGATGTAATATTCTGTTGAGCAACTGTGATTGGCTTTTCTGGATCTGCTGTGGAAAAGAATGTGCCCAGTGCAACGCCCTGTGGTCCTTGCATCAATACTAATCCTTGTTCAACAGTGATATGATTTTCAGTTGCAGATAAAAACTTGCACAGTATCTCTTCGCCTGAAGTTAATTTAATCGTGATTATTTCATTTTCTTTATAATTTTTAAACATATCTAATTTTACACTTTATTTAGGTTGTGTCAACTGTTTATTCACAAATTTGGCCATACCTTCAAGACTTTCTTGGAAAACATTCTTGTGTTGGCTCCACTCTTTAGGCATTTCCCACCCTTCATAATTTACCACAATCCATCGTGTATCAGGTGATAGTTCCATCAGTTTATCAAATTGATGAATCCAATATTTTGGATCTACAGGTCTTTTGATATAGGTGTAACCTTTACTATCCCTGTAAATGTTGTTGTCTTTTTTTTTATCTGTGCCCGGCAATGGCCATAGATCAAATCCTAGCATGAAAATAGCTTTGGGTTTAAATGTTAGTGCAACCACTCCAGCATAAGGTCCAGTACCCCAGTGAAAAGGCTCGTCTGGTCTTTTGTCGCCCTCATATGGAAGATCGGGTAATTTTTTTACATTTGGCCACATGGAAAATTGTGTAACCCATTTTTCTCTAGTGTAAATTATTGTGTTTTTGCCAACTGTGTTGACTGCTTCTTGACACATATGTCTATCAGCACACACAAAATAATCAAAATTGTAATCTCGAAATTGTGCATTACATCCAACTACAGTAGAAAATATTTTTAAAGGTTGGAGATCAAATCCTCTGCGACTTTCTCCGTTGCCTATAATAGTTACATATTTGGTCATTAATAATACTTATAGTGATCTGCACCCGGGTGTGCATGTCTTATGCCGCCTATGTCTTTTGAATCACCATTTCGTCTTGGTATAAGATGTATGTGTGGCCACATGATGGTCTGTCCTGCACACTCTCCGATATTCATTCCCACGTTAAATCCATCCATCTTGCCTTCTTTAATCCATTCATCGCCACAGTAGTAAGCCAGTTTGTAGGCCTCTCCTATGCATTCGGCTGTTCTCTTCTTAGGAATAAAAAGTACGTGTCCTTTTGTGCAAGGATATTTGTCTTTGAATACTGCTGTAAACTCATTCTCAAACAAAGGGGTATCGTTGCTCAACCAAACAGACTCTTCGTAATGGTCTACGGGTTCATGTGGTTTCTTGTAGATAGTTTTTTTTGATTGCATCTGTTTTTTCACTACCACCCTACTTTGTTTGCAAATGTTTTATCAAAATCACTCAAGGGTTTACGGATACCATCAAATTTACGAATGTAGTCTTTAAGCCGATTGCTTGACCCTGTTTTAGGGGTGGTTCCTATTAAATCGTAGTATATCTGGAATTGGTCATACTGCTTGTTTACCAACAACGATTCCTTTAGAAGGTCCCAGTTCTCTAGTGCCATAAAATCTGGCTCAGCAGTTGTTGAGATTCGTAACCTAACATTTTTACTTTGTGCGTAAGAGGATAAATTCTGCAGTTGATTGATATTCAAGACTGTTAGGGTACACTGTATTTCTATGTAATGCGATAATGCTATAAGGGAATCCACTACTTTGTCTACCTTGCTCCAATTACATCCGTAACGCAACCATTCAGCATACGGCCCGGCCGCATCGAGGCTTATGAACGTGCAAACATGTTGCCATGGAGATTTTTTATCTCTTGGAAAAACTTTGTATGGATACACAGTACCGTTGGTGTGGAATTCTAACCTAGTTCTACTCGCAAGATCCATGTCGGTTAGCTCTTTTAAAAACTCGATCACACTTTTATTGTACAACGGCTCACCACCTAACAGTGTTAGGTTCACTGTTTCATGATGATCGTAACTTTTAAGAATATTTTTTCTTAGGTCGGACCAGGATTTTTTAAAATTGCTTTCAGATAAGTCTTTGCCTGATACCAATCCTGCTTTTTTTTTGTGTTGAAATATCACACTACTTGAATTTTCGTTACAACTCCAACACGCTAGGTTGCAAGTATTTCCAAAAATTATATTCCATCCGGCTGGGTGTGTATGATCTGTGTTTTCCCATTTGTTGACCGCGGTCCTAAAACTACTAAAATTATTACCTTCATTTTGTTCGGCAATTTTGCAAGAAGAACATTCAGGAGGATGCTCCTTGGCTTCTATTAGCCTTTGCCTGAACTTGTTCAACTCGGCGCTGTTCCACCATTGCTTAAAGTCCTGGCCATGGTCACTTGCTAGATGAGGTTGTTTAGCACAACAATCACGATAGTGAGTATCATCTGTTGTGAATCCTATTAGAAAAGGAACCTTGCAAAATGGAGTTTTTTTGTCATTCATAATTATAATTATGGTTATTTTTTCAATGTCATGTGTTTCTATGATCCTTATTTTACTAGAATTTGGCCTGTGTTGCAACCTTATCTGCAGATAGGCCCTAGTCCATGAAAGTGAAATTCTGGCCTGACAACGCTAATAAAATGTATCTTTCGGAAATAGCTAATTGAGTATCTTTGTAATTGTACTGTTTGGTTTGTATATATTCCTGATATTTTTTGCTTGGCAGGTATTTCGTGTTAATGTTTTTCCAATCAGAAAAAAATTGTAGATCAAAATTTATTTCATAACCTTTTTCTTTAAAGAAATCCTCTATACGTTTTTGATTGTAGAAAAAATCCTCAGTGCTCAATGATGTATTATCTAAAGCAAACTTGTTGATTTGTTTAATGTTATCCTTTACCACATTCCATATCACTAGCTGTTTCTTTTGTTTGTTGTTTAAGTTTTTTGATATTTTTTTCAGTGTACTATCAGATTTTGAATTGTTATAGGTAAAATTATTTAAAACTGTTTTTGTTTTGTCTATATTACATTGTACAATAAAAGGTAAAAATTTTAGGTCAAATCCTAAATCTATTATTTCTGCGTATTTTTTCATCTCGTTATCAAATAAATGTGACTTGATTACAAATCTTTTGTGTTTTTTTATTAGATTACATACATCAACACCTAGCAGTTCCATGTCTATGCCACTGCAGGTTCTATCACTGGCCAGCTGAACTAATAAAGGATAATCTGGATCATATCTACCAGAGACCTGTGCTTGGCCTGTGTTGGGTACTATTTTTCCATGGCATGAAAAATTCATGTACACGTTTTTGTTTTGTAAAGATAGTAGATTACATAAGGCATCACCACCTGCTCCGCCGACCCATCTTAGTATAATTCCTGCCATTGTAAAACTACTTACTCTAGTTACTACGCATTGTAGATATTTCTACTGGAGGCTTGTCAAACCATAAAGGATCTTTGTAATTTTTCTCCCTATCAATCAGACTAATCAACGCTGGGTTACATTTTTCTATGATAGATCTGCTCAATTCCGCATTGGTTATTTGACGCAGTATTGTATCCGTGTCTGCACTCAGTAAAGCCAACAACGACATTTGCTTTAAAGGGGAAAAGAAATATGTGTTATGCAGATGCCATATCTGGAAGTCATTGCAAATCTGTGTCATCAACTTTTCAATGCTAGTGTCAGATGACTTAGAACATTTTTTCCTGTAATTTTTTTCAAAGAATCCTTTCATGTAACAGTTCTCAGTTTTGTCAAATTCTTCTGTGATGTTGACTCCCCTACCTGACAGTATAACGTGTGCGTAGTAAGGATTACGTAATATCCATTCATCACCATAGTACCCTGTGACTATAACTGAATCCTCTTTTTCTTGTAATTGTCTGAACCCCCAATGGTTCTTTGCTAGTTCTGTGCCCACCCTAGACATCTGTGGCTGTTTACTAGGCAGGTCAAAAGTATCGTACCTGATATCTAAGAAATCAAACACGCTTCTCACGGTCAATGTGTCTATGCCGTTCTGCACAGGAATTAAAACTAATTTTTTGTTCTGTGAATGAAAGGTGCTTACATTTTCTATCAATGCATCAAACAGAATATTGTGGCAGTCTTTAAAAGATATCTGTTTCGAGTTGATATTAGGGTAGAAATTTTCTTGATAGGTAATGTTAATTTCTTTATCTATCTCGATCAATCCATCTACGGGAACAGTTTTATCTAGTTTTTTAAAATTGCTGATAGTGTCATTGTTGTAGTATATAGGGAAGTCCCTTAATTTATTAGTCTCTATTCTGATCGTGGGATCAAAAAATATCTTGCACCAACTGGAACTTATTCCTTTAAAAAAATAATTCTCTTTTTTTGTCCATCCATTGTCTAGGTAGAGAAATTGTCTATGCCCGATCTTGTGTTTGGTTAGTCCGTAGAACGGTGACGGAATGTCTGAAGCAGAGTAATAGAAGTTCATTTACTTTTTGATTTCTTGTAGATAAATTTTTTTGATTGCATTTGTTTTTATTATTCCTATTCTAATATTAAGCGAGCTTGGTCTATATTTAAACCTAATTTCTTTCCAGTATTTTGTTTCAGGCACACTTGGATTGTGTTCATTTACTCCTAGTAAATTTACAATGGCTTTTCGTACCTTTTCCGCTCCGCCGTGCTTTTTACAAGTGTCTGATCTGCCTACATGAACAATATTATTGCCGATCTTGATCTTGTAGACACAAGAAAGTTGTATCCATTTGGTAACCGGATTTTTTTTGTGTTTTATTTTGTAATCTTTAATAGTGTAGAGCTCTTGAATATTATAATACTTAATTTCTGTCATCTTTGAAATCATTGTAAAGGGTGTAATTCGCAGTTAGCTCTTCACCTACTTTGATTGCTCTTACTGTCATTAGATATCTAACAGGAAGTTGATGCCAGAATCCTGCAACATTTTTACAATTAGGATTTTCAGAATGATTGTAAAAGGCTCCTAAAGCTGTCCTTATACTACCGTGTGGAAAATTTTTATTCATCACGTGTACAATGCCTAGTATCACATCAGCGTTAAAGTCTTTGGTTGCAAACAATCCAAGGCCTTGCACACTTGAATCTCTGACTGTTATTCCGTCTGGTAATGGTCTATACATAATATTCCTTTATTTAACTACCACCAGCTTAAAACTCTGCCGTTGCCCAAAATGATCAATAGGCAGGTTGTTATGTGTAGTAATATCCAAAAAGTTCTAAACGCCAAAGCCTTTTTTACATCGTCTTGTGTGATAGGTAAAAATTTTGGCTTGTCTTTGTCTGTTTTACCCATGGGCATTCCAACTGTTCTTGCCCAAAGTTTAAGCCATTTTCTCTGTCCGCTCATTTTATTCCTAATTGTTTGTAAACACGTTGAACTTTTTTTGCTTGGAAATAACAATCTTCAAGTGCGTTGTGTAGTCCTGTTCTCTTTTCATTTGGATCACGTGGTACCAAACTGCCCAGTGTTCTCGAATCTCTGATCTGCCAAAAGTTCCATGGAACTGGCACTTGCATCTGTGCATAAAAATTTTGTAGTATAGCATAATCAAATAACGGGCCTTGACACCAGAACACGTCAACACCTACAGCAAACTTATTAATTGTCTTAATCATTTGATCCAAACTAATTCTGTTGTTGTCACCAAGTGCTTCTTCTCTGACATCTTCGGCTTGTTTGCCCCACCAGTCCAGAGTTTCCTGCATCACATGTCTGTCTATTTTAGTCTGTTCATCAACATCTACTCTAAAATACATGGGTTGATTTGGTTCAACATTGTTGTGTGGATTGAATTTTACACCTCCCACTGTGAGAATCACCGCATCAGGCGTTGTGCTTAACGTTTCTAAGTCTATCATTGCATGAATCATTTAGTTTCCTTGTTTTCTGCTAACGGATCATCAATCTCTTTAATGTTTGTTACTGTGTGTGGTTCAAATCTAGATTCAATATCGTTTCCAGTGTCGCTATACACAAAGGTTTTTATTTTTTTGTCTTTTAATTGTAAATTAAATTCCCAACACTTTGTCATTTCAATAACCCCGCTAACCTACTATGTCCTTTTTTGTTAAGATAATTTTGTAATCTAGTAATTTTCCAGTCATCATATGGAAATATTTGTGTAGGCAATTCAATTTGTTTCTTGCCCCAACTAATTTTATTCCATGCTCTTTCATGAAAATAATATAGAATCATTTTTGTCAAAACTTCAATACCTGCAATAGCACCAGCAAGGTCAAATCTTCCTGTAATAATCCATGCAATTAAAAACGTATCGCTGGTTGCTAAAATTCGCCAGCTGATAGTTTTTACCAGAGTTCTCGAATGTTTCGATTTCATGCCTAATTATAGCACAGATACGAGTTTTGTCAATGCCTAGGCTTCGATACCATTTATGTTGGGATTTTGATACATGGGATGATTCTTTTTAAGTCCTGGTTTTTGTCCGTTCTCAATCTTATCTGTCCAATCTTTGTATTCACTTTTGGTAAGACAGTATGCTTCACCATCACTGTCTGGAAAAGTGGTTGACAAATCAGATACCATTTGTTTTGATGCTAACTCGCATTCAAATTTAGAAGAATAGGGTTTTTCCTGCCATGCTGTTTGACAGTTCATTGCTATACACATTATTACGACTAAAAAGTATTCCATACAACTATTTAATATTTTTTAAGAAAATTAAAGTGCTACTACTTTTTGTTTTCTCTGACTGTTTTAATTTTAGTACGCAGTCTGATTAGATCGTTGTCCAGCAAACGTATTCTATCGATCAGTTTGATTAGTGTTACCGAGGTTGAGCTTAGTTTTGGTGTTATTTCTGTTGTAATGAACTTCCAAAGAAAGTAGATAAAGTAGGCCAGGAAGAACACAGCGACAGTTGGAAAGCCGTAGTCATGTATAATGGTAGTGACTGTCATGTGTTTAGTAACTAGGTCCATTAGTCTTTCCTCGCATCATTCTTGCCGTCTGCTCTGGCCACCCTGTCTGTGTCTATTGGTATTCCGAGTTGCTCTGAAACCTCTTGATCGATTTTAAGAATGTCGTTGTTCATTGTCTTGACCCTGTTGTCCAGTTGTAATATAACAGTCTCGATGAACTTAATAGAACTTACTATGCCATTTAATATATATTTTATAATGAACAGTATGAATACGCCCATACCGACCGTGGCCGCTATTGGCATTCCAAGTTCTGCAACTAATTTAAAAAACTGTGTCATTATGTGTGTATTTAACCACTAATTGTAAACACCTTAATATCTTCTGTTTTGCCTTTGACCTGTATTGTGCCAAGGGAGTTAAAACGCATTCCTTTACATTTTTTCTTTGTCTTTTCACCAATTACCAAAGTTTTCTTTAATTCTTTGGAACTGCTTTCTAATCTTGAGGCAAGATTTACAGCATCACCTATAACGCTGTAATCAAACCTTTGATCACTGCCCATGTTACCTACAAGTGCTTCACCTGTGTTGATTCCTATTCCAATATTAATCTGTGGCAATTTCTCTTTCTTTAATTCTCTGTTTAATTTTTTTAATTCTTTTTGCATTTGCAAAGCTGTTTTGACAGCAAGTTTTTCATGGCCCGGCGTATCCAAAGGTGCATTCCAAAATGCCATGATACAGTCACCCATGAACTTGTCTATAGTGCCACCATTTTTTATAATAATATTTGTCATGCGTGTGAGAAATCTATTAATCAATTTTGTAAGTGCTTGAGGATTTCCTTTGTATTTTTCTGCTATAGGAGTGAAGCCTCGTATGTCAGAAAATAGAAAAGTCATTGTCTTTGTTTCACCACCTAATTTCAACAAACCTGGGTCGTTTTGTAGTTTTTTAACCATTCTTGGGTCTAAGTAATGCTCAAACTGTTTCTTAATTTGTTGCCTCAATCTGAACTGTTTAGCAAAACTGTTGAATACCAAATGCCCCCAAATAATGGTAATAAACACCGTTGCAAAGGACACATCAAGTAGATAATTATGGTTGTTATATAAGGACACACTTACGAATATCATAGCCGTTAAAAGTGTCAAATACACTACTACAGTGCTGGTAATACCCAACCTGGGTATAGTGAGCACGAGGAATATACCCAAGGCCAAAACACCTACAAGTTCAATCAAATTGGTATTACCATTCCTTATCAATTGTGTTTCCGTCAGTGCAGTTTCTATGGCCTGAGCACTTATTTTTGCATCAGTCATTAGTCCCAAAGGTGTGTCTTTGAGATAACTTAAACCAGCCGAATTCAGTCCCACAATTACTATTTTGTTTTTTAAGTTTATTTGGTTGCTGATCAAATCACTTACAGAATACGTTTTGATTGTTTTTACATCTGCAAAATTAATATTGAACATACCGTTTTTGTCTGTGTCAAAACTTTTCTTCTTGCTTACAAATACAGTTTGGATTCCTTTTGGGTTGGCAACAATTTTGTATCTAGAACTTTTGTTTATAATACGCAAAGTGTCCAATACTTGATTTGGTAATGTTCCAATGTCTGTGTTTACAAATAAAGGGATCTGTCTGACAGTTCCATCAATATTAGGGATCATAATGTTGACACCTGCTCCATTGGCAAATTGTAACAGTTCAGGAATGTTTGTTACCACTCCTTCAAAACTAAAAAGGAACTTATCAGGTTTGCCTTTTTTTACAATGCCCACTTTGGCTACAGGACCATCTGTTTTGTTTGATTTGACACTGTACATCATTATTGTGTTTGTGCCTTTAAGTTTTTGTGCAAATTTTTCGTCGTGGCCAAATCTGTCTTTTTCAGCAAAAATAATATTGTATTGAATTACATCTGCTCCAGATTGATATATCCTGTTGTGCAAATTTGCAATAAGGTTTCTTGGCCATGGCCATTGCCCGTACTTTTTTAAATCTTGTTCAGTAATCTCTACTAATACTACGCTGTCAGTTGTGATATCTCTTGGTGACGCTTTTTGATAATAGTCAAAAGTTTTTAATCTTAACGTTTCTACAGGATTGACATCAAAAAATCTTCCGGCAAATAATATGGTTGCGAGTATTACAACCATCAAACTGCTAGTAAATATTTTCATTATGATCCTAAACCTTGTCTAACTCCTATAGTGACTAAAATAAAAATCCATAGTCCAAATAAAATAAATGGACTCAGTATCCATAGATACCAGTAGTAACGGAAAATGCTCTGTCCTCTTTCAAGTCTGATCTTTCGATGGTCTATAAACCAATGAACTATTTTTTTAATGAATCCTTTTACGTGTTGATTTACAAATTTATTTAAAAGCCAACGAACCACCCTCATGACTATTAGAATGGGTGAACTTAATACATCAAATACAATTAAAAATACATCAACACTTAAATCTACTATGTTGTCTGCTGTGCAGGCCTTACGCCATCTTTGTTTTATTGTAAGTTTTTTTGTTTCGTTCATCCGCCACCTCCAAATGATGTCCAGTTCCATGGATCTTCAAAACGTTCTAATTCAGATTTGTGAGGAGTAGCCATACATCTTATAATAAGTCCTATAAAAATTCCAATCAAAAAAAACGTCAGCATTATCTCTCCTGCAGTGCCTGTCCTATTCCATTGTGGAAAGGTGTTGTAATGTAGCTCAGTACTGTTCTTTCACCTGTTAATATAAAAACTAACACATGAATGCCCGGAACAAGAGTATAAGTTATATCTCCACTTTCAAATACCTCTTTATCTATTTCAAGTTCTATGTCGTACCAGGCCGCATTAGACGATTGATTAGCATCGGGAGATATAGAAATTATTTTTGCATTGATTGAATCAAATTTTAATTGATCTTGATTGGCCAATCTTATTTTGGCTTCCATTCCAACAGCAACATAACCTCTGTCTTTAACCAACAGCCTTCCTTGTACTATTAATTTCTGATCTAAGGGAACAAGTATTGCAAGTCCGTCACCTTGCTTGACAACCGAACCTGGATTCTTATAAGTCAACTCCTGTATTCTTCCATCAATATTTGCAACTATGTGTCGAGGTTCGTAACCCACTCCTGGATTAATTGTTATGATAGTGTCACCTTTCTTTACTATGTCTCCTTGTTTGTAATTTACAGCAACAATCTCTCCTGTTACCATTGTGCCTAATTTTGTAATATTTTTCTCTGGAACAACAATACCAATTGCCTGTGTTGTAATATCTACTTTTGCAAATAACATCCAAAAGAAGAATAACACAAACAAACTTGTAATCGCTAAAAAGAATTTACTACTTGCTTTTGACATAATTAATTATTTCTCCTACTGCTTGGTCACGTTGCTTTGAGAATTCTATTGCTTTGGCATACTTGCTGGTTCCTTGTAATGCTCTTGCCGCCAATATGTTAGAGCCAATTAGCAATCCAATGTCCAGTGTACCTGCAATGATCATTGTGGCACCAACTGCCATTATCACTATTGTTTGTAAACCATTTAAACATATTTCTATGTTGCCTTGTGTCTCCTGCGACATGGTCATATTGCGTTTCCACGTGACTAAATTATACATCACCACCATGAATATTGCAGTGATAATTGCCGCGGCCCAATTTATATACAGCAACACAATCAAAAACATCAAAACAAAAGGCCAGTCAAGTAGCCAACTTGTTGTGGCAGATGTCCTCATATTTTTAATCATTGTGCCTGAACCATCTAACTTCTTATATTGTTGGGAAGTAAGTTGTCCAGCCAATCTAAATTTTTCTGTAAATGCTTTCAACAAAGGATCATACAAACGTTGGTTGAAACCTGTCATCATACTCCCTCTGTTCTGTCTAAAAATAAACTCAAATGTCATCGCTAAGACTGCCCCGATAGTTAGGCTTATCAAAGTCGCGGTCACACCCGACGATAGATACTTGTTCAATACAATTATCACAAACAACGAAGGTGCAAGGGCACAAATACCAATGATAAAACTGCTAACAAATAGCATGGCCGCTGTTTGAGGTTCTTTGGATAGATTTCGTATTAGACTTTTCATTATAACTGTATTTAATGAATTGTATTACTGGAGTATAGGATTGACCATGCCTAGTAGTTTGTGCAATTGGTATCTTGCAGTCAGGAGGTCAAGTTTGGCATTTTCGTAGGCAACTTCACTCATTAGATGTGCTGTCTTCATACCAAACACAGCCATTATGGGTGAACTACCTGCTTTAAAGTCTGCAAGTGTAAGTTTGTACATT
>Ga0180120_10000333_pt1 | contig 24347 bp, 18 predicted proteins | sample CPBDNA_3_FD_129677 | JGI IMG/M metagenome (GOLD analysis project Ga0180120, IMG submission 129677) | Freshwater to marine salinity gradient microbial communities from Chesapeake Bay, USA - CPBay_Spr_31_0.2_DNA (version 2) (version 2) | ecosystem: Environmental > Aquatic > Marine > Coastal ... | reverse complement strand
TATTTACGAACAATTTTTGAGTATTATATTGCGAAAGGTGGAAAATTTTTAAAATCTGAAGTTAAAGGAATCGATAATAGAGCGATAACTTTAAAAAATAATGAGGTGCTCACTACGGATAAAATAGTGATAGCAACGGGAGCGTGGTCGAACTATCTCGCAAATAAATTAGGAGTAAATTCTAAGATTGAGAGTGAAAGAGGGTATCACATTTTCTTTAAAGGCGCTACCATTATGCCTCCATTCCCACTCATGATAGCCGATGGGAAATTCATAGCGACACCTATGCGAGATGGTCTGCGGTGTGCTGGTGTTGTGGAATTTGGTGGTCTAAAAGCCCCGGCATCCGAGGCTCCGGTTGACCTAATTCGTCGAAAAATAAAAGAGGTGTATCCTGATCTTCAGTTCGAAAAAGAAAAGACCTGGATGGGGCACAGACCATCCACTCCAGATAGTTTGCCGCTTATTGGACCGATAGATGGTTATCCTGATGTTATCTGTGCCTTTGGCTCGCAGCATATTGGATTAACTATAGGCCCTAAAATTGGTAATTTAGTCTCTGATCTGATTTTTCAAAAGCGAACAAATTTTGATCTAGGTCCATTTGAAGCGAGTCGTTTTAATTAGAGAACGTTTTAGAAAGAATGAGGTCTGAGTTGAAGCTAGACATCAAAAAAGTTAAGGAAGCCCAGACTGTAATTCGTGGTTTAGCTGATAATACGCCACTGATACCTTCATTCTTTTTATCAAGCATTATTGGTAATGAGTTCCTCTTAAAATTAGAAAATGTGCAGCCGATTGGGGCTTTTAAAATTCGTGGTGCTTTAAACGCTGTCTTTAATCTTCCTGATAGCACAAAGGTGGTCACTTGCTGTTCAACCGGAAATCATGGTCGTGGCATAGCATATGCTGCTGCTCAAAGAGGTATAAAAGCTGTTATATTTATGTCCAACTTAGTACCAAAGGTAAAAATTGAAGCTATTAAAAGCTTAGGTGCAGAAGTGATATTATGCGGGCAAGATCAAGCTGAAGCAGAATTAGCTTGTAAGCAGTCAGTTATAGATAAGGGATATGTTGAAGTATCCCCATTTGACGATCCATATGTTATTGCTGGTCAGGGAACTATCGGTTTAGAGCTATTATCGCAAAGACCTGATCTGCATTCGATTATTCTCCCTTTGTCAGGTGGTGGATTAGCGGCAGGTGTCGCTCTAGCTGTAAAGTCAAAAAACCCAAATATAAGAATATTTGGAGTTACTATGGAAAATGGTGCTGCAATGCATATGTCAATACAGGCTGGCAAACCAGTTAATGTGAAGGAAGATCCTAGTTTGGCCGATGCACTTGGTGGTGGTATTGGGCTAGAGAATAAGTTCACCTTCCCTATATGCAAAAGCCTCCTAGATGGTACTTTTACAGTTTCGGAGAAGGAGATTTATCATGCCATGCAAACACTTTATTATGAAGATCGTCTTATTGCGGAGGGCTCTTGTGTTGTTGGAATCGCAGCTGTTCTGGCAAGAAAGTTACCGAGTCTAAAGGGTCCAGTAGCCACTATAATAACTGGTAGAAATATAAATATGTCAATGTTCACAAAAGTAATAAATGGTGACAACGTTAGTCTTGGTAATCAGATCCTCCAAGGCAATCAATACCACAGAAATAATTTATAACATAAGATGAAAATGATAACTCAGCCCCGTAAGTTTTTAGAAACACTGTTTAATGCGGCAGTGAATGCCGCTGATCCAGCCTTAATAATTCAGCCTTATATACCGGATCCGCCGAAAGGAAAAACTGTAGTAGTTGGAGTTGGCAAGGCGGCTGCAAAATTAGCTTTAGCATTAGAGAATAACTTCAAAGGCCCATTAACTGGAGTTGTCGTCACACCATATGGTCATGGAGCCAAATGTCAGAACATTCAAGTTTTAGAAGCTTCACATCCACTACCTGATAAAAATGGAATGTTAGCGTCCAAAACCATTTTTGCAGCAGTAAAAAGCCTTACGTCTGATGATCTAGTGATAGCCCTAGTTTGTGGAGGAGGCTCTGCATTACTGCCCGCACCTCCAGAAAAGATGACGATTGAAGATGAGATCACTTTAAATAAGATTTTACTCTCTTCAGGTCTTCCCATTTCAAAAATGAATTTAATTAGAAAACATGTCTCTGAAATCAAGGGTGGTAAATTAGCGTTGGCTTGTTATCCAGCCAAAGTGATTACCCTCGTGCTTTCAGACGTTCCTGGAGACGAACTGCACCAAGTAGCTTCTGGACCGACCTTGGCTGATAACTTGGGACGAAAAGCCGCTTTAGCAGAGGTAAACTTACACAAGCTAGTACTGCCAACCAATATCATATCTCATTTAAATTCCTCTGATTCTGACTGTCCAATCCCCGAAGATTTAACTAGATTAGGTCACGAGGTTCATATGATTGGCTCTGCCCATCAATCCTTAATAGCTGCAAAAATGAAAGCAGAGGAATTAGGCTTAAAGGCTCATATTCTTTCAGACGCTATTGAAGGTGAGGCACGCGATATTGGTAATATGCACGCTGCTATTGCTAATCAGGTAGAAAGATACGCACACCCTTTTGAGAATCCGGTGGTTTTGTTGTCAGGTGGAGAAACCACAGTTACATTATCAAATTCTTTAGGAAGGGGTGGGCGCAACACAGAGTTTCTTCTAAGTTTTTTACTAGGATTACGAGGCTCAGCTTATGCTCTAGCGGCAGACACAGACGGGATAGATGGTTCAGAGAAAAATGCAGGTGCTTATTGTGATAATAAAACTTTGCAGAAAATATTAGATAAGGACTTAAATCCAAGAGAGCTTCTTATGAGCCACAATGCATACCTAGCTTTTGAGGCTGCTGGCTCACTATTTTTTACTGGTTCTACAGGTACAAATGTAAATGATTTTCGAGCGATTTTAATACCCTAGTGTATACTTCATCTATAATAAACTTTCACTTTTAATAGTTAAGCCTAGTGCCTCAATTATATGAGTCTGATTATAGTTGACTAGTGAAACTTCACTCTTAGAATGGGAATATCTTGATAAGAAATCGTCAAAAAAGTTTGGGCGTTTTATAATAAGAAAAGATCTACAATGGGAGAGTTAGATAATGAATTTTAAAAAATATATGGTAGCTTTAGTAGCTTTGGTATCATGCTGGGTAACTATTTCCTCGGCTAATGCTGCTGATACCAAGCTTTCAATAGGGTCATGTCCAATAGGTTGTACTGCCTATACATGGTCGGCGGGAATAGCAGATGTTATAAATAATAATGTAGCTGGAGTTTCTTTAACTGCTGAGGAAACGAAAGGTTATGTGGCAAATATCAAGCTGTTGCAAAACAAAGAGCTTGAAATTTCCATGGCGACAACACTGTCTTCATTTCAAGCTTATGCTGCAACTGGTCCCTACAAGGGAACGGAGAAAGGAAAAATTCTCAGTTGGATGGGCATCGCTCCAGTAGCAATGCATATTATCACGCTTGAGGGAAGCGGTATAAATACTATGGAAGACTTGAAAGGGAAACGAGTTGGTATGGGCCAACCTGGGGGAGTTTCTATGCTTGATGCCGATGCTATGATGGATACTCTTGGCTTAAAAGAAGGGGCGGATTTTAAAGCTTTTCGGATTAAATTGGGAGCCATGGCAAATAGCCTTGCTGATGGAAATTTAGATGCTGCAATTTGGAATGGAAGTTTTCCTTTGCCTCCAGTAAAAAAGTTGATTGCGTCCAGAGAAGTGAAATTGATCCCTATTCCAGATGCCTTTTTTGCTAAGCATCAGGCTAAGTATCCTCCATATGCAAGGTTATCTATTCCGGGCGGTACATATAATGGAATTGATAATGATACTCCGTCATTTAGTTTGGCTAATGGAATGGTAATTTCTAAAGATGTTCCAGAAGATCTTGTCTATCAAATGACTAAAGCTATTTTTGAAAACTTAGGTAATTTGAAAGCAGTTCATCCTGCATTTGGAAAGGTCACAAAGGCAACAATTCTCAATGGATTTGGTGCTCCGCTTCACCCAGGTGCATTGAAGTATTACAGGGAAATTGGAGTCCCGGGCATTGAAGAGTTTGTAAAAAGAACAGCTAATTGAGCTGTTTTTCATATGAGGTGCTTTAACAGCACCTCATATGATATTTATTTTCAATAAGTTTTAGGAAATAAGTGATGGATAGTAGGCCAAACATTTTGCTTATTCAGGCTGACCAGCTGACTTCGCAGGTCTTGTCGATGTACGGTAATGATATGGCGGTTACACCTAATATAAAAGCCTTGGCAAATTCTGGTGTTACTTTTCTAAATTCATATTGTAATAATCCTGTTTGTGGACCCTCTCGAGCGTCTATGATGTCAGGGCAGCTGTCCTCGTCCGTTGGTTGTTACGATAATGCTGGAGAGTTTCTCTCTTCGGTTCCAACCTTTGCTCATTACCTTAGAGATCTAAGTTACAGGACCTGTCTCTCTGGAAAAATGCATTTTGTTGGTGCTGATCAACTCCATGGTTTTGAAGAACGGTTAACAACAGACATTTATCCATCTGACTTTGCATGGACAGCAGATTGGACTCAGCAAGATGAACCATACGCACCCTCGAGAATGAGTTTGAGATCCATAGTTGAGTCTGGACTGTGCAAAAGAAGTCTCCAATTAGACTATGATGAAGAGGTCTGCTTTCAAGCAGTTCAGAGGATCTATGATTATGCAAGGGATACTGAGAAAAAACCATTTATGCTAATGGCGTCTTTTACTCATCCCCATAACCCGTTCGTAACGACGAGAGAGTTTTGGGATTTATATAACCACACTGATATTCAGATGCCAAAAGTTCCTTGGGAACCAATAGAATCACGAGATCCGTGGTCCCAGCGTTATGCTCTAACAATACGAGAGGATGAGCATGATGTGTCTGACAGTGATCTAAGAACTGCTCGGCATGCGTATCTTGGAATGGTAAGTTATTTTGATCAACTAATTGGTAGATTAGTGAGCACACTTAAAGAATGTGATTTCTACGACAACACATATATCTTTATTGTTGCAGATCATGGAGAAATGTTAGGGGAACGAGGTACCTGGTTTAAGTTTTTACCGTTTGAATGGTCAGTGCGAGTTCCAATTATAACCAGTGGTCCCAATTTGGCATCTGGAAAGATAGAGCAACACTACGCCTCTCTCGTAGATTTGCTCCCAACATTTGTGGATATAGCCAATGGTGGTAAAAAATACGAATTTTCTGATAGGATAGATGGTAAATCTCTTTTAAAAATGATGAAGGGAGAAAAAGATAATTCTCCTAATGAAGTTATGTTAGAATTTACTGGTGAGGGTGTCTACGCGCCCGCACTTATTTTTATTAAAGATGGTATAAAATATATTCACTGCCGTACAGATCCACCTATGATGTTTGATCTGAATATCGATCCAGATGAAAAGAATAATATAGCTGAGAATTTAGAATATTCATCCCTGGCATTGGAAATGAAGTTAGAAATTGAAAAGAGATGGCAATATAAAGACTTAGAAAAAGACATTCTTAAATCGCAAAAAAGACGGTTATTTGTTCAAAATACCCTAACAAAAGGAAAATGGACTGGCTGGGATCATCAACCATTTGTTGATGCGACTAGATCCTATGTTAGAGGAGTGACAGATCCCAACACGACGGCAACAAAAGCTCGAAAAAGGTACCCATTTGTTGACACAATTGAACCACATAACCCTCGGAAGAAATAAGGTGGTGGTAATTGTCCATAATCTTGGAAAGATACTATGAAACCATTTGATAACATCCTGGGTCGCTCTCCAATTTGGTTGATAAGGATTTGCGCTGCTATCTTGCTATCAGGATTTAGTATCTATACTGCATTTTGGGGAGTTTTTCCTGATATGATTCAGAGATCATTTCATATCGGAATGATACTCTTTTTAGTCTATCTTTACCCGCTTGAAAAAATGTCGCTTGGAGAATTAGCAAAATCAATAAAAGGATACTTTTTGATTTGCGTAGCGATCCTCAGTTTAATGGTAATGATCTATCAGATCATTTTTTTTGATGCTATTAATGATCGCTATGGTGATCTCACCTATTCTGAATTTTACCTTGGGCTTGCGGCTATCTGTTTTCTTTTGGATGCAACCAGGAGGACGATCGGATGGCCCATAACAATCTTAGCAATTGTATTTCTGTCTTACGCACTTTTAGGAGACTTTTTGCCTGGAGAAGCAGGGCACAGAGGATACAGCTTAAATAGAATAGTCTCTCATTTGTATTTGGGTGGAAGTGGGATATTTGGGACGCCTCTTGGAGTTACAGCTACATTTGTTATTTTAATAGTTTTGTTTGGGGCAGTCTTAGAAAGTTCTGGGGCCGGCAAAGTTTTGATGGATATAGCAAACGCCTTAACTGGAAAAACACGAGGTGGACCCGCAAAAGCTGCAGTCGTCGGGTCCAGTTTGATGGGTATGATTTCTGGAACGGCTGTTGCAAATGTTTTGACAACTGGAACTATTTCTATTCCATTAATGAAACGGACAGGGTACCGTCCTGAAACAGCTGGTGCTATTGAAGCTGTTGCATCAACTGGCGGTCAACTTATGCCGCCTGTTATGGGTGCTGCTGCTTTTCTGATGTCGGATATGACTGGTATCTCTTATTTTGAGATAGCTAAGGCTGCCCTTCTTCCTGCTATTTTATACTACATCGTTCTTTTCTCTGTTGTGCATTTAGAGTCAATAAAAAGGAATATCCCTATTTTAGATACTAAGGATATACCATCGTTATCTAAAACTTTTTTTAATGGTGGTCATTTACTGCTCTCACTTCCTGTTTTTATTTATATGATGCTTAATGGATACTCAGTTATGTATTGTTCAGTTTGTGCATTGATTATGGCAGTGGCTCTTAGTTATGTTCGTCGTTCGACTTGGTTGACGCCTCGAAAAATCGTTAAATCAGTTGAAAGTGGGGTTGATGCGGTTATTCCAGTCGCGACGGCTTGCGCTTGTGCTGGAATAATCATTGGAATTATTACCCTCACGGGACTTGGTTTAAAGTTCTCGTCACTGGTAATTTCGCTTTCTGGTGGAAATATTTTTTTCGCTCTAGTTTTAACTATGATTTCATGTTTAATTTTGGGGATGGGTCTGCCAACGGCAGCCGCATATATTCTGGTTGCGACGCTTGCAGCACCCGCGCTTGAGCAGTTAGGTATTCACAAACTTGCGGCTCATTTATTTGTCTTTTATTCTGCAATGCTTTCATCAATCACTCCTCCAGTTGCATTGGCGGCTTATGCTGCCTCGGGGCTCGCAAACGCTAACCCTTTTAAGATAGCCTTAGTCTCATGTCAGTTTGGATGCTCGGCATTTATTATCCCTTACTTTTTTGCATATAATCCAGTTTTGATTGGTATCGATGCCTCAATCTCGACGATAGTGCTCACCTCGTTTTCAGCAATAATTGGTTCATTATGCTTATCCTTTTGTATTCAGGGATGGTTAATAAAGAAGTTATTACTCATCGAACGTTTCGGGTACATCATCGTTACTTTTTGTCTATTAAGTGCCTCTGTATCAACTGACATTATTGGATTTGTTTTACTGATAATGTTAGTATCTTTTCATTATTTTTTACGGCCTTCTCATAAGGCTTTATTATGAAGGCAGTGTTTGTTTTATTAGATTCACTTAACCGAAACGCTTTGGAGAGTTATGCAGAAAATTCTAATATTTTAACACCTAATTTCAAACGCTTCCAAGAGAAGTGTATTACGTTTGATAATCACTATGTAGGAAGCTTACCCTGTATCCCAGCAAGAAGAGATTTACATACGGGACGCATAAACTTTCTTCACAGGAGTTGGGGTCCTTTAGAGCCATTCGATGATTCATTTCCTGAGTTAATGAAAAAAAATGGAATTTATTCACATATAGTAACCGACCACCATCATTATTTTGCTGATGGTGGGGCAACATATCATCAAAGATATTCTTCTTGGGAATTAGTCCGTGGTCAAGCAATTGACCGATGGAAAGCAGAGGTAAAACCAGATTTAGACAGTTTTAAAAGTGCTTATCATAAAACTCAACATCATCGCAAAAATTATATGATTAATCGACAATATATGATCAACGAAGAGGACTACTGTACACCTCAAGTTTTTTCCTTCGCGGAGGATTTTTTAAAGAAAAATAAAGATGAAGATAATTGGTTGCTTCAAATTGAATGTTTTGATCCGCACGAACCGTTTCATTCCCCAAAGCGGTTTCGGAATTTATATCCTACTGATTATAATGGTCCAATACTCGATTGGCCTGTTTATGAACGGGTAAAAGAGACCCCAGAAGAAATTTCTGAAATTAGAGCAAATTATGCATCTTTGGTCACAATGGTTGATGAGTATTTTGGAAAACTATTAGATTTTTTTGATACTCATGGCCTATGGGATGATACGGCAATAATAGTAACGACTGATCATGGGTTTTTACTTGGCGAACACGACTGGTGGGCGAAAAATAGAATGCCTGTTTATGATGAAATTGCTCACATACCCCTAATGATTTACCATCCAGATTTTTTGAATCAAAAAGGACAGCGACGGGAAGCACTTACACAAACCATTGATATTATGCCAACTTTACTTGAAATGTTTGATATTCAAGCGCCTGTTGATGTAAGTGGAAAATCACTCATGACAACTTTAGGAAATGACCAAAAAATCCGTAACTCAGCCATTTTTGGTTACTTTGGGTCATCTTGTAATATTACAGACGGGAGATATACATACTTTCGTTATCCAGAAAAAATGAGTGCTGATGGTCTATATGAGTACACGCTTATGCCAACACGTATGACGTCACGGTTCTCAATCGAGGAGTTGGCGGGTGCTACACTATCTGATCCATTTTCTTTTACGAAAGGCCTAAAGTTATTAAAACTCAAACCTAAGGTCTCAGAGGATGGCGTTCCCTTAGAAGTACAAGGTATGTCTTTTGAAGATACGAGATCGCAGCTGTATGATGTTTTAAAAGATCCAAAACAAGAAGCTCCTTTTGAAGACCCTACTATTGTTAATTATTTACTCAAAGAGATGTTGCAACACCTTAAACTCAGTGATGCTCCAGAGGAAAGCTTTGGACGTTTTGGACTAAAAACTTAATAGGAGAAATTTCTTTGTCAAATAAACCAAATATTTTGATAATAATGGCCGATCAATTAGCGGCTCATGCCTTAAGCTTATATGGAAATAATGTATGCAAAACACCCAATTTAGATAAATTGGCATCCAACGGTATAGTATTTGAGAACGCCTACAGCAATAATCCAGTTTGTGTTCCAAGCAGAGCCTCAATGTTAAGTGGGCATCTAACACCTGAAATTGCTGTTTATGATAATGCTAATGAACTTGCGAGTTCAGTGCCAACGATGGCTCATTATATGCGTTCTCTTGGTTACTGGACCTTTTTATCTGGAAAAATGCATTTTATCGGCCCAGATCAATTACATGGTTTTAATGAAAGGTTGACTACTGATGTATACCCTGCAAATTTTGACTGGATTGGTAATTGGAAAGAGGGCTCTTCATATGTGCCATCTGGCACTGCCTTAAATGGTGTGGTTGAAGCCGGTCCTTGCCTAAGAACCATGCAAGAAGATTATGATGATGAGGTCGAGTACCAAAGTTTGAAGAAGATATATGATTTGGCTCGAAATGAAGATCAAAATCCGTTTTTTGGTATAATTTCGTTTACGAGCCCTCATACTCCTTTTAACGTCGCTCAAAAATATTGGAATTTGTATGACGAAAAAAGCATTAATTTGCCAGAGGTTGGACCAATTCCCTTTGATGATCTCGATTATTTCTCAAAGTCTTTATTTTTTGCTCATGGCCGGCATCGCCATACGATTACGGAAGAACATATTCGAAAGACCAGGCAAGCTTACTATGGAATGATTTCTTACGTTGATGAAAAAATTGGAAAAATTGTAAAGTTGCTTGAGGACACGCAACAAAGGGATAATACAGCGATATTCTTTGTCTCAGACCACGGAGAGATGTTAGGAGAAAGAGGTATGTGGTTCAAGCAATGTTTCTGGGAGTGGTCCTCACATGTTCCTATGATAGCATCTATTCCCGGCGCCCCCAAAGGCACAAGAATTCCAGTTGTTACCTCTTTGGTCGATCTATTGCCTACTATTCTTGAGATCGGGGGTAGTAGTGAAAAGCATACTGAAGTTGAAAAACTTTCAGGTAAAAGTCTAATGCCATTCATATCAGGTTTATCTGAAGGCCGAGAAAGCATAGCTATATCAGACTACTACCATATCGGTCCGTGCGTTCCAACTAGGATGGTGAGACGAAATGAATTGAAGTTAATATACACTCATGGGCATCCACACTTACTGTTTGATTTAAAAAATGATCCATTGGAATTAAAAAACTTAAGTGAAGATAAAGAGTACAAGGATCAACTGATTCAGTTACTGGAAATTTGTAAAAAAGAGTGGAATCCGGAAGAATTAAAAGATGATATTTTAAAAAGTCAGCGTCGTCGCCTCATGATCAAAGGGCTTCCTGGGGATCCACCTGAGTGGGACTTTATTGCTCAAATAGGCGATGAAAAACGTTATGTAAGGCAAGGTGGAGTAGACGCAACGAAAAGTAAACTCAGAATTCCTCCAGTTCAAACCGTACCGCCTGATTTACCTGAGTTAGATAAAAAAACCATTGAGCAAATTCTTGCTGGTAAGACTAAGCATAATTTTTAGGTTAGAAGTTATACCAGCTGTTTTGTTATGTTTTGCATTCTCTGACAAGGTTGATACACTTATCGTGAAATAAAATAGGTAACTTAATTGAAAGAGAAAAGTACATTGTACAATCAGCCGCTTGGTGGAAACGAGATGCCGCGGTTTGGTGGGCCAGTAACATTTATGAGGTTACCGTCAGCTGAGACTGCGGCGGAATTAGATGCTGCCTTTGTAGGTATTCCGATGGATATTGGTACGAGCCATAGACCGGGAACGCGCTTTGGTCCTCGTCAGATTCGGGCAGAAAGTGCTATGCTTAGACCATATAATATGTGGACCAAAGCCGCACCCTTTGAAGGACTTCAAGTCGCCGATATAGGGGATGTTCCCATTAATACTTTTGATTTAAAGGATAGCGTGCGAAGGATTGAAGCGTTTTATGATAAGGTTTTAGAAAGTAAAGCTATTCCTCTTACAATGGGCGGTGACCATACTCTTACATATCCCATTTTACGTGCAATCCATAAAAAATATGGTCCTGTTGCATTAATTCACGTTGATGCGCACGCAGATATTAACGAACATATGTTTGGTGAAGAAATCGCCCACGGAACACCTTTCCGTCGAGCTTATGAGGACGGCCTTCTAGACGCGAAGAGCGTATTTCAAATAGGCTTGCGTGGGAGTGGTTATGGACCTGATGACTTTGATACAGCCCGTGAATGGGGTTTCCATGTGATTCAGGCAGAGGAACTATGGTATAAATCGTGTGTGCCGTTAATGGAAAAAATTCGCAAGAATATTGGCCCCAAACCTGTTTATTTAACTTTTGATATTGATAGCCTTGATCCCGCCTGTGCCCCTGGCACTGGGACGGTAGAGGCTGGTGGGTTGATGACTCACCAAGGGCTTGAAATTGTTCGAGGTTGCAAGGGACTAAATCTCGTTGGATGTGATCTAGTAGAAGTCTCTCCACCATATGATAGTTCAGGAAATACAGCTACGATTGCGGCGAACCTCCTTTATGAAATGCTTTGTGTTTTGCCGGGCGTGCCCTATGGCAAAATGAGACAACTTTATAAAAAATAGTGTCGATGATTGTTGATCCGATTTTTAATGAACTCCTTAAATACCCTTAACTCTTCAGTAACGGCAGCTTATGGATAAATAATTAACCTAGCGTCAACTTAGTATGTTTACATGATCAAAATTAGAGTTTACATTGTTCATAAATAAAGAGCAATCGACAGAATTGCAGCTCCAAAAGCTCGGAGCAATACCTGGGAGAAAATAGAATTGGTAAGCACACCGAGTCGTGGGCCTGTGGCTGAAACGATACCTAAGTTACTTCAAAGAAATTCGTCCGAGTTTGGCAGTAGTCCGGCTTATAGAGTTAAAGAATTTGGTATTTGGCGCAGCTGGTCATGGAACCAAACAGAAAAAGAAGTAGAATCTCTGTCATTGGGTTTGTTGCAATGTGGTGTTGAAACTGGTGATCATATTGCAGTAATAGGCAGCAATAGACCAGAGTTATACTGGTCAATGGTGGCGGCTCAGAGTGTTGGAGCAATCCCGGTTCCCGTGTATCAAGATTCTGTACCTGAGGAAATGATTTATATTTTAGATCATTGCAACGTTAAGTATATTATCGCTGAGGATCAGGAACAAGTTGATAAGGTAATAGAGCTTGGGAAAAGATTAAAGAGTTTAAAGAAAACAATTTTTCTTGACCCTCGAGGTCTTAGAAAATATGGAAAATCAGAGTTAATGTCTTTCTCTGATATTCAAAAATTAGGTCTTGCCCATAGAGAAAAGTTATTACCTGATTTGCTTAAGAGGCTTGAAGAGCAAAATGCTGAAAATACATGTGTCATGCTTTACACATCAGGTACTACTGGAAAACCCAAGGGAGTTGTTCTTTCCCATAAGAATATTTTAGCGGCTTCATACTCATCGAGCCAATTTGATAAGTTGCGTCAAGAAGATAGTGTCTTAGCTTATTTGCCAATGGCTTGGGTTGGTGATTTTATATTTTCTATTGGGCAAGCCTATTGTACTGGGTTTTGTGTAGCCTGTCCTGAAAGCGCGGATACAATGCAAACGGACCTTAGAGAAATTGGCCCAACTTATTTCTTTGCTCCTCCTCGATATTTTGAAGGATTGCTGACTACAGTAATGATCAGAATGGAGGATGCCAGTTCCTTTAAAAGACTAGTTTTTAAAAATTTTATGGACTTCGCTAAAATTGTTGGGCCAAAAATACTAGATAACAAGCCAGTATCTTTTTTTGAGCGTCTAAAGTACACATTTGCCAATTTTATTATCTATGCTCCACTAAAAGATACTTTGGGCTTACGTAACGTACGTGTTGGATATACGGCTGGTGAAGCTATTGGGCCTGAAATTTTTGATTTTTATCGCTCACTTGGGATTAATTTAAAGCAGCTTTACGGTCAAACTGAGGCTGCAGTATTTATTACCCAGCAACCAGACGGTGAAGTCAGGTCTGATACTGTTGGTATACCAACACCCGGCGTAGAATTAAAGATAGATGAGGCTGGAGAGGTCTTTTATCGTTCAGACTCCAGTTTTGTTGAATATTTTAAGAATCCAGAAAGTACAAAGAGTACAAAAGACTCTGAAGGTTGGGTAGCCACGGGCGACGCTGGATTTATTGATGCAGCGAGCAATCATTTGCGAATTATTGATAGAGTAAAAGATGTTGGTAAAATGAGCGACGGTAGTTTTTTTGCACCAAAATATGTTGAAAATAAATTAAAATTTTTTCCAACAATACTCGAAGCTGTCGTTCTTGGTGATAAGCGTGAAATGTGTACCGCCTTTATAAATATTGATCTTACTGCTGTTGGAAATTGGGCCGAACGCAATAATATCGCTTATTCCTCGTATCAGGAACTAGCTGGTAATTCTGAAGTGTATGAGATGATTTCAGGGTTTATTAGAGATGTAAATTTATCTGTTTCAAAGGACCCAATGCTGTCGTCTTGCCAGATTCACAGGTTTCTTGTGTTGCATAAGGAGCTTGACGCCGATGATGGTGAGATAACAAGAACTAGAAAGGTACGCAGAGGCTTTATTGAGGATAAATACTCTGATTTGGTTGAGGCCTTGTATAACGGGGCATTTCAAGTCGATACAAGAACTGAAGTAACATATGAGGATGGTCGAAAAGGACATATTTCTGCTGAACTGGAAATTAGAAATGTAGAAGTTTTCGAACCAAAATTGGAACTAACATGACTATTGCTACCCAAGACGCGTTTACCACGGACGATGGCCGACTGATAGGTCCCACTCTTCTTGAGGTTAAGGGAATAACACTGAAATTTGGTGGTGTAACAGCGATTGAAAATATTTCATTTGATATAAGAGAAGGAGAAGTTAGAGCGATTATTGGACCAAATGGAGCTGGAAAATCATCCATGTTGAATGTCATAAACGGGTTTTACCATCCTCAGGAAGGAGAAGTTTGGTTCAAGAACGAATTACGAGCACCCATGAAGCCATATCAAATAGCGTACCAAGGCATTGCAAGGACTTTTCAAAATATAGCATTATTTAAAGGGATGAGCACCTTGGATAATATCATGACTGGTCGATTTACACACATGTCGTCAGGAATATTGGCACAAGCACTTTGGAAAGGCTCTGCTGAACGAGAAGAGTTTGTTAATAGAGAAAAAGTTGAAAGAATAATCGATTTTCTGGAGATCCAACAAATCAGAAAAACTGAGGTTGGCCGGCTACCCTATGGACTCCAAAAAAGAGTTGAACTTGGAAGAGCGTTAGCAGCTGAGCCAAAGTTACTTTTGTTAGATGAACCAATGGCGGGGATGAACGTAGAAGAAAAAGAGGACATGTCGCGATTTATTTTGGATGTGAACGAGGAGTTTGGAACAACTGTAGCTCTAATTGAGCATGATATGGGAGTAGTCATGGACATAGCGGATCGTGTCGTTGTGATGGATTATGGGAAAAAAATTGGTGATGGAACGCCTGTGGAAATTCGAAAGAATCAGGTTGTGATCGATGCTTATTTAGGAATTAGCCATGATTAAAAAGAGTGTGGCAGCTATATTTATAAAGGATTGCAAATGATCTTATTTGATCCCTTTTTTTGGGAGGTTTTTATATCTGGACTGCTGGCTGGCGTAATGTATGCCCTCGTGGCTCTGGGTTTTGTTCTGATATTTAAGGCCTCTGGTATATTTAACTTTGCACAGGGAGTGCTTGCTTTATTTGCTGCTCTGACTTTAGTGGGATTTCAGACTGGTCAAGTTCCTTTTGCACATCTGTTAGAGGCTGTTTTTGGACTGCATGTTACCCATTGGGGTGATGGTATGCCGACTGTATTAGCACTTTTGCTATCATTATTTGTAATGATTGGTCTGGCGTGGTTGATTGTAAAAATCGTATTGCGACCATTGGTAAATCAAGAAGGTATTATTCTATTTATGGCTACCATTGGGCTTGCCTTCGTACTGGAGGGCGTTGGTGATTTAATGTGGGGTGCTAATGTCAAACGGTTAGATGTTGGCTTGCCGGAAGGCCCATCTGACTTTCTTCTTGATCATACGGGGATGTTTATTGAAAAGTTAGAGATTTCAGCGGCCGTTGTAGCTATGATTCTCGTTGCGTCATTAATGCTGTTTTCTCAATATACAAAAATGGGCCGTGCCTTAAGAGCTGTGGCTGACGACCATCAAGCTGCATTGTCGGTGGGTATCTCGTTAGAAACTATTTGGTGGGTTGTTTGGTCCATTTCTGGATTAGTTGCACTGGTTGCAGGGGTAATGTGGGGAGCAAAATCAGGGGTTCAATTCTCCTTATCCTTGATAGCTTTAAAGGCACTTCCAGTTTTAATGCTTGGAGGTTTTACGTCAATACCTGGCGCCATCATTGGAGGACTGATGATTGGAGTTGGTGAGAAAATGTTCGAATTTTATATTGGCCCAATGATTGGTGGAGCGACTGAAAATTGGTTTGCTTACATGTTAGCTCTTCTGTTTTTACTGTTTCGTCCTCAGGGTTTGTTTGGCGAGAAAATTATTGAAAGGGTTTAAGTAGATGATTTATCGTGAAGCGGGTGACTTCAAAACAACCTACAAGGCAGATCAAGAAACATTTCCTATTCGTCTTGATAAAGTAGGTTTTTGGCTGAGTGTTTTAATAGTAGTTTTTGTAATACCTTTATTTCTTAATGATTATTGGGAAAAAGCAGTTTTTCTCCCTTTTTTCATTTACGCGATTGCCGCTATTGGTTTAAATATTTTGACTGGATATTGTGGTCAGGTGTCGCTGGGTACGGGTGGGTTTATGGCCGTAGGCGCTTACTCGAGTTATAAGCTTATGACTTCGTTCCCAAATTTGGATATGTTTGTTGTAATAATTTGTTCGGGTATAGTTACGGCTTTTGTTGGTATTCTCTTTGGTATTCCCTCATTAAGAATCAAAGGATTTTATCTTGCTGTTGCAACTTTGGCCTCCCAGTTTTTCCTCGTCTGGCTGTTTAACAAGTGGGAATGGACCTATAACTACTCGGCCACAGGGCAAATCACGGCTCCAGAAAGAGATTTTTTGGGAGTCGTGGTAACTGGTGCATATTCAGCCCCCTGGGCGACATATTTATTCTGTTTTGGATTTTTGTTTATATTTGGATGGATGGCAAGAAACCTTGTTCGTGGACATATTGGTCGGAGTTGGATGGCAATTAGAGATATGGATATTGCGGCTGAAATAATTGGCGTAAACCCTCTAAAGGCTAAACTTTCAGCATTTGCTATTTCAAGTTTTTATATTGGCGTTGCTGGAGCTTTGTACTTTTCAGTATGGTTGGGGGCAGCTGAGCCAACGGAGGCGTTCTCAATTGATAAGTCCTTTGATGTTCTGTTTATGATCATAATTGGGGGTCTAGGATCAATGACTGGTTCTATTATTGGGGCTGCTTTCATTGTCCTCTTACCAGTTGTTTTTAAGACAGTATTGGTTGGACTTCTCGGATGGCCTACCGATATAGCAGAATTTACTCAAATTATTTTAATTGGTAGCCTCATTATTTTTTTCTTGATTAAGGAACCCCATGGAATTGCTGCTTTGTGGCGAACCTTAAAACAGAAACTTCGACTTTGGCCATTCCCATATTAGGAGTGGGCAATCAAATCCCAAAATAATATTGGGAATAACAAGAACTGATCTTTTGATCAAAGGGAGGATTAAAGATGAAAAAAACAATATTAACAGCTATGTCGGCTTTTCTAATTTCGTCAGCCGTTCCTGCGGCTGCTGAATTAGTATTTCCGCTTCTTAGCTACCGAACTGGAGCTTATGCTCCTAACGGGATACCAATCGCCGATGGCTTTTCTGACTACCTTACACTTATCAATGAGAGAGATGGTGGTATTGGTGGCGAGAAAATTAAGATGATTGAATGCGAAACAGCGTACAATACTGAAAAAGGTGTGGAATGTTATGAGTCTACTAAAGGACAAGGTTCGTTGGTATACTGGCCGCTCTCAACAGGAATTACATACCAACTTATTCCTAAAGTAACGGCTGATGGCATTCCTCTGCACACTATGGGTTATGGCAGGACGTCCGCAGCAAATGGTAAAGTGTTCAGTCATGTCTTTAACTTTCCAGGCACTTATTGGGATGCGGCATCGATTATTACAAAACATATGATGGATGTAGAAGGTGGTTCTTTAAAAGGTAAGAAGATCGCTCTTGTTCATCATAATTCTGCTTATGGCAAAGAACCCATTCGTACATTTGAAGTGTTAGCTGAAAAACATGGGTTTGAGTTTATCACTTTGCCCGTTGATCATCCGGGTCAAGAGCAAAAATCAACTTGGCTCCAGGTTCGAAAAGAACGCCCAGATTTTGTGACTATGTGGGGTTGGGGTGTTATGAATCAAGTTGCAATTAAAGAGGCCGCTTCAATTCGATTCCCAATGGATCGTTTCATAGGCGTATGGTGGTCTAGTAATGAAGGTGATGTTTTACCGGCTGGTGATGGAGCCACTGGTTATAAAGCAATCGCTTTACATAACACTGGAACAGATTTTGATATTTATAAAGATCTAGAAAAACATGTTATTTCTAAAGGTCTTGCTGCTGGTGCAGGTGACCATGTTGGTGAGGTCTTATACAATCGGGGCTTCATGCAGGGTGCTCTTGTTGTGGAGGCTGCTCGAACCGCTCAAAAAATTCATGGAGTGGCTAACATTACCCCTGCTATGATGCGCGACGGTATGGAAGCACTCAAGATTGATCAGGCGCGATGGGCTGAAATGGGCTTAGCAAACTATGCAGCTGATATAAATGTTACCTGTGAAAATCATGGTGGACCAGGTCTAGGAGCGATTCAGCAATGGAACGCTAGCACTCAAAAGTGGACAATGATCACAGACTTTGTTGCGGCTGATCGATCAGTTGTAGATCCATTAATCATGGCAGACTCTGCAGCTTATGCGGCGGAAAACAATATTTCTGAACGGTGTAATTAATCCATTTTGGTTAACTAACACCTTAAGAAAACCTCCTCGACAAATGTCGAGGAGGTAAAGTTGTAAGAATTTAATAGGGATTAAAAATGCTTGACGATGAATCAAAGTTAGAGGTGCTTTTAGAGCTCAATAATATCGAGGTAATATATAACCATGTTATTTTAGTTTTGAAAGGTGTGAGTCTGACTGTTCATAAAGGTGGTATCACTGCTCTTCTCGGTGGGAATGGCGCTGGAAAAACAACAACATTAAAAGCTATTTCTAATTTGTTGAGGTCTGAACGTGGTGAGGTAACAAAGGGTTCTATTACGTATCGTGGTGAGAGGATACAAGATTCTAATCCGTCCGATCTTGTGAGATCGGGGGTTATTCAGGTGATGGAGGGGCGGCATTGCTTTGAGCACTTGACAGTTGAAGAGAATTTGTTAACGGGAGCTTATACTCGCTCAGATGGTAAAGTAGCAACTTTAGCAGATTTGGAGATGGTTTATAACTATTTCCCAAGATTGAAAGAGAGACGAAAAAGTCAAGCTGGTTACACTTCAGGTGGTGAGCAGCAAATGTGTGCTATTGGGCGGGCGCTAATGTCTCGACCAGAGACAGTGCTGCTCGATGAGCCAAGTATGGGGTTAGCTCCTCAATTAGTGGAAGAGATTTTTAATATTGTGAAGGATTTAAATCAAAAAGAGGGAGTCTCATTTTTACTTGCCGAACAAAATACAAATGTTGCACTTAGATTTGCAGATTTTGGTTACATTTTGGAAAATGGCCGAGTGGTTATGGATGGCCCGGCTTCAGAGTTAAGAGAGAACCCCGACGTGAAAGAGTTCTACTTAGGAGTGTCTGATGAAGGCCGAAAGTCCTTTCGGGATACCCGATCTTATAGGCGAAGAAAACGGTGGTTAAGTTAAATGCCTTCGTTTTTGAGTGCTAAGGAAAATCGATCAGTTGATGAACGCGAAGCAGACTTACGCAGCGTTTTACCAAAACAAATCCAAAACGCAAAAAGTAACGCCCTGGGTTATCGCGAATCCCTGAAAGACATTCATGCTGACGAAATTAAATCAATCTCAGATCTTCAAAATATCAGGGTCTTAAGAAAATCAGAGCTGATACAATTACAAAAAGAAAATGCACCATTTGGAGGGTTTTATTCATTAAAAAGCACTCCAAACTTTGTATTTCAATCTCCAGGACCCATTTATGATCCTGGCTCATCAAATAATGATTGGTGGAACTTATCTCGTTTTTTAAATGCTGTAGGTATTGGTCCTAAAGATATTGTACAGAACTGCTTTTCGTATCATTTAACTCCTGCGGGCAAAATGATGGAGAGCGGTGCATTAGCATTGGGTGCAACGGTTTTGCCAGCGGGTGTAGGAAACACAGAACAGCAAGCATCTGCTGCGTCATTTTTAAAAGTAACATCTTATTGTGGGACACCAGATTTTCTTTTGACAATATTGAAGAAAGCAGATGAATTAAACTTAGATATTGGCTCGCTGAGGAAGGCCGCCGTAAGCGGAGGACCACTTTTCCCTCAAGTTCGACAAGAATATATATCTAGGGGAATAAGCTGCCTACAGGCTTATGCAACTGCCGATGTTGGTGCAATTGCTTATGAAACAATACCAGACAGTCCAATGATTGTTGATGAAAACGTAATTGTGGAAATTGTAATTCCTGGGACAGGCATACCAGTTAATGACGGTGAAGTTGGTGAGGTGCTAGTAACATCTTTAAACCCCGACTATCCACTTATTCGCTTTGCTACTGGGGATTTATCAGCCATTGCGCCTGGTATTAGTAAGTGTGGTCGTACAAACAGCCGTATAGTCGGGTGGCGAGGGAGAGCTGACCAAGCAACCAAAGTTAAAGGAATGTTTGTTCGGCCAGAGCAAGTCGCGATTTTGAAGGAAAGGTATCCTGAAATAAAAAAAATCAGGGTTAGTATCTGTATTAAAGATAATAAAGATGAGATGACCTTAAAAGTAGAGACAGATAAACCTTTGTCCTCTGATTTTGACATGAATGTTAAAGATGTACTCAAATTAATGGCAACGGTTGAGGTCGTTTCTTCGGGAGCCTTACCTAACGATGGAATAATTATTGAGGATCTACGACCTTCAATTGTAACGTGAATTATTTTGATTTGACTCAATAATTTAGAGTCTTTGAGTTTTTGGGTGATAAGAATTCTGCAGTATTTTATACATAACGTCTAACAAGCCTATAAGTCTCCTATAAAATCATAATCATGTTATTGAGGATCTGCTTCTTTTCTAGAGGATCGCCCTAACCAGTTCCAGATTTTAAAAATACAAAAAGTTTTAAATAGATAAGATTACAATGCCTGATATACTTTATTTAATATTTTTAAATTGGAGAGTGTTTAAATTATGACTCAAACTGTAATAATTGGTGCTGCACGCACTCCCATGGGGGCATTCCAGGGCGAACTTTCAACTATTTCAGCGACTGAACTTGGGGGGTTCGCGATCGGGGCCGCTATAAAAAATGCAAATATTAGCCCAAAAGTTGTTGATGACCTTTTGATGGGATGCGTTCTTCCCGCAGGTTTGCGGCAAGCGCCTGCACGGCAGGCTGGTATACGGGCCGGTTTACCAGATTTTGTACCGGCGACAACTATCAACAAGGTTTGTGGATCGGGAATGAAAACCATTCTTTTAGGATCAGATCAAATTAATTCAGAGGGCGCCAATTTTGTCATAGCTGGAGGAATGGAAAGTATGTCAAATGCTCCATATCTGTCTCAATCGTCCAGAGGCGGAGCAAGAATAGGCCACGTAAGTCTAAACGACCACATGTTTGTTGACGGCTTGGAAGATGCATTTCAATCTAATAAATTGATGGGACATTTTGCCGAGGACTGTGCGGAAAAGTATCAATTCACCCGAAAGGAACAAGATACTTTTGCTATTCAGTCCCTTGAGCGAGCACGCGCAGCACAGGCTAAAAAATTGTTTGTACCTGAGATTGCACCAGTGCCAGTTTCATCTAAGTATTATGAGAGATTGATTGTTGACGATGAACAACCAAAGTTGGCGAAAGTGGAGAAGATTCCCCATTTAAAACCGGCATTTCAAGCTAATGGATCAGTTACAGCTGCGAATTCATCTTCAATTTCGGATGGGGCAGCGGCTCTGGTGCTATGTTCTGAACGCAGGGCACAGGATATGGAAATTCCAATAAGAGCTAAAATAGTGGGGTACTCTGGACACGCGCAAGAAGCAAATTGGTTTACTACAGCTCCAATTTTTGCGGTGAGGAAGTTACTTTCTAAGATAGGTTGGCATCACGATGAAGTTGATCTCTGGGAGATCAATGAAGCCTTTGCAGTTGTCCCAATGGCTTTTATGCGAGAAATGAAAATCGCAAGTAATAGATTAAATATAAGAGGTGGTGCTTGTGCACTCGGCCATCCGATAGGAGCTTCTGGTGCACGAATAGTGGTGACGCTATTGAACGCCCTAGAAAGTGAAAATTTAAAAAAAGGAATAGCATCTATATGCTTGGGGGGTGGTGAGGCATTAGCAGTAGCCATTGAAAGGGAGTGAAGATTATTACGCCGCTATCAGCTGTTGTTTCTGGTGGAGCCTCTGGTTTGGGCGCTGCAGTAGTAAAAAGGCTATCTAAATTAGGGGTAAATGTATCAATCCTAGATTTAAACGAGGCTGACGGCTTGGAATTGGCAAGTAAAACCAATAGTCATTTTGTACAGGTCGATATAGCAAACTATGATTCTGTCTCAAAAGCTCTAGTAAGTGCTCGTAAAAAATATGGTTTTGAACGGATATGTGTGAATTGTGCTGGTATCGCTCCTGCAGAAAAAACTATTTCAAAACAGAGGGTGCATGATAATCAACTTTTTGAAAAAGTTATCTCTGTTAACTTAACTGGTACTTTTAACTTAAGTAGCCAAGCGGCACTGGGAATGGTAGCTTTATCTACGGTCAACGAAAGCGGTGAGCGTGGCGTCATCATCAACACAACCTCAATTGCAAGTTATGAAGGTCAAATTGGACAGCTGGCTTACTCTGCCTCTAAAGCGGGCGTGTCAGGTATGGTTTTACCGATGGCTAGAGACCTTTCGCATCATGGAATAAGGGTAATGGGAATAGCTCCAGGTATATTTGCTACGCCTATGGTTGACGGGCTGCCAGAAGAAGTCCAAAATAAGCTTGGTTCTTCTGTTCCATTCCCATCGCGTTTAGGTGAACCAAAAGAATTTGCTGATTTGGTTGTTCAAATAATTGAGAATACTATGTTAAATGGTGAAGTTATTCGGCTAGATGGTGCTATAAGGCTGGCTCCACGTTGATTTGGGGGAAAGATGTTTGATGGGAAAATGAACTTTCATCTTGGAGAGGATATAGACTCTCTTAGAGCCAGTGTTAAACGATTTGCTAATGATGAAATTTTACCAATAGCTTCAGAAATAGATAATATTAACGAGTTTCCACTGAGCCTTTGGACAAAGATGGGTGATCTAGGCCTGCACGGGATAACTGTTCCAGAAAGTGATGGGGGTATAGGTATGGGATACTTAGCACACTGCATTGCAATAGAGGAAATCAGCAGAGCAAGTGCGTCTGTTGGGTTGTCATATGGTGCACACTCTAACCTCTGCATTAACCAAATTAACAGATGGGGCAATCAAGAACAGAAGAGAAGGTATTTACCCAACTTAATCTCAGGGGAGCATATTGGTGCTTTGGCTATGTCTGAGCATAATTCAGGGTCTGATGTTGTTTCAATGAGCCTTCAGGCTGATAAAAGAAATGACCGATTTGTTTTAAACGGCTCTAAGATGTGGATCACAAATGGACCGGATGCGACTACAATTATTGTGTATGCAAAGACTAGCAAGGATAGAGGTTCAAAAGGAATAACTGCTTTTTTGATTGAAAAAGAAATGGTTGGTTTCTCAACTGGAAAGAAGTTAGATAAACTTGGTATGCGAGGATCTAACACATGTGAACTGTTGTTTGAAAATTGTGAAGTACCTTATGAAAATGTTCTTGGTGAGGAAGGTAAGGGGGCTAGCGTGCTCATGTCTGGACTTGATTTTGAGAGGGTTGTTTTGGCTGCAGGTCCGCTTGGAATTATGGCAGCTGCGATGGACTCTGTGGTGCCTTATGTAAGAGAAAGGCAACAATTTGGGAAGCCTATTGGTCAGTTTCAATTGATTGAAGGTAAGATAGCGGATATGTACACCACTCTAAATGCATCTCGATCATATGTTTATACTGTAGCTAAAAGTTGTGATTTGGGAAATGTAACAAGAGAAGATGCCGCGGGTTGTATTTTATATGCCGCTGAAAAAGCAACTCAAATAGCTCTTGATGCCATACAGTGTCTTGGTGGAAACGGTTATACGAATGATTATTCAGTTGGGCGATTACTGAGAGATGCCAAGCTTTACGAAATTGGTGCTGGAACTTCTGAAATAAGACGTATGCTCATTGGGCGTGAAATTTTTAATGCCTCATAAGACTTCGTAAAAATTTAAAAATATCTAATGTAAAGGAAAAAAATGACTAGTGAGGCCATATTAAATCTATCAGAATTACCAGAAGATATTTCCGTGCGTATCAATGATGTATACGAAAAGTCAGGTTTTATACCCAACGTTTTTATACGCCTGGCCTCGAGGCCAGATGAGTTTAGAGCGTTTTTTTCATATCATGACGCTTTGATGGACAAAGATGGAGGTATATCTAAGTCGGATCGAGAAATGATCGTTGTTGCAACTTCCGCTAAAAATATGTGTACTTACTGCGTGGTCGCTCACGGTGCCGTATTACGAATTCGATCCAAAAACAAACTTCTTGCAGATCAGGTAGCAATTAATTACCAGCATGCTGATATAACCACAAAACAGCGGGCTATGTTGGATTTTGCCTTAAAAGTGTCTGAAAACTCTAACTCTGTATTACAAAGCGATTCTGATCTGCTCAAAGAATATGGATTCTCTGAAGATGATATTTGGGACATAGTCGCAATTACTGCCTTCTTCGG
>Ga0180120_10000330_pt1 | contig 24396 bp, 42 predicted proteins | sample CPBDNA_3_FD_129677 | JGI IMG/M metagenome (GOLD analysis project Ga0180120, IMG submission 129677) | Freshwater to marine salinity gradient microbial communities from Chesapeake Bay, USA - CPBay_Spr_31_0.2_DNA (version 2) (version 2) | ecosystem: Environmental > Aquatic > Marine > Coastal ... | reverse complement strand
TCTTCCATAAAACTTTGTCTCTCCATCATACTTTGCGTCAAACAGATACCAGCAACAATTGTCTTTGCCTGTTGACTTACTATTCTCAATCCACTTAACTCTTCCTATACTTACAATCTTGTGTAATCTATGCATAAAGGAAGCGGATTGTTTAGTGTGCATCCAGTCAGCATCAAATAGTAACCATGTTGGTCTAAATGCAGTAAAGTATTCAATCATAGGATGTAGAAGTTTTCTATCCCAAGGTGGATTTGTAATAATATAATCAGCTTCTAAAAACTCATGTTCACTCAAATCTCTAAAGTGTTTAGTATGAATACCTTTTTTCTGTGGTTCAATATCTGAAACCCAAGAACACCAAGCACCATCAATTAAAGTTTCAATGTGATTTACTAATGCACCATCACCACCACAAGGTTCTGCAAAAGCAAACTTCTTTGGTAAATGTGAAACAAGAGGTTCTACGGCACGCCAAGGAGTAGGATAGAAGTCTCTCTCTACTCTCTCAAAAGAACTTCTCTTACCCATTACTACATCCTTTTAACATCTATTGAATTTCTTCTATTGTGTAGTCTTCCATCACTTCATTACTAATATTCTTAGCAATTTTTTCTATATCATCGCCTTCATAATCAATCTCATACATTTTACCAATGCGGCAATCAATCACTTCCGGGAATCCAAGAGTTCTCAAAGCAGCAGCAACTGCCGTGCCTTGATTGTCTTTGATACCGGAACGAAGCATGGTAATAACACGATATTTCCTAGCATCCATTGTCAAAAGCAATCCATCGTATTTCTTTTCTTTCTCTTAGCATCTCTATGCCGGCGAGTTGCTCTTCTTCTGTTCTATTACGCCAACCACGAACTTCATCTACTGTGCGTAAGCATCCAAGACAGTATCCTTCATCGTCATGCGTACATACTTTAATACATGGAGAGTATTTTGCTTTGGGCATTATGTTTACTCCTTTGAAGTTATTATTTATAGTTGACCTGCATTTATTCGTTGATCACGAGCTGTATGAAGATACCGAATCTTTCTGTCACTCTCCGCTATGGCCCATTCCCAATACTTAGTACTGAATTGTCTTTGATTTTGTACGAGATAATCTTTATATTGAAACCAGGCGTTAAGATCACGCTCTATCTCCTTGAGACTGTTATATTCATTAACCATCTCCATTACCAAACTTCAGAGTGCCTGCTTCTAGTTGTTCATCAATCTGGTCAGACAGAATATCGCCCATGAGGTCTACGAATGTTTGGTTTTTAAACTCATTCCATTCTCTTCCTGCACTGTCAATGATTTCAAATTCCCATTGCAGTTTTGCACTGTCTTCTGAATCATTCATTGTTGGAATACTCACAGACGTATATCCCCATGCCACATTCTTATATTCACCCTCTAGCATTACCACCGCCGGATGATCATAGCCTTCCTTTACAATAAATGCATATGTGTTTGGTTCGATTCTACTCATTTCCATACCCTTTCCAATACATGATATGATGTGTTTGTCAGCACTGCCGAATCATATCGATCAGGTGGTAGTGGCCACCATACCCACGCTACGGACACTCTATTACCCTCATATGGCTGTACTCTGTGCATCAGACATGAATCAAAGTATAGCAATCGATTGGTTTTTGGTTCAAAAGTCTTGTTGATTGACCAGCTTTCATTCCCTATTTCCAGATGTCCACCGCTGTCTGGTTCCCTCATATAGTACAGATATGTGTACTCTGGTAGGTGGTTTGTGGGATATTTATCGTTGTAGGATAGAATATCACTATGCCACACAGGGTCTATAGGCCGTACATTGTACCATGCGGTGGCACCATGCGCTCGTTTACTCAGTGTGGGTTTGGTTGACATAACCAGATCAATCAGTGGATTTGTGGTTGTCTTGTACTCCCAACCTATCCAGTGTACCTTTGCATACTCTATATGCAGTGCATTGAGTGCGTTCACCTCATCCTCTGGCAGATAGTCGTCAATGACCTTCATACTTGCCATCCTTCTCCGAACCTTGTCTTGTCAAACGTGGGCTCATCAAAATCATCTACCTCTTCTGTTTGGTGCGAATCGGATAGACCTTTCTGTTCATTTTCATCTAAGTTCATCAATCGCATTCTTGCACGGTCAATACCAATGACAAATCGTTTGTTAACATTAACATCGTTATATCGATTCTTCAGCTGTTTGACTGCGATTTGATTTACCGCATCAAGTTCCTCGTTAGTAATGAGTGCAAACATGAGATCAGCCGTAGCTGGCAAACCGAAACTCTCACTGGTATCTTCGAGACCCACATCGGAATTACTAAACCCCGATCTAGTCGTTTGTGTTGCAGACATAATTGGGACGTTAGTTTCAACTGCGAGTCCTCTAAGTTCTTCTGCAATCGACTTAATATACATGTACGAATTGACATTGGCTGCTCCCTTGAATCGTGATGATGCACAGATATTCAGATAATCGATGAAGATTATATCTGGCTTGAAACTCTTCTTGATTGCCAGTTCCTTGAGCAACCCTCGAAAATGTGCGGCATGTGCGGATGCAGTGGGATATTCCTTGATGACCAACTGTCCGTTTGTCTCTCGAATGATCTTTTCGATCTTGCTGTCATACATCGTCTTGGGTAGATTGTGCAAATCTTCCATAGTTACATTCATGAGGTTTGCATCAATGCGTTCAGCAATGCGTTCCTCAGCCATCTCTAGAGTGATATAAAGGACGTTCTTACCCTGATTCATACAATTGGCAGCCATGTGACACATGAACAGGGACTTACCAACACCAGTGCCTGCAAGAGCAATGTTCAATGACTTGGGTGGCAGTCCACCCTTGGTGATACGATTGAAGAATTCCAGATCAAAAGGAATCTTCTCCTCTACTGTATGGTAGTATTCAAATCGAGCATCTGCATCCAGCAGATAATCATGCCCCACACTATTATCAAACCCCACAGCCAAGGCATCTGTAAGAATGCTTGGTATAGCATCCGGGCCTCGTTCTTTATCCTTACCATCAATGATCGATATACCTTCAACAATCGCATTATATACCGCCTTATCTTTGCAGAACTTCTCTGTGGTTTCTACTAACCAATCAAAGTTCACGTCTTTGTCATTCTCCAGCTCTTTAACCACAGTTAATACACGCTTGATGTCAGTTTCATTCAAGTCTCGCCGAGTGTCAATCTCTATCTCAAGCGTTGACTTAGTAGGAAGGGCATTGTACTTCTCTACAAACTTCTGTATCTCTTCAAATACAATACGCTCAGTGCGATCACCAAAGTACTCCCCTCGTATAAAGGGAAGCACTTTTCTCGCATACTGTTCATTGCCTACCAGCTCTGATAGAGTCGTTCTCTCAATTGTTTGCATATATCATTCTTTCTTTTTGAGATAGAAACTATTCTGTCTTTGCACTATATCTAATAGTGTATTCTCATTCCAGCCATTTTCTTCCAGAATGACTGACATATCCTCTGGTGGAATAGTCAATACAGATTCACGTGTGCTTGTGTCAAATTTATAGTATTTGGTTATATTAATCATATGAGTTTATTATCCTACGATTTTTTCATTATATACACAGTATATCATACGGATTATAATTTGTCAATTCATATTTCATAGTTTTTAAGAAATCTAATGCCTTAATCTAGAGCGTATTCGTAATTCCGAGTTGTTTCATTCTGTTTAATCAAAAATGCACCATTTTGTATATGAAATTTGTGCGCCATATCTGTCTTTGGTGACATAGTTACAAGACGTTCCCAACCACTATGAATAGCCAAATCTCTCAAGTCCATAATTATTCGTCTACCTGCTCTGGGTTTATAACTCCATACAGTGTAAGGTATAGCAAATGATCCTCGTTTAGACAACGCAATGTCTCTTGTGTCTTCAGGAATATGTGTCGTCATTGCAACACACACTATAGCACTTGGATTGTCCTCTTCGCCAATATAATACATCTCGCCCACACTCTTACGCCACTCAAACGATAATGAGGGCCTTATTGGATCATCTTTGATATATTCATCATTTGTTAATATCTTCATGATCAGTTTCTATCTCCTTCATTTCTCTAACCATGCTGGTAAACTCATTAAAGAGCGTCTTTAAATTAACAGTATCGTCTTCTCTGGGAATACACAAGGTTTTTAATGTGGAGTTCTGCTCCGTTATGAGCATCCTGACATCCAAACAAGTCTGCATGTCAGGCATTTTTGCCACATAATCTCCACCACCATTTAATGATGCAATAATTAATATTGCCTTTATCATTTCACAATTTCTCCTTCAAGGGTCTTCCAACCCAGCACCTCACATACATACTTATCTTTGCCGACAAGTACCATATCACCAACACTTGTGCTGCGACATGTGGGAGCGGTGCCGATATATGTGACACCCTCATTGCGCCACCATGCCTCAGAAATCGTGTTGGTCTTGACAAATGCGATCTCCAACTTCTTCCGTAGGGGAAGAGCCGCATCCATCTCAATGAATGCAACCGTAGTGGGATCATCCTCAAAGGCTGCGTGTATTACAGCAACCTTCTCAGTTGTCTTACCCAACAGGGTATTCGTTAGTGCGTCAATCTTATCCATAAAACCCATCCTCTGTGAAGTAACCAATTCCTTTATTGGCGTCTACCTCATTCCCAACCACCCAAGTAGTAGAGCCGTTGTCCCACCGAACCTTGACTTCTTTGTTAGCAAGGTTGGCATTGAAAGTCATCTCAACAACCTCACCTTCCCACAGGGGCTCGTAACCACCAAAGTTCCCGATGATCTTCGTACCTAGTGTCAGTTCCATAACAACCTCTTTCTCTCTGATTATATCTAATATTAACATAGTCAGAGAACTTTGTCAAGAAGAAAATGCATTTATTTTTGGCGGTCCCTATAGGATTCGAACCTATGACCCACAGCTTAGAAGGCTGTTGCTCTATCCGACTGAGCTAAGGAACCATTATTTCTCAGTCTAACTTCGAAGCCCAAAACTTGCGAGTAATGGGTTCAAGAACGCCATCAGCAATAAGTTCATACTTATTAAGACCAAAGGCTTTTTCTCCGAAGTCAAAAACATCTTCCATCACAGAACGCTCGAAGTCTGTCATAGGAGACAACACGGCGGTCATTTCTGCAGCCTTAGCCCCCATTGCTTTAGAATCGATCAGTGCTTGGATAAGAATGTCATTTAGTGTGTTCATGTGAACCTCTTTCTTTCTGATTATATCCCATATTACCATATGGAATAGGATTTGTCAACTAAAATCGACACGGAATCCAAGAAAAATTAACGTCATCTAACCAACGCCATTCACCTGTTTTCAGTGATTTTATAGGGGGAAGTTTGGGTTTAGGATTCATATTCAGAATACCAGGGGGGAGCTCTAGGACTTCCCACTTGTCTCCGTGTTCCCTGATACGATTCTTACCGTGGCCAGTAAGCCCTTTGAGGGTCAGTATCATTATGAACGAATACCGTGTTCTGCTGCCAACTCAGTTCCGTTGAACAGAGTGAAACCATCCACATCGTTGATAGCAACCATCACTTCAAGGTCGATACCCGCTTTGGTACGGACATTCTCAATACGACCCCTACCAAGGGGCGTATCAATGAAGTCACCCTCGGCACCCCAAAGGTCTTCCATGAAGCTCTTCATTTCAGGAGAAATAGTCTTGGTCATCTGTCTTCCTTTTCTCAGTTTATACCTTAGTATACACCATAGAAAAGGGTTTGTCAACAGTTAATTTAGAAACCCTTGGGTTTTCTTGTAATACCACGTTTCTTCATCTCTATCTCAATCCACTGGTTGGCACGGGTGTTTCTAACCTTTTTACCTAGTAGACGCTTAACTTCCTTGAAAGTTTCCACCTCAATATTATCATCTGGTTTGTTGTTGTCAACAATGACCATAGTGCCTCTGAACAGGGAGCTAAACTTACCGATATTACCCTGTACTTGTTTCCAACTAATAATGGCAACATCTTCTGGCACAGTGCGCTCACGCTTAGCATTACGCTCCAATGCAACCTCAATTGAGGTGTTAACGAATATCATATGAGTGTCGTATCCCAGTGCTTCTAGGTCTGCCTTCTGTTGCCGAATCTTGTCGTATTCCTTACCAGTGCCGTCAATTACCATACCGATACGTCCTTCGATATAGTTCTTTTGGCGAGCAGAAGTGACTTTCTTTGCCCGTGCCCGTTCCCTCTGATTTTCGTCCCATTCCTCTGGTGGCATCTTCAATGAGAGACCAGCATCCTTGAGATACTTCTCAAACACGTCATCAGAGTTTACGACACGCAATCCTGTCCCACCAGTGGAGTACCGGACAACGTATGATTTACCGCTGCCCGGTCCACCTGCAAGGAAGAACGCTTTAAATATATTGGGGTCTTGAAGACCTTCCTGTAGTTCGTGATATGTCTTCATTATCATTATGTCCTTGTTTTCTATATCCTGCAGCTTCTATAATGTATTTATCATTCTCTGAAAGTGAGCTATAATGAACTGGAGTACGCTCTTGTGTCTGGAAGGTCATCTTCTTGATGCGTTGTCTGGTCTTAGCCATTTTTAATTCCTTTTGCTGTTTGTGTTGGGATATAGAGGTGTTTGGAATGGACTTCTCCTTATGTTAATTTGCCCATGGCGTCTTTAGTGACGTTCATAGACATTGTGTGTTTTTCACTTATAATATCAAAATCATGACGTATAGTTCTGATAAGAAAATTACCATTATATAGCATATCTTCTGTTTCGTTTTTGTCGGTTTTGTATGCAGAAACACTAGGAATTTTAATCTCTACGATATCTCCAGCTCTTACCGCAGTTGTACCAACAACATCAATGTTCAATTGTAATCCAGATTCTAACATTGCTAATTGTGAATTTCGTGATTGCATTAAGTTCAACTTGTTTGTACCATATGTATATTGATAATATTCATTCTCAAAACTTTGATCTTGATCAAAACCCACTGTACTTTTAAGAAACTGTTTAGAAGGAAAGGATGATACATCTTTCCCATCAGGGTCTTTATCTGCAAGGCTTTTTGATCCAAGATGTTGTTCTTTCGAAAAATTATCACTATACTTATATGTATGTTTCTTGTAACTTTTAGATATGATATCGTGAACAAGTAATTCAGATGAAAATACACCGTTAACATAATTCCACATGCTATCAGGAGAGCCAGTTATTGCGTAATTTTCAATTGCAGATAACTCTGCCATAATATCCCGAACACCGTCTTTTGTTCTTGTTCCTGCCATAGTGTACTCGTATGTCATAACAGGCGGTTTAGAATACATATCTCCAAGAGTTTTGAAGTTGAATCCTTTTGTACTTTCCCAGAAAAGATACGTTGATTCATTGAATTTTCTTGATACAGCATTTTTAGTTGCGATAGCTACCACATCAAAAGGTTTGCAATTTGGGGCAGTTATTTTTTTGTTATCGGCACTGGGTTCAATATATAATGATTTACCACTATCTAGATCGGTCTTCAACATTCTTTCAACAATTTCTGAATATGATCCTATTAAATCTCTTCTAACTCTAGACCTTTGATTGAGCACAAGTTCTCTTGAAGAGAATGACATAGTTGATGCTTGAACACCATTGCCGATTTGGACCCTATCATCAATACTAGTAATCATAAATGGATTTGATGTATAATCAATAACACTGTCACCGCCCGTCAAATTTGGTGTTGCAATCTTGAGTTTGAGATATTCTTGTCCGATAATGGGCCCAAGGGATGCTAGATTAAAAGCATCTTGAATTGTTATTACTCCTCCAACGGTAAGCTGGTTTATATTCTCAAATATAGTGAGCCCCATAATAGATGCTGTTAACCCAACCACTCTTCCTGTAGATAATACTAGGTCAGCTTGAATAATATTAAACTCACCGCCACTTCTAAGTTCTTTTTTTGCCACTTAATTAATCCTCTGTATTGGTAACCAGTGCTTCAAATTCCTCAACAAATTGCTCTAGATATTCAGGGTCCAGCAGTCGTATCTTTCTAATTTCATCCTGTTTAAATTCCTCATATTCCCTATTCGTAATCAGTGTTGCATCTGCAATAGTATCTCCATTAATGTCTATATTGGAAATACCAATATCTATCTTTTTTGTGATATCTCCAGATACTTGATTAATTTCATAGTGATGTGTTGCATTCATATCGTCGTACCTTTCGGCAATATGTGCCAGGAACTGGCGAGTGTTCATTGGCCACTGATGATACCTGTCTGTGATATTATTGACTAACAGAATGACCCAATGATACTCTGCATCACCATAATACTTATGTGCAATCATTTCTGGTGTCTCACCATTTCTAACATCATATGTATCATATAACGCAGTCACAGACCTTGCTTTATTGTGCAATGCTACCCTTTTGAGCAAATGCGTAACTATCTTGGATTCTCCGTTGCCGACAGAATCATAGTAAATAAGAGGAAATTGATTAAAATACATATTAGAAACCACGCTCCATATTATCTCTATCCAAGACTTCTAGTTCTTGGAAAGCCAAAGTGATGGTTGTTTTTTGAGGTGGCGCACCAGTCATATCAGAGTCAGGATCAGGATTATATGTCACAAATTTATCTCCACCATAAGAAACATCCATTGTTTTTAAAAAACATTTACCAATCTTGTTGATGTATGAGTTGTCATTATTAATGTGCATGTATTTAATTGAAAATACATCAGGAATTGTCATTTCTCTTGTACTACCAGAATTTGTAAAACTTGGAGTCATTCCAATTTTAAATTGTTGTACAATGTCATGTACTGTTTGTGATTCTTTTTTGTCTTTGGGAATGAATGTAAAAGTAAAGGAAAATGACCTTCTGCCAACACCCCTGAACATCATTTCTGTTCTGGGTGTAATAATTGCTCCCCGCTCAATTGCGTATAAATCTTTTGCGCCGGGGATAACCGTATCAATCATCCCAATGCCCATTTTTTCAAGACCTTGGCCAAACTTTCCGGCCGTCTCTCTAGCCTTGTCTATGTTCGTTGTTCCGTCTTGATAAGCTTTAAATACATCAAAAAGAGCTTCCCCCATTATACCAATTTCACCTTCAGAATAATCCATAGCGTAACTAACATTAACTGATGGGGGCATATACAACCCAATAAATGTTCCAGTTTTTTGAATATTTTTTCTTTGCAATATGAATGAATTGCTTCCACCATTCCTACCCGCACCGGCAGTGGTAAGATTGTATTGTTTTGCGTTATACTCATCGTCGATCTTTTTCTGTTCCGCACGAGTCGCAGCACTATCAAATACTCTTGCACCATCACCACCACGGGGTGAAAAAATTTCTTTAGCTCGTGGCGGGCGTGCTGTTGATTTTACCTTTGCACCCGTTACAGAATGTCGAGCAAAAAGAATGTAACTTGCTTGGTGCATGTTAGTGCCAACATCAGATGGATATAGAAGAATACCAGGCTCTTGCTTTTTGTATCCAGTTTGAAGAGGGCCCGATGAAGAACTACTAGTTGAACCACCAAGACCCGACCTAAGACCATCAGCAACAGAAGTGACGTATCTTTGTGCAGTACTTTGCGCTGCGTTCTTTGCGATGTTTACGAAAGCATCTCTTTTGCTCATGTCTAAATATCCTTATACTCTATATTGGAACTATTTATAACAAATGTCATACAAAGGTCGATACACGCCGATCAATCCGAAAAAATATAAAGGTGATCCACGAAACATAGTTTATCGTTCTCTCTGGGAACGTAAGTTTATGGTATACTGTGACAACAGCATTTCCATAATTGAATGGGGTAGTGAAGAGATCATTATACCCTATTTATCACCCAAGGATGGGCGTATGCACAGATATTTCCCAGATTTCTACATCAAGGTCAAACAGGCTGATGGTGGAATCAAGAAGATGGTTATAGAGGTGAAACCCAAGGTGCAGTGCAAACCACCCAAGGAACCCAAAAGACGCACTAGACGATGGATGAATGAGATTGTGACTTATAGTGTAAATGATGCAAAGTGGAGATATGCTACAGAATGGTGTGCAGATAATGGTATGGAATTCAAGATTTTAACTGAAGATCATCTGGGTATTTCGTATAAATAGGTATATGGCAAGAGCTCCTAGTAAATATATGCAAGCAGTTAAAGATGAGGCGAGAGGTCGTCCAAAGTCAACTGCATGGTATAAAGAAAAAATTAAAGAATTCGGTACACCCGGCACACTTGATCTTATAAGAGATGGTAAGAGAAACAACAAACCATTCTATGGTAGATTGAATATGTTTATGTATGATCCCAAGTTCAAGAAGAAACTGCCATACTATGACACGTTTCCATTGGTATTACCACTAGAAATGTATTCAGATGGGTTTCTCGGTATCAACTTGCATTACCTACCCATTCCACTAAGAATTAAGTTATTGGATCGTTTAGTGGATTATTCAAACAATACCGCATTTGATGAATCAACAAAACTTATTGTTGATTATCAAAAACTAAAGAACGTGAAACTCATCAAACCAACCATACACAAATACCTTGCTGGACAAACCAAGTCACAGTTTCGTAGGATTGATGCAGACGAATTTACGATTGCAACTCTACTACCTGTGCAGAGGTTTAAAAAGTCATCTGCATCAGAGGTATGGAAAGATTCGAGGGCAATGATCTAATGGCAACACTAGCAAATTTTGCAGAATCCACTGCATTTGGCGTATTAAACAATTTTCTATCAGAGTTTCATAGTGACAATGGCTATGCACTTCCAAGTCATTATGATGTTGTTATCATATCCCCCGGAGAAGGAGATTCTAGAAAGATTTCTCTGCGATGTGAATCTCTTGATTTGCCCGGCCGAGCGCTCAATACATCACCAGATTCTAACATGTATGGTATTGCACCAGAGATCGTTGACGGTATCACATTTGGCGGCACACTCTCTATGACTTTTCAAGCAAGTAGTGACCTAGAGGAAAGAGTATTCTTTGAGAGTTGGCAAGAAATGGCATGGGACAGAGGAACATGGAATGTTAAGTATTATAGAGATTATATTAAAGAAATTGAAATCTATGTTCTTGATCAAAAAAACACTAGACGTTATGGAATTAAACTCATGGAGTGTTTTCCAAAAGAGATTGGCCCATCAAGTTTAGATGGAGGTCCAGCAAGTGACATTATAAAGATACCTATTACTATGCAATATAAATATTGGGAAACTCTTGATATTAATAACCAACCACCCAACATTATGGAAAAGGTTCTTGATACAGTAATCACAGGTGCAGAACGAACAATTAATGCGAACATACCAAAGGTGTTGAGCAGATTATGATAAAGGATGATAAATTATGGCATTACCCAAATTACAAGCCTCAGAATATAGGCTAACATTACCATCAACACAGGAGAAAATTAAATATCGACCATTCTTAGTCAAAGAACAAAAGATTTTAATGATTGCTCAAGAATCAGAAGATGAAAAACAAATTGCTGATGCTATGGCAACACTAATATCAAATTGCACCTTTGGTGTTGTGAATGCTAATACTGCACCAATGTTTGATGTTGAATATGTGTTTTTACAATTAAGAGCAAAATCTGCTGGTGCTAAAATAAAACTTGATGTTATTTGCCCAGATGACGACGAAACTATAGTTGGGATTGAAGTTAACTTAGAGGAAATTGCTGTACAACGTAGTGTAGAACACACACAGGAAGTTGTCATTACAGAAAATATCAAACTAAAATTAAGATATCCAAGGTTAAAAGACCTTCAAGGTTTAAATGAAAATTTTGGTGAATTTGAACAGTCTATGATTATGGTTTATGAATGCATCGAAAGTGTTATCAGTGGAGAGGAAACAATTAATAGAATTGATATGACACAAGATGAAATTACAGAATTTATTGATTCATTTAACACAGAACAGTTAGAAAATGTAATGAATTTTTTTGAAACTATGCCTAAATTACGACATGTTGTTGATGTTGTTAATCCGAAAACAAAGGTAAAGGGAGAAGTATTATTAGAGGGTCTTGAAAGTTTTTTAGAATAGGGCTGTCTCACGACTCTGTGGAAAATTATTATAAACAAAATTTTGCATTGATACAGCATCATAATTGGAGTTTAACTGAATTGGAGAATATGGTGCCGTGGGAGAGAGAAATATACTCTGGCTTATTGATACAACATTTGGAGGATGAGAAAGCGGAGTACGATAAACAAGAAAGAAAAAATAGGAGTTAATCAAATGGGCGAGGAAGAAATTAAAGCATCAGGCCACCATCCAGCAGATACGAATGGTGATGGTAAGGTTAGTCCTGATGAACAACAAATGTATCTGGAGTTCAAACGTAAGGAACTTGAGGATGCAGACGCAATGCGTGACGCACAACGCACAATGGCATGGTACTCTCTTGGTGGTATGTTGTTGTATCCTATTATCGTAGTCCTTGCAATAGTTTTCAATATGGAACAGGCAGCCAAGATTCTTGGTGACATGGCTGGTGTGTATTTCATCGCAGTTGCCGGTATCGTTGCAGCGTTCTTTGGCGCACAAGCACTTACGAAAAAGAAGTAAGGAGTAAATCATGGCCAGTTTAGAAGAAATTGCATCAAGATTTCCAAAAGCAATTGAAGAATTGCAAAGGTCTAACGAGAGAGCTGCAGCAGACTCAAAGCTAAGCCAGAGCCGTGAGTTAACTGACTTGCGTGATGAAGTTCGTAATTCCAAAGACAAAAGGACCAGAGAACATAAAGACAATGTGAAAAAACTGGAAAGAATGAATGAGGATAGAAGGGAATCTGCAAGAAAAGAAGAGGAATTGAGTAAAACATCTGCTGGTCAGGCAATAGCTCTTAAAAAAGAATTAGAAGAAAATGGTAAAATTGCAGAGGACAATAAAGAGTTTCAAAAATTAAGTTATGAGGCAAGAAAGGCAGATTACGCACAACGCATTAAAAACGCAACATCTCCTGCTGCTAAAAAAGAAATGAGAGAAGAAGCAAGAGCAGATGCAAAGAAGAATGGTTCCCGTCTAGATAAGATTGCTGCTGGAATTGGTGGTCTATTTGAGATGGGTAAGAAGGGGTTGAAGACCGCTGCGTTAGGTGGTATGGCGCTTCTTTCTACTCTTGCTATTGGTGCAATGATGATTGCTCTTGGTAAATTTCTGCAAAGTGACACCTTCAAGAAAATAACAAAGTATATTTCTGGAACTCTCATTCCAAAATTAAAAGGATTTTATGAGGCATTCTTTGGTGAAGAAGGCGGCCTCATAAAGGGATTTAAAGAATTATTTGGTGACAAAACTGGTATAGGCCTGATTGTTGCGGGTGTGCTGAGTGTTGGCGCATTAATGACTGTTGCAAAACTGGCTTTGATATTTGGTCCATTAACAGCTGCTGTGGGTGCGTTGTTTGCAGCATATAATTTTTTAACGGGCTCCACCAAGGCGGCAATACCTGAAGGCGTTTCGAAGTCACAAAGAGATGCTGAAAAGGCACAAAGAGCGGCGAAGGCGAAAGAAGTAAAGCAAAGAGCTAAAGAGCAGCGTCAACGTCTCGAAGCTGCTAAACGGGCAGAAGCTGATAGAATTAAAAGAGTCCAACAAGCAGAAAAGGCACAAAGACAAGCAGTAAGAAGAGCTGCGAAACTGGCAGAAGCTAATAGACTTAAAGAAGTTCAAAAACAAGAAAGACTTGCCAGACAAGCAGAAGCTGATAGAATTAAAAGAGTCCAACAAGCAGAAAAGGCACAAAGACAAGCAGTAAGCCAAAGAGTTATAGAGCAACGCAAAGCTTTACTAAAACAAAAACCTACATTAATTACACAACAAGCGGCGAGAGTTGCAGAGGCCGCCAAGAAAAAGGTGGCCGCCCCGGCAGCTGCCGCCAAGAAATTAGTTGCAGAGAAAGCACTTGCTGCGGCAGATGCAATGAAAGCAACGCAAAGAAACCTAAGAGAAATGGCTTTAAGACGAAGTACATCAAGTGCGTTATCAAATAGTGCATCTAAAGCACTTGCTGCAAGACTTGCTAGGGGAGCTGCAGAAAAAGCAACGCAAAGAAGCGTACAAGATATGGCTTTAAGACGAAGTACATCAAGTGCGGTCAGTAATACGGGTATATTGAAGGCTGCAAAAACAGTATCATCTAGCGCAAAAATTGCAGGTGCGGCCGGTAAATCCCTAGCAAAGGGGGCGTTGAAAGCTTTCCCCGTAGCAGGACTAATTTCCGGGTTGTTTTTCGGCACAAAGAGAGCATTAGGTGGCGATTTTATTGGAGCAGGATTAGAAATAGCTAGTGGTATTGCTAGCGTAGTACCAGTCGCTGGCACTGCTGCTTCAATTGGCATTGAAGGAAGCCTCGTAGCTCTGGATTTATCAAGAGCTACGGCTGCAGCTGAGGCAAGTAAGAGGGGTGCAGAAACTACAGGAGCTGGCAATTTTGATAGTCCCATTGTTGCTCCTATACAAGCCAACCAATACACAAACGTCAAGAATAGCTACGAAGGAAAGTACAACCAAGTCCTTACGAGAAATGTTGAGTTAAACCGTGGCATGGCATATTAAAAAAGGGGGGAACTTTGGTTCCCCCCTTTCTCTTACTCTTGTGCCAACTTTTCAAAGTAGGACAGACTATCCCCTTCATCATCATTATCAATATTAGGCGCTGGAGTAGGTTTCGTATCCACCTTTGGTGCAACCCAAGGTTCGTCTTCCATAACCGCAGCAGCACTCCCCACTGTGGTAGTCCCTGCAAGAACCATATCCAAACGCTTCTTGAGTTCATCATAGGACTTGAAGTTAGTTGGAGCAGTAAACTCTGATAGAGGATACTCCTTCTTCCACACCTCTTCCAACTCATCATCATTATCAAAAAGAGCAGATGGTGATTCGAACTCTGACTTATCGTAGTTCCAATAACCTTCTACCTTACGAAGCTTCAACTTGAAGTTCGCACCTTCCCAGAAGTCAAAAGGATTGACCGCAGTCTCATCCTTAAACGCAGGTTGCATTGATTCCATGCACTTGTCAAAGATTTTCTTACCAAAGCGATAGAGCATAACCTTACCCTCATTCTGAGGATTAGCAGGGTCTTCAACAACATAGATGTTGGCGAAATACTGCAACTTACGCTTCTGACGACGAGCAATCTCCTTATCTGACTCAACACCAGAGTTCCAGTATGCAGAGTTCATTTCAGACACAGGATCATTCTGACCAACGGTAGTGAGAGAGTTCTCAATATACCATTGACCTGTTGGACCTTGAAAAGCGTGGTTCCATACCTTTGCCCAAGGCATATCCTCACCCTCAACGGCAGGAAGGAAACGAATAACGGCATAACCATTACCACTCTTATCCATTACTGGCTTCCAGAGACGATCATCCACATAGGACTTCTTTTCTCCACCACCACCGTCTGCTTGAACTGCACCAAGCAGCTTGTCCAAAGAATTAGACTTCTTGAGTGTACTTAACGACATATGTATTCTCCTTATGTAATATATGTTTTCGTATGTTTATAGTTTAACTAATGTATCACAAAACTCTGCTTTTGTCAAGTAACTTAGATTATTTTCTTGAACAAATTCCTCTGTGGCATCTACCCAAGAAAACTGTACATCCTTGAACTCTCTAAAAACAGTTTGCATTTGGTTCTGCCAATTCACTGAATTGAAACCTCTTGCATCACTTGACAGATAATTATCTGTCCCTTTATACACGTTGTTCAACGGCTCATCACATGATGATAGGTCAAACCCCATGATATAAACTTCTGTTGCGCCCTGCTGACATGCAAGGTGCAATGCAGTGTTACCTGCTGACCATCCAACAGGAAAGTCAATCGTATTTATAGAATCTTCCTCATCCACATAAGTAATCCAGACACCCACATCCTTCTCCATTTTCATACGAAGGTCTTTCATATCCAAGCTTGGATTCTGATCAATTGCAGCAGAAATCTTATCCTGTAATGAAGAAGGGTCTTTCCCCGACACTACACAATGTTCTTTCTTAATCTTGCTCCTATGTATAAACTCCTTTGGAATATCATATCCCATAAACAAAACATCAGCAACTTCAGCAGGAAGACGTGACCAGTTTGCAAACCAACACTGATTATCCTTGTAGAAAGATGTTTCATAGATTTCTTGCTGCATACCATAATCAACTGCTACAAGGTTGTCTACCATCACATCACGATAGATTGCATTACAACCCCATGTGACAGCATTCACCTCATACTGTTTATCACTGAACCACTTGCGTGACTCACCATTGCCGATTACGACTGCTTTAGACAACGCTGATATCCGTCATGATAGGAAAAATCTTTGCAATCTCATATGCACACGCAATCGCAATCTCTTGATGTTCTAGCTGTGTACCATTTGCACTTCGTAGATCGATATAATGTACCCATGATCGCAGTGTGCCATTCATATACAAGCGTGATACAGTCATACCCTCTGGTAGCACTGCACGAGCCTGTTCCTTGGCAATACCGTTCTCAATCGCCCACTCGTATGTCTCCCGTGCTTGTCTACAAACCAGCATCTGTCTCATACGAAAATCTTCATTAAGACGACGATCTTCCTCACTCAACTTAATGCTGTTTTGCCTGTTCTTAGGGTCTTGCAAACGTGCATCCCTAGTCTCAAAAGCTAAGTCCTGAGTAGGATCGGCGTATCGTTGGCTAAACTCTTGAAACGAGAATGAACGATGCCGCAGGATTTGCCTTGCGATATCTCTAGTAGTCTCAATTTCAATACATGCGCTAACCATTTCTAGGGGCGACCAGTGATTGTGTTTAATCAGATATTTGATTAGTTTTTCACTGGTATCCTTATTGTTCTGATTATTAGGATTAGATACTCTAGCACAATATGCAATAAGCTCCTGTGCATCATCCACACCAATAATATTATCTGGTGTAGAATGTGAAATCAATCTTACTTTCATAATATCTCCAATAAATGGTGCCGCCACGAGGATTTGAACCCCGGACCTGAAGTTTACAAAACTCCTGCTCTACCAACTGAGCTATAGCGGCACATCATTTATTTGTTAGTGGTTACCCGGCGTTGAGGTTTATAACCCTTTGGCCAAGTGGGTTGACGATTAGCAAGAGTAATAACTCGCTCCGACAGTTCGCCAGTTTTCACTGACATCTCAGCATTCTCAAACTGCAATGCTTTGATTTGGTTTTCTAGTTCCCGGCACCGTGCCTCAAAGAACCCTTCTACTCGTTCCATCAAATGGACTCCTCTATGAGTTTTAATAGTCTTATCTTATACTGTTCTTGATCAATTGTCAAGAACCTTTCGTAATTATCTATGAGATTATTTAAATCATTCCATATAATATCATCCTCTAATGCTTTATCCCAATCAGGCCCAAAGTTGACCAGTTCATCTAATATGATCACTGTCTCTAGAGAGACTCGACCACCTAGAAACTCTCTCATTAATTTAGGGTGTTGTCCATCGTTTACTACGAACAAATCCTCAAACGCTTCTACAAGAGGTTTCATCTCTACCTCAAACAGATCAAAGAAACCCTGACGTTTCAACTTCCACGATTCATAGTTCTCATCATTGAAGTTGGCAATATACCCCTTCTTGTCTTTGATGAAATTTGATACAAAGTAGTTTTGAATTTCTTGTTCTGTCTTGTACTTGCGTGATAGCTTTACAAAGAACGACCTGTCCTTACGTTTATAAAATGTATCACGTTTGATACGAGTCTTACCCTTGTATGTTACAAAGTCATAATTCCCCCTACCAAAGTGTGCCTTCATAGCACAGTACATTAGATAAACGTCAATCGGTTCCATTACAGATACGCTTCGATACCCAATCAGTTAGAATGCAGGGAATTACCCCGTGAATAATTAGAACAATAGCCATCACCCACGCATGAGCAAGGTGCATAAAATAGAATAACAACAAATTGTAGTTGTTAGTGTTGTTTTCCTTGAGATGTTTCATATAGGAAGCTGTGCCTGTCGAGGGAGAAAGTTTAGTTCCCGTGCGTTTGCTTCAATCTTCTCTTTGAGACTCTTGGAAATCAGACGCCCCACAGTATCAGGCTCAATATTTTGTCGGTGACAATAATCAAGAACTGCATCCATATGTGTGATGTTCTTGTCTATTGCAAGCTTTTCAATTTCCATTGAAAAAGCTTTTAATGTGCTTAATGACATATATACTCCATTTATAAATGGGGGTTTTTAAAAGGAACCCCCTATAACCTTTTAGTTTCAGAAATTGTATGTTGTTTTCACACCAACAATTTTATCTCCAACATTAAAATCCTTATCAAGATTAAATTCTCCATAAGGCCTAATACCAAAAGAATCATTTACATTAAATGTATATCCTGCTGCAAATTCAACATTAGAAATCTCTTGATCATCCCAACTGAATTGTGGAGTGAGTGATAAATCAATACCTTTCATTTCAGCAGTAACACCAAAATCTGTGAACACCGTTTCATTCGTCACATTATATTCAGTGTCGGTCATAAAAGTAAAATCTACTGCTGACAAATTAGGAACAAGTGTCTTATTTTCTGCCTTTTCTTCTGCCATTGCAACCGTAGAAATACTAACTGCAAGTGCAGCTCCAATGATTAGTGCCCTCATTTATTTAGTCTCCTTAATTAATTTGTTTGGATGTCAATTGACATCATTCGTTAGTGACATTGTATACATAGTATATCAGGTTATTATCTTTTTGTCAATACCCTTTGTTAATAAAGTGATGGGTATTCTGTTGCTAGGAACCCACCGAACCCCGAAAGATTATGCTGCTAGAGCGTAATCTCCCATAAATGCGTTATCGTTTGCATTTAGTTTATATAGTCATAACGTGACCAATCGGTAACTCCAGTCATCTATTGTCTGCATGTCGAAACCTATTATCGCCCCCATCATAAAGACACTAATCTCTAAAACCTTCACCTTTTAGTATCCTTATGGTGGAGGCGTCCGGTACTGCCCCGGAGTCCATTACAGTTTTCAACTTCCTTCATCGTTACATCTGTATATATCTATCCCCAAAAGACCAGATATATAATTCCACTAAGTAAAGTGATATCAGCACAAATACTCCAAAGAATATATGCTCTAAGCATCCATTTACTTACTTTTCGTACTAGAGGGTTCTTCATCTTGAACCCTCACGATTAGCTGTTCCATATCAGTCTTCCTTTGATGGGTCAACCGGCTTATCAATTTCAATATCGCCGTCCTTGATGGCTTTAGTTATTAGGGCAGCAAGGTTCCAATCGTATGTGCCACCAAACTTTCCATCAGGGTCGTAGTCATCTTCTTTTTCTTCAGCCATGTTGATCATCCTTGAATTGTATGTTATTTATACCACACAAAAAGAACAATGTCAACCCCCTAAAGAAGTTTTTTGTGCCCACTCTTTGGTGCCACTACTAATAATACACATAAAACTACCGTCACTTGACGACTCTGTAATGGTTGCTGAACCTGTTTCTTTGTTGATAAACACTATGGTTTGCAAACCCGTTTGAGCATTGCTAAACGTCATCACAGGATTTTCCTCATATTTCTTAATAGCATTTAACACAAAAGTAGAATTGCCACAGGCAACAACTTTATTCACAGGTGTTAATTGTGCATTACCTACTGTTGGGAACAAGCAGCAAATCATTATTGCTAGGAACGTAATCTTGAATGTCATTTTTCTCTCTCCATTTCGTAACGGTTTCTGTGAGAACATCAAGATACGAGTGTTTATCTTCTATAAACTCCTGCACAGTTCCATCTTCGGTAACAACTAAAATAACCACTTGGGAAATTTCAATACCAGTTCTTTCTCCGAACATCTCTGCATATGCAGAACCTTGAATGTAGTAGTTTTCATTCCACTCATCTTTACGTTCTTTGGTTGATGTTTTGAAGTCGATAATCGACGGCACACCATTGTACTCTGCAATACAATCAACCCTGCCCGCTACTTTATATTTATCACTATACAACCCTGCTTCTTGTGCATATATGTTATCTATATTACCAAGAACAGATTTTAATTGACTAAAAAGACAATATGGAAGAAAATTCTTCTTATGTTTTTCCCACTCCTTGGGAAAATTAGACTCCATATTGTTGAGGTAATCTTCACACATATGGTGAACCTTAGTGCCACGATTTGCAGCAGTTCGTGCTACATGGTTGGCAACTTCATTACCCACTCTTTTACGCCATTCCATCAGACCTTTCTTATTACGAACTGATAGGACTGTTGTGATTGATGGGTACTTATTACCCTCTGGTGTTGTGTATAGACGAACACCATTTTGGTTTGTTGCCTTTATAGGCTGCAACTCTACTCCTACATGATTAAACATTATGTTAACACAAGAATCCTTACTTGTAAATTCATTATTCCATTCCTATTCCTAGTTTAATTTTATTGATAAGATAAGACCGGACAAAGCCACTCCGTACAATATCACCGACAGTAAATTCCGTGCAGTTAAATTCGTCCATCTGTTCTAAGATTCGAAGAAAACTATGTAAACCATTTTTCTCATTTGTTCTTTGCAAATCACTTTGATCAAAATCTCCACAGAACATAATTTTTGAGTCCTGGCCAACACGAGTGATAATTGTATCCAGCTCATGGAAGTTTAGGTTTTGACATTCATCTACTATAATGATTGCGTTATCAAATGTCAATCCTCTTAGAAAAGAAGTTGATAGAAAGTAGAGTGTACCTTGGCCCTTGAGACGGTCATATAAATTATTGAATGATTGCTCGTTAGGTTGCTCAAACATAAACTGTAACATATTCTGATATGGAATCTGATATAGTGCAGCCTTATCTTCCTCATCACCCGGCAGGAAACCAATTTCCCGTGTAGGAATAAGGGATCGAACAAGAATTACCTTCTCATATTTGGTTTTTAAATCCATAACTGCCTGCATTGCAAGATACAGCGCACTAAATGTTTTGCCAGTGCCCGCAGCACCAAATAAAAATTGGTTCTTTGCATTCTTAAACGACTCAAACACTATCTTTTGATTTTCTGTGATAGGTTTGATTGTTATTAAACTACTTTGATTAATTTCTTTGTTCTTTTTAGTGCTTGACATTGTATATCCTTGGAATAAGAGGGGGGCCTCCAAACGCAGACCCCCCTCTGATGCATGGGCGGAGTGACTTCCCAGCTTGCGTAGACATTATGCGTCCCTTGCTGAAGTTTGATATCTCGCCTGCATCGATTATATTTATACTATATTACACCGTGTTTTTTGAGAACACTACGAGTTTTTTGCTGTTTGGTGGGTTCGCCACCGTAACGATCTGCAAGGGCAGAGCCGGGATGTGAAGCAGCAATGCGTTGAAGGTTCTCTGTCATACCACCATCCTGTTTTGGGCCAACACCCATGATATGATCTCCCACATAGGCAAAACCACCGGGAACTTGATTGATATGAGGATTATTCTCCAAGAATTGCACACGTTCAGAATTAGACATCATCTCATTCCATTCTTTTTTTGTATTACGGTCATAAAATATATATGTCGGCATTATAAATTCAACTCCAATTGTTTATGCATTAAACCACTCTGGTGCAGCTCGGGTTTTCCACTTTGCAAACCCTGATTTCTCTACTATATAGTATTTCTGATAAGCAATCACAGTGTCATCACCTTTGCACTCTTCGGGCATACACTGAGGTGGATCAGAAAAGAATGTTTCAAAATTCATATTCTTGGGAGACTTAAACAATGGTGCAAGCAACCGTTCTGTAGCATGGTGTTTGCCATACCGATAAGTATACTCTACCATGAGAGCAACCATGTGATCATACAACCATGTGTAATTTTCCAAACTGGAACGAACCCAGATAGTGCTAGGATGGTTCTTATGCGCCAGTTTATACAGACCCCTACGATCCGCACACTCATCCCCGTCAAGAACACGATGCGCTGTAGAGAGCATCTGTGCGCTTTCTAGGATCATCTTGACCACATGCTTATCACACATCATCTGTGCAGCAATCACAGGGTCACGGTCTAGATAGAATATGTTCATTGGTTTTTCCAGTGTTCTCCATAATTGTCGTATGTATATTCTGCTATTTCAGCAAAACCTTTTGGTTCGTTTATACTAGAATTACAACCACAGTTTCCTGTAGGGTGATAACAATTGGGACACCCATACGTTATATACCTATACCAATGTTTTGCAAGCCACACTCTAGTCCCAACACTTGTATCATACCACCGATTAATTTTATTCTCAAGTTGTTTGTTCATTGCATTTCCTCAAGAGTATCCATAACAGCGTTCATTCTTCTTTCCTTGTTTCATCCAACAATAACATCTTACCCCTTTTCTCATCAATTGTCAAGACCCTTTCAGACTCAATCATATCAATAATCAAGGTGGTAATATCAACCTCTTTATTCAACTCGCCAATTTTCCTTTGCAGTCTTATTAGAGTCTCTTGATAATAATCAATTTCCTGTTGCTTCTTGAGTCTAGATTCAATCAGCTCTGTCAGAGAAACTACATTATCAGTCACGGATTTTTCCTACCTTTGGGAACATCCCAAACAAAGGTCAAACGATCAACATCACCATTGTTATACGATTCATGAACTCTCTTATTGTCAAACCAGAAAAATGTGCCTGGTGCAATCTGATGAGATTCATCTTCAACCGTATACAGATATGTACCCTGTAACGATAGATGGTATCTATCTCGTGTTAGATAATATTCACCCTCATCGATGTGGCGTCCCAATGACTCTCCTGGCTTCAATCTAAAGAATGCTGCTCGTGAATGCCTATGAAGTTTATAAGTCTTCAACCACTTTCTGATACCGGAATAACGATAGTACATAGGAGTGTTCTGTTGCAGCTCAGTCTTCTTAGGATCATCATCAGCACTCTTTACTGCGGCCATTGTGAGAGGTAGAAATCCATATGGTTTCGTATCTCCAGCAGCACCTTTTAGTGATCCTGCTATTGCCCAATCCTCATCCTTGATATCAGCAAGGATGGAACTTACATCAATGTCCTTCTCGATAAACCTAAAGTGACTCACTTAATATGTCCGGGCATTACCATCCTTTGTAAATTTGGCGGTGAATAATTTGGACCCTTCATCACCTTGCCATCTTCACGATAGATAGGTTTGCCATCGGCACCTAGTTTGCTCATATTTGAACGCTGTACTTCCTCAAAACATTTATCAAGGTCAATACCTAAAGCAGCACCCATACCATAAGTGACATATAGAATATCAGTTAAAGCATCTGCAATTTCAACCATATCTTCATTATATGAAGCATCTGTTAGTTCTTGAAGCTCTTCCTCAATCAAGTCTAGACGCAAATCTACTACCTCTTCAGAAGGTAGTTTTGGTGATTTTTTGACTTCTTGATCAAAGGTATTCATGAAAAGTTTGACATTCTCAAAATTAGTTGGCATTTATTTCTCCCACCTATAAAAAATATGATCCTGTATCACTACAGTTTTCGTTTTCGTTTTTGCCCAATACGGCAAAACATAGTTAGCATGATAATGCGTTGCACCTTCAGTAATATCTACAAAATGAAACTTATCACTAAGAATTGCTTTTGCAAGAGTAAGCATCCTATTATATATCTTCTTATTAGTTGGTATATCACTCTTACCATCACAATACCAACTAAATTGACACTTGTTTTTAATTGGATAGGTCACGTTAGGAGATTTCTGTGATACTCGTGTTGGGCCTTGCTCCACCACTTCACAGATGGTATTAGGATATCTTTTATCATTAACACGGTTCAATACAACCGCAGTAACTGCAAGTTCCCCTGCAATACCCTGACCTCTTGCCTCATGATACATGTTAAGGGCCAAGCACTCGGCTGACCTGTCAGGCATGTCCGGCATAATTGTTTTTGCTGCGGGTTGCGGTATTACAATCAGTAACCCAATGATTGCTGCTTCAAGAGCATTCATACCATATACTCCTCACCAAATTTTTTCAACAGATCACCCTGCATGGCATACGCCTCAATCTCCCAAGGCTCATCCTCATATGCAGTAGTCTCATCATAGACCTTACCCATATACATTTTACGACCAAAAGTCGTGTCCTTCATCTTGCGAGTGGCGCTCTGCCAGACATGCACCATCTCATGGCACACAGTGCATAACAGCTCTGCACCGGTAAGACTTTTATCAACATCAATATAGAAGTCCCGATTACCATCACCTTCGTAACACCAACCAGCAACACCGTCACTCTTGAGGTTTTTGATATTGACCTCAATCTCAAGAGTTCGCATCCGAGGCATTA
>Ga0180120_10000327_pt1 | contig 24611 bp, 41 predicted proteins | sample CPBDNA_3_FD_129677 | JGI IMG/M metagenome (GOLD analysis project Ga0180120, IMG submission 129677) | Freshwater to marine salinity gradient microbial communities from Chesapeake Bay, USA - CPBay_Spr_31_0.2_DNA (version 2) (version 2) | ecosystem: Environmental > Aquatic > Marine > Coastal ... | reverse complement strand
CCCAGACAGCATACCGCCAAGCATTGCGAGATATAACAGATAGTGCCACATCAATACATGATGTATCTTGGCCGGAGAAACCATAATGCCATATATAGGAAAATCCCCAGTAAGCGGTGGGTTCCACAAGCTGGATGCCCTTACTGCCTCTGCTACAGATACCTACGCTCTTACGCTAGGTTCTGCGGCATACTATCCAGAGACTGCCAATCAACTGCTAGTCTCTCTCAACGGTGTTATCCAAGCACCGCAAGATTCGTTCACAGTATCAGGCAGCAACCTAGTATTTGACAGCGCACTGACAGGCAGCGATAGCATCGACTTTGTTGTGGCTCTTGGTGATGTGTTGGGTGTGGGTAGCGTTACCGATGGTGCTATTACTACGGCTAAGATTGGTAATGGTGCAGTGACATCAGCAAAACTAGCTGGTTTAACTCGATCAGATATGCCAACAGGCTCTATTCTTCAAGTTAAGAGTGCTACCAAAACAGACAAGCAAGATACAGCTAGCAGCACTCCACAAGATATTACAGGTTTAAGTGTATCAATCACACCTACCAGCGCATCAAGCGACATACTTGTTAGATGCGATATAAACTATGGTGGTAATGTAGATGTTTATGGTGCTTTCTTTGTTAAAAGAGATGCCGCAAATATGGTAGTAAGCACTGCGGGTACAGGCCTCCAAACAAATTCAACTTTTGCCGTTGGTGGTGATTCCAGTAATCACCAGTATAAAATGAATGGTGTGTCACATACTTATTTAGACAGCCCCGCAACAACAAGCGCAATCACTTATAAAGTGCAGTTTGCTTCAATGTCTGGCAGCATTAATCTTACCGTGAATTCCCCTCATATCACAACTAACGGAGTTTACATTATTGGTGGCACATCTACAATTACCGTTATGGAAATAGCAGGATAGGAGACAGATATGGCACTTATAAAATTAAACAATCAGTCTCTTTCCGCAGTCACATCTGCTGGTTTGCCAACTGGCAGTGTTCTGGATTTTAAACAAGCAAATGCACAAAGCGGTCAAGCTACTATCGGTATTACTGGCACAGCGGCAACAGGCGCAAGCGTTTTATATGGGGCAACTCTTGCTGGGCGTACATACGTTGAAGCACAAAGCGTTACAATCACACCTAAGTCTACTAGCAGCATTTTGTATTGTTATGGAATGGTAGGTTGGACATCAATGAATGCTACTTCCACAATGGGTCACGGTCAGATAATAACCTTAAATGACACGACTGCTATAGATAACAGTGATTTCCCGCATTACATGCACTCTGCCATCACTTCATCAACAGGGTACTATTACCCTTCAACATTTGTCGTAGGGATATTTAGTCCAGCATCTACAAGCGCACAGACAATTAGACTTAGACCGTTTGTTTATGTTGAAACCCCAAACACCGCCCAAGGTTCTTTCAAAGCTTCAGGATTATTCGTAACGGAAATCGCTGGCTGATGAAGATGTCACAGGAAGTTACACCAGAGTTGCGTGTAGCCTTGGAACTTGAGGCTCACGAAAAGGAGTGTGCAGTTCGTTATGCGTCTGTAGAAGACAAACTATCAGGCTTAGACAGACGCTTGTGGCGTTTGGAAGCAATGATAATGGGGTCAACGGTGGTTATCGTTGGCCTCGCTGCATCCCTGTTAATGAAGCTATAAGGAACTATCATGGAACCTATCAGTACTACCCTCGCAGGGATTGCATTAGTTAAACAGAGTGTGGACTTTATTAAGACACACATTAGCACTGTTCAAGATATTGGACAAATAGCAAGCCAGATTGATGACCTGTTTACAGGTGAAAAACAAATCCAACAAGCCAGAAACAAGAAGTCTGGTACAGGACTTGGGGATCAGTTTGGGGTAGATACTGTAGCTAAAGAAGTCATAGACGCTAAACTCGCAGCAGAAAAGTTGCAGGAAGTAGCCACTATGGTTGACATGAGATTTGGTCACGGTACATGGAAGAGTATCTTAGCGGAACGTGCTAAAAGACTACAGGAACAACGAGAAGCTGAGGCTAAGGCTAGGCGATATAAGATACAGAAAGATAAGGAATTTGAGGAGACTATGAAAACTGCTGTGTTAGTTACTGCTATCCTAGCAATAGCCATAGGTCTTTTTATAACCGTTATGGTTTCTGTAGCGAAAGCGATGAGTTATGTTTAAGACACTAGTACTAGCTTGCAGCCTGTCTGTACCCACGGACTGCTGGGAGTTTCACGATACACGTGGCCCCCATGCAACATACGAGCTATGTCAGAAGAGAGCTTACACGATGGGTAACGATATTATGGAAATGCAGGGTAGAGATTTAGAACCTAAACAATTTAAGTGTCTTCCATTAAAGGGACAACAACTATGATATGGTCACTTATGCTAACTGCTTGTATGCAATCAACCTGTGTAGAACAAAGTATACAATGGTTTGAAGACAAGCAGGAATGTATAGAGTATAAACTTTTACATGAAGAACTACCCAAGGATGGTAACTGGAGTACAGTTGATTATGAGTGTACACTAGTAAATGGGTTAGAAACTTAAGGATAACAGCTATGATGGGTGTATTACTACAGGGATTGTTTGGCGTAGCCAGCAGTGCCGTAGAGGGCTTTGTTGAGACAAAGAAAGCCAAAGCAAAGCAGAAGCTTGTTAAGATTGAGGCAGAGACTAGCCTTATGGAGAAGAAGATTTCTGGTGAGATTGACTGGGATAAAGCAGCAATAGATGGTGCAAAGGATAGCTGGAAGGACGAGTATCTTACAATTCTGTTCAGTATACCACTGCTGCTATGTTTCTTACCCTTTACCGTGGAGTACGTAGAACGAGGCTTTGAGGCTTTGTCTATGACACCTGACTGGTATCGTTATACCTTAGGTATCATCGTATCAGCAAGTTTTGGTATTAAGGGTGCAACTAAGATGTTTGGAAAAAAGTAATGAGCTTATATGAGAATATAAATAAACGTAAGAAGGCTGGTACTAGCAGACCTAAGAGTAAGTCTACTGTATCTGCCAAGTCCTATGCCAATATGAAGGCTGGCTTTCCTAAAACAAACAAGTATAAGAAGAAAACATGAGCTTAATTGAACAACTTAAACGCCATGAGGGACTCAAATTAAAACCTTACAAATGCACAGCAGACAAACTTACAATCGGTGTGGGAAGAAATCTAGAGGACGTGGGGATATCGGAAGAAGAAGCAGAGATGCTACTACAGAACGACATCCAACGAGCCACTGTGCAGATACAAACAGAGTTTCCGTGGACAGAGCAGCTAGACGAGGTACGTTTCGCAGCCCTTATCAACTTTACCTTCAACGTAGGGATAGGAACAGTAGGCAAGTTCGTAAACGCAATGGCTCTGCTAAGGGACGGAAGCTACGATACGGCAGCAGACGAGTTCCTGAACAGCCGCTGGGCTAAACAGGTAGGCCAGAGAGCCGTAGATGTAACGGATCAAATTCGTACAGGAGAGTGGAAGTGACAGAAAAACAACTGATAGACAGCTTGCATGAGGCTGTCACCCAAGAGCTACTACTTAGAGTACGTGGTGGGGAAGCTACAGCTAGTGAACTATCAGTGGCTGTTAAGTTTCTTAAGGACAATGGAGCATCCTTGGATGTTATCATGGCAGAAAGCCCTATGGCTAACCTTCTTAATGACCTGCCGTTTGAGGTTGGAGAACAACTACAATGAAACAGGTAGCTCACAAGTTAAATGAAAGTTCAGAAGTTACCATACCCCTACGCAACTTGATTAGCATGATTGCTTTTACAGCCGTATCAGTTTGGGTTTATTTTGGTTTGACAGAGCGAATATCTTTCTTAGAACATAATCTTGAGCTTACCATGCAAGAAGTAGAAGAAAACGATAACTGGATAGATGAGTTTAAGCCACCAAAGTCTGTGCAGGATACGGTCAAGCGGGTACATGATCTGGAGATTGAGATAGAAAAACTTAAACTAGTAGTAAGTAGTCATAATGACTAAGGTTCCTGAACAACTTAAAGACTTTAGAAACTTTACATACTTGGTATGGCAGCACTTGGGATTGCCAGAACCTACCCCTATTCAGTACGACATAGCACACTATCTTCAGGACAGCCCTAAGCGTTGTATCATTGAGGCTTTCCGTGGTGTAGGTAAGAGTTATATTACTGCTGCCTACGTTGTACACCAGCTACTGCTAGACCCACAGCTTAAGTTTATGGTTGTGTCAGCGTCTAAGGCACGTGCTGATGACTTTTCCACCTTTACACAGCGCATTATCATGGAACTGCCTATATGCCAGCACCTAGTCGCTAAGGAAGGCCAGAGATGGTCTAAGATAGCCTTTGATGTAGCCCCTGCTAAAGCCTCTGGTAGCCCCTCAGTGAAGTCTGTAGGGGTCACAGGGCAGCTTACAGGTAGCCGTGCAGACATTATCATTGCTGATGACGTAGAAGTCCCTAACAACTCTATGACACACATGATGCGGGAGAAACTTGCAGAGACTGTCAAGGAGTTTGACGCTGTTCTTAAGCCTGACGGTAGGATTATATACTTAGGAACTCCTCAGTGTGAGATGTCCCTGTACAATGCCCTACTTGCACGTGGTTATAAGATGAGAGTATGGCCTGCAAGATACCCTAGCCTAGATCGCGCAGAGAAGGCTTATGGGGGCAGGTTAGCTCCTACGCTGTATGATTCCCTACAAACTAACCTAGAGGCCGTGTATGGGCTTCCTACAGACCCTAAACGATTTGATGATGATGATTTACTAGAAAGAGAACTAAGTTATGGTAGAAGTGGCTTTGCTTTGCAATTTATGTTGGATACTTCACTATCTGATGCAAACAAATACCCCCTTAAACTAAGTGACCTACTTGTATATAGCTGTGATAAGGATACTGCACCTGAGAAACTAGTGTATGGTATCTTTAAGACCCTTGAAGACCTACCGAATGTAGGGCTAGCAGGGGACAAGTTCTACGCTCCTGAGGACACTGTAGGACGTACAGAGTATCAGGGTAGCGTACTAGCCATTGACCCCTCTGGTAGAGGCTCTGATGAGACAGCATACGCTGTTGTTAAGATGCTTAATGGTTTCCTGCATGTTGTAGATGCTGGTGGTGTCGCTGGTGGCTACTCAGACAGTACACTACAACACCTGTGTGACTTGGCTAAGATACACAAGGTTAATATGGTACTAGTAGAGAGTAACTTTGGTGACGGTATGTTTACTGAGCTACTGAAGCCCTACCTACTCAAGACACATCCAGTGACCATAGAAGAGGTACGCCATAGTAAGCAGAAGGAACACAGGATCATTGACACCCTAGAGCCTGTAATGAACCAGCATAGGCTTGTTATAGACCCTAAGGTTATCCAGAAGGACTATGACAGTGTACAGTCTATGCCCCCTGAGAAGGGTATTAAGTACATGCTAACCTATCAGATGACACGTATAACAAAGCAGCGAGGAGCGTTAGCACATGACGATAGACTTGACGTTCTTGCTATGGCAGTGCAGTACTGGACAGACCAGATGGCTGCTGACGCAGATACAGAAATACGAACAAGGAAAGAGGAACTCCTAGACTTTGAGCTTGATAAGTTCATGTCACACCTTAACATAGGTCAGAAGGAGAAGGATGTAGGGGGTTGGGTGGTACTATAATACCGTTCCGAAGGTTCCCCTATTGACTAGACCCCCCTAAGATATATATAGTAGGTAGTAGTAAGTAGTATCTTTAAGTACCTTTAGGATGTTATAGGATACTTAGGACTACTACTTACTACTTACTAACTCCTTATTAACCTGCTTAAAGAATAAGGCAGTAGTGTGTATGACCTAAAATACCCTAAAAAATCTGAGGGGGTATATAATAAGATCAGACGCGCGATTCCCCCCATGATGCGCGATGCCTTATAATCTTAGCCACGCCTAACATTCTTCTGGAACCATCAGAAACCTTGGCATCCTTTACAATCTTAGCCACGCCTAACATTCTTCGAGTTCTTTAAGATTTTAAGCATTGCCTGTGTCTCTCTCTCTATCTGTTCTTGCTTTGTTCCTAAAAATCCTACAAGTCCCAGAACATACCATGAACAAACCACTAGACACTTTAAGTATATACACGAGCATGTCAATTCCTTGACACCTGTCAACATTCTGACGCTACAAGTGTCAAATATTAGTCGTTTACTTTCTCAATTATTTCATGCTAGGTTTAAGCATCGAAAGAAAACGTACCGACTTACTCGCAAGAGCAATAGCAAGAAACTTTCGATAGGCCAAAAGAAAGCGCAAGAGCAGTACGACTAACCTTGCTAGGCCATACGAATAAAAGAATAGCCTACCGAATACGAATATGACTAGACAGACTAAACAGAATATGTAAGACTAAGAGAATAGAAGAACACATCGAAGCGGATAGTACCAAGGTACACAAAGCGAAGCTTCTAACTACTAAGGCTAAATACCTTAGAAAGCATGTCCATGAAAGTGCGGGCTATAGAACCCGATTTTAGTGGAGGCGGTGCGGGTCAAGAGTGCTTAGGCCAAGCTAGGGTGGAGTCCGATAGCAAGGACAAATCCCTAGCTGTTACAAGGTGCAATGGTGTACCTATAACGCTAGGAGTAGTAGCATGAAAACCAAGACAATTAAAGTACTAGGTAAGACAATGGCAGTATATGGCAAGCGTCCAAGAGTTAACAAGTATCGCTTCGGCATGTCCAGTGGCTCAACATTTATGGGCTTTCATACAGGACTTGTGAGCCGTTACTTGTCTTTTCCTATGTTAGCAAAGCGTAAATTTGGTGGTGTTAAAGACATTCAACAAGTCTATTGACAAGCCAAGGGCAACGGTATTATTCTCCCTAAATATCGTTGTACCTTGTAACAGCTAGGAGTAGTAACCATGAGTGTAAGGAATATCCTTTACTGGTATGGGCAGTCTAATGAGACTGAACGTGCCTTTGACTGGTATAGTGATGCACTAGAGCAGTGCCGCAAGATAGCAGTGCATTACGATATGCCTGTTTATAGGGTGGTGTCGGTAGTAGCAGCACTATCGCCCAACAATAAGTGGGAACGCAATGTAAGCAATGCCTATGACTTGATAGGTGCATACTTGCGGGGTGACCATATGGAGACTGTTAAGGTTAGTACCTATAACAAGATGAAAGAGAAGGCATGGTTCCTGCTATCTGATAGGCCAACCTATGACGAAACCAAGGTGATCCTATCAGGTCAAAAGATAACCTGCTTCTTTGAGAATATCATGGGCGAGGATACCTGCACCATAGATGGACACGCTAGGAATATCTTTTACAATGAGCGAGTAGGTCTGACTAATGACAAGACCAACATAGGCAAGAAGGAATACAGGCTACTACAGGCAGCATATGTCCACGCAGCCAAGAAGGTAGGCATCAAGGCATACGAGATGCAAGCCATCACATGGATGGCATGGCGTAGGCATCATGGGATTGTATAGGGGATTGACATGCTAGACATTCTAATAGTATTTATATTCATGCTAGGTATCACTGGCTTTGTATTGTTGATAGCTAGTTTCATAGCAGCAGTTTGTAACGACTACTTTGAGGGGTAAGACAATGAGAACAACACCACACATGCTAAAGACTAGACTGTATCGCATCAATAGAAGACTAGGTACAGAGTATTGGCTAGGCAATGCGCCTCACTATGGGGGCTGGGAATTGACAGCTAATAAGGGTAGCACTACCATCTATGGTAGGGTTGCACCACGTGAGATGTTAACCTATCTTGATGGTTTAATTAATGGCATTGATATGATGGAAGGGGCATACAAATGACACTAGAGCTAAACACAAAGGACTATGACGAACCTAAGGAATACCTAAGGGAATGGCTGGGGGTACTGCCGCACTGGGTGCATGAGTTTAACATGTACAATGGTGATGACATTGTATCCTTTATGGATGGACGCTATGGCTATGGACTGCACAAGTTTGAGGGTGAAGTCTTGTATGATGGGGCATACCGTAGTCAGTATGATGAGGATGAAGACTTGGCACATATAGGTAGGATGGCTACATCTTTTGGCTATGTATATTTCTATCCTTATGGTATGGTGGCACTGCCTACTACTGATGGACACTATGTAACGAGGATGGACTAATGGGAATGTATATAGACACGGCCTACCCTGACATAACTCAGGACGCTAGGCTTTCAAGCATACTAACCAAGATGAAGGCACTAGCAGTCCAGATAGAGGACGCTGAGTGGGAAGGGCAGGATGTATCAAGCATGAGGCAGCAGCTATCAGGTCTAAAGTCTAGGCATGATGATGGTGTCACATATGAACCACTGTTTTAGGAGTAATACTATGAGTTTATATCCAGACCTAGTGAAAGTTTACAAAACTAAAACTAAACCACTATATCAAATTGCTATAGTTAGAGAGGGCTGGGGTTGGTTGTATACTAATGAAGAACTAGCTGCTGATCGCTTACACTTACAATATAGAGACAAAGAAATGAAAATTCTCTGTGAAAATTTTAATATGAAACCTGTGTATGGTACTGATGCTAGCGTTTGTATTTCAGTTTGGGAAACTGATGAGTGTTATACCTTTGAAGGTGAAGCAGAAGCTCTGTCCTTATATAAAAGACATGAGGAAGATTGTCCTACAGTACAGGATAACCTAACAGTAAAGCATGTTAGGTTTTTACTAGATAAACTATGGACAGAATATCAAGAAGAAGCTGCCCAAGATGACTGGGTGGATGAGTATAATCAAGGCACTTATAAATGAGGGGTAATACTATGTATGAAAGAATGATAAAGCCTAATAAAATAATGACAGCGTTGAGAAACCATGCTAATGGAAACATAGATTTACATAAGACCAATATAGCTGTGTACTTAAACAATCCGGCTGGTATTGGCGAACACTCAGACATCATGGAAGCTATCCAAAGCGAACTCGACAAGATGGCTGTCCATCAGGATCGACTTGAACTGATAGACCTTATCAGTTATGACAATGAAGGAGACTAATGATGATAACACCTAGACCACCAGAAAAAACATGGGCAAATGCCAAGCTATATCGCTGTGACCTATACGATTCACGCTATCCTGTATGTGGCACACGCCTAGTGTGGGTCAACGTAGGCTGGAAGTGGGTGCGACTATGCACACCAGTACAGCATGACAAGTGGAAGATCAGACGCAGTGAGTGGGACAAGATACCACATGAACTATTTGTAAAGGAGATTTGTAGTGACTAGATGCACACACATACACCTACCACCTGACAAGGGCAACGACTACATCCTGTCAGTATCACAGTCAGAAGAAGACTATCTTGAGGTACGCCTGATGGTCTATGTACCTAACAAGCGGGGCTATGTACTAGAGGGCAACACACTACAGGTCTATGATTTACATGAGCTATTTGAGATAGTCTATGAGGCCATCGAACATGGCGAGTTGTCTATCTTTATGAACTACTATGAGATAGAACTTGACAGTAGTAACGACAACGTGGTAAGACTAGCAGTAGATAATGACTGGCCTGTTGACAGGGCTGATGACTAATGAAGATAACACCAGTACATAAAGCAGTGATGCAATCAAGAAGGAGACAGTCGATGCAGGATGCACAGATGAACGCTTGGAAAAACTGGGCTAACAAACGTAACACATATGATGATGCCTATGTACTAGGTTATGGTGCAGGGTATCACAAGGACAAGTATGTTAACTCATATGATAAGGATACTGAGGCACAGTACTGGATCAAGTTCAAGCATGGCTACACAGCAGGTAAAATGTTACGAGTAAAAGAAGAAGGGGAAAGTATCTAATGATTATCTTGACAGTATTTGTAGGGTTGTTTATGTATGACAACGCAGAGTTCTTTGCTACAGCACAGGATAATATCCAAGCTGGGTATGAAGTGAAGTATGTAGGTAAGCAGAATGTAAATCCTGACGTACCTAGCCTGTCTGTAGGAGACAAAGTATTCTTTACGATGGGGAAACCAAAATGAGTATGGGCTTTAAGACCTGCCCCTACTGTAACAAGGGTGAGGCAGAAGCAGTATACGCTATTGATAATAAGATAGAGTGGTTCTGTATTGAGTGCCTAGCTGAGTGGTCTGAGGATGCTGATGAGTATGAGATCATTACTGCCCAGCAGGAGTGGATGATGCGTTACTATGGAGAAGAGTGATGAGCTTAGTATTATATGGTATATATTTAGGGATGCTAGCAGTAGCAGTATATGGTTACCGTACTAACTTAGAAGAAGTTATTGGTAAGCAGATGATGCTAATGATACTGATGATGGTAGCAGGTGTAACAGGTATCCTAACTAGTAATCTTTAGGGGGCTTAACCATGAGGGGAACTTTAGAAACTCAGTTATCACTAGAACAAGAGATGATAACAGCAGGTATAGAACGATACCGTAAGGATTTAGACAAGGCTATTGCCAGTAAGTCTGAGTCTCGTACCCAACATGGACAGGTCATTGTATCACGCACTGTTAGTGCTGTTGCAGCAGGAGTAAAGGAACTAATAGACAACCCTAAGTCCAACAGGGATATAACTTACGGTCTTATTAAAGACATGAAGGTAGAAGAGGTAGCCTACCTATCACTGATTACCCTGATAGATGGTATCTCACACAGGCAGGGGCTACTGTACCTAGCACACATCATTGGTGGTGCTATTGAAATGCAGGACAGACTAGACAGGTGGGTAGCAGATGAGGGTGACGTAGCACGTAACACCATCAAGCTGGCACTGAAGAAGTCTAGTAATGCTAGACGCTACGGCCTGACACACAAGATGAACAAGGATGGGTTCAAGCATACTGAGTGGAACAAGTCTGACCGTATCCACGTAGGCTGTAGGATGATAGATGTAGTCGTAAGAACTACAGGTCTAGTAGAGTTACAGAAGCAGAGGTCAGGCAAGACCAAGACTACCACAATTGTTAAGGCTACCTCAGAGACTGAGGCATGGATCAATGGCTTTAGGCAGTACACTGAGACAGCAAGGCCACGCTTTGCACCCTGTCTCATAGTACCTAAGGACTGGACAAGCGTAACAGGTGGTGGATACCACAGTGATTACATACCAGAGCTACCGATAGTGAGGCGAAGATGAGTGTAGGTGAACAGTTAAGAAGACTAGAGGACGCTGAGTTAGGTCAGGAATACTCATGCCTTAACGCACTACAGCGTACTGCATGGCAGATCAACAAGCCTGTGCTACAAGTACTGCGTACTGTATGGGATGGTGGGCAGCAGTGGGGTAAGCTACCTGCAAAGGATGACCTACCTCTACCCATGTATCCCTTTGACAAAGACCCTAAGGAATTGACTGGGGCAGACAGAGAAGAGTTTGTGCTATGGTCACGACAGCGTACTGCTATCTACTCCCATAACAATCGCACCGTGAGCAAGCGCATACAGGTTGAGCGTACACTGCAAGTAGCTGAGGACTATGCCAAGCATGATGAGTTCTATTATGTATGGCAGAATGACTTTAGGTCACGCAAGTATGCTAGCTGTACCTTCCTCTCTCCTCAGTCAGCAGACTGGAGCAAGTCACTCCTTACATTTAGTAATGGCGTGGCTATCAACAACTGGGATGAGGCACGGTGGTTGTGTATTCATGGTGCTAACCTGTATGGTAACGACAAGATCACACTAGACCAGCGTGAGTCATGGGCATGGGACAAGTCAGATGAGTTTGTTCGTATTGCTGAGAACCCTTACGATAATCTACTGTGGCTAGAGGCTGACAAGCCTTACCAATTCCTAGCATGGTGCTTTGAGTTTGCACAGCTAGTACGGCAGGGCTGGGGTTACATCTCAACCCTACCTGTGTCAGCAGATGGCAGTTGCAACGGCTTACAGCACCTCTCAGCCATCCTAAGGGATGAGCGTGGGGGTAGGGCTACCAATCTACTACCTGCCACCCAGCCTCAGGATATCTACACTGAGGTAGCAATGGAAGCTATGGCACGTGTGATGAACGAGGACACAGAGATGTCACGTCAGTGGAAGAGGTTTGGTGTCTCTCGTAAGCTAACCAAGAGGCCAGTGATGATCGTACCATACTCAGGTACTAAGCACTCATGTAGAGCCTACATCCAAGAGGCTATGGAAGAACAGATCAACGATACAGGTGACAATCCCTTTGGTGAAGACCTGTTCCCTGCAAGTGTATACCTTGCTAACTATGTATGGGATGCTATAAGTAATGTGATCGTTGCAGCAAGCAGGGTGATGGACTATATCAAATCAGTAGGAGATGTATATGCTGACGTAAACAAACACATGGAGTGGGTCACACCCACAGGCTGGCTAGTGTTACAGTCATACAATAACACAACAACCAAGCGCATCAAGACACACATCAATGGCGAGATAGTCAAGCTTAACATGCTTGAGGAACAGTCAACAGTATCACGCAGACGTACAGGTTCAGGCAGTAGCCCTAACTTCATCCACTCTCTGGATGCAGCAGCTATGACCAAGACCATCAATGCCTGTGTGAACCGTGGTATCCTAAATTTTCACATGGTACATGACAGCTACGGCACACACAGTAGCCTGATGCCTATGATGTCTGACCTTATACGTCAGGAGTTTGTTAGGATGTACGAGGAGCATGATGTGTTGACTGAGTTAAGGGATCATGCTATACAAACTTTAGGTACAGAGGATGTCCCTCTGCCACCAGCACTAGGTGACTTAGACATACGCAAGGTACTACAGTCTGAATACTTCTTTGCTTAGTCTAAAGTTCCCCTATTGCCATTTAACCAAAAGCTTAAGGAGCTTACATATATGGAAACGAAACACATGAAGATACAAGGTTCAGCAATGTGGGCAAAAGTAATGGAGCCTGATACAAAGTTTGTGCCTGAAGGACAGTACACTATCAAGGTAGTGATGCCTGTCACAGAAGCAGCAGAATTGTGTGAACAACTAGACAGCTACGCAACCCAGAAGCTAGCTGAAGTTGTCAAGGAACAGCCGAAACTCAAAGCTGTCCTGTCCACTACTCCAGCCTACACCACTGAGTACGATGAAGATGGTAACGATACTGGTAACGTCACGTTCAACTGTAAACTCAAGGCAGTGCAGGTACTACGTGATGGAACCAAACGAGTACAGAAACCCTTTGTCTGTGACTCAAAGGTTAAGCCTATCAACCCCGACACTCTAATCGGTAATGGTTCTAAGGTGATTGTTAAAGTACAGCCCAACCCTTACATGATGCCAGCTACTAAGACTGTTGGTGTATCCCTAAAGATGCTGGGTGTACAGGTCATTGACTTGGTAGAGTACGGTATGCCTACCACTAACCTCTTTGATGAAGAGGATGGTTACATTACCCAAGCAGTTGTGAAGGATGATAACCAAGAGATGTTCAATGATGTAGATGATACCGCTGATGCTAAAGACCAAGGGGACTTTTGAGGCAAGGGTCATCGAAGACCTTAACGAGCGTGGCGTTTCATACCAGTACGAGCCAGACAAGATGGCCTACTATGTGGAACGTCACTACATCCCTGACTTAGCAGTAGGTAATATGATCGTAGAGCTTAAGGGTTATCTTAGACAGGATAGCCAACGCAAGATGAAGTCAATCAAGGCACAGTATCCCGACTTGGATATCCGCTTTGTATTTCAGAAGGCAAGCTCTACCATACAGGGTGCTAAGAAAAGAAAGGATGGGTCTAAGATGACCTGTGGTGAGTGGGCAGACCGACAAGGGTTTGTCTGGGCAGAGGGTACAATACCAGAGGAGTGGTTGTAATGAGTGTCATTGACACAGTAGAAGAGATTGTATCTGAGGTTGATCTACAGGCTGAGTTTACTAAGAATGGCCTGAGCTTCTCAGTTTACATGGATGACTTGGAGTTTCACGAAGCAGTAGACTATGATGACATGGCTTACATGATGTGCCAAGATGCTGACAAGTATCCTGATCCTGAACTAGCTAGGATTGCAGATGGGTTCCGCATGATGTCTACAATCTTAGAGGAAGAGTTGGATGCAAGAGGATAGTGAGTTCATCAGGCATGAAGCCTGTCCTCACTGTGGTAGTAGTGATGCTAATGCTTTATACAGCAACGGTAATCACTACTGCTTCTCTTGCCAGACACTAACCCCTGCTGATGGGCAGGAGATACAGGAGATGGTAATGCCGAAAGCAAATGCTAACTTCCTAGAGGTCACGCCCCAAGCTTTCGGTAAGCGTAGGATCAGCGAGGCTACATCTAAACACTGGAAGTATGGTGTGTCTGAGTATCATGGTAGTAAGGTACAAGTAGCCAACTACTATGACGATCACGGTACACTACAGGCACAGAAGGTACGCTTTCCCAACAAGGACTTCACCGTTATCGGTGACTTAAAGAAGGCTGGCCTGTATGGTCAGAACCTATGCCGTGATGGTGGTAAGATGATTACTATTGTCGAGGGTGAGCTTGATGCCCTGTCACTTAGCCAAGCCTTTGGTAACAAGTGGCCTGTCGTTAGCATACCCTCAGGCATAGACAGTGCTAAGAAAGCTATTGGACGTTCAATCGAATGGCTTAGTAAGTACGACAGCATCATCCTTATGTTTGATAATGATGAGGTAGGTCAGGCTGCTGCACTTGATGTAGCTTCTATCCTTCCACCCAACAAGGCTAAGATTGCCAAGCTTCCCCTCAAGGATGCTAGTGATATGCTACAGGCTGGACGGACAGAGGAACTAATCAATGCAGTGTGGGGTGCTAAGACATTCCGGCCTGATGGTATCGTGTCAGGCATAGACCTGTGGGATGTGGTTACATCAGTAGATGAACGTGCCTCTATCCCATACCCATACACCGGACTCAATGAGAAGGTGGGTGGTTGTCGTAAGGGTGAGATCGTCACGCTGACAGCAGGATCGGGCATCGGGAAGTCTCAGCTAGCACGTGAGCTAGCACACAGTCTCATTAAGAATGGTGAGACAGTAGGCTACATAGCACTAGAGGAGAACGTAAAGCGTACTGCACTAGGGCTTATGTCTATTGAGATGAACAGGTTGCTACACCTACAGAGTAACGAGGATGTATCAACAGAAGAGATGAAGGAAGCCTTTGATGCTACCGTAGGTTCAGGCAGGGTGTACCTGTATGACCACTGGGGTAGTACCGACAGTGACAACCTACTATCTAAGATACGTTATCTTGTACGTGGTTGTGGTTGTAACTTCATTGTCCTAGACCACATCAGTATCGTGGTGTCAGGGCTAGAGGGTGGTGACGAGAGGCGTATCATTGACAACACCATGACTAAACTGCGAGGTTTAGTTGAGGAGTTGAACTGTGGTATGATCCTGATCTCACACCTCAAGCGTCCATCAGGTGACAGAGGACATGAGGATGGCGCACAGACATCACTTGCCCAGCTACGTGGTAGTGCTGCTATTGGTCAGCTATCCGATATCGTTATCGGACTTGAGCGTAACCAGCAGGACAAGGACAACTCTAACATCAGTGATGTCAGGGTGTTAAAGAACAGATGGTCAGGGGATACAGGCATAGCCTGTCACTTGGCTTACTCAGTAGATACAGGAAGGATGACTGAGACATACTGGGACGATGAGGATGAGGTAGAGATAGACTTTTAACTAGTGCGGAGACACAGTATGGAATACATATGGGACTTAGAAGCAGACAACTTACTTGATGAAGTAACTCAGGTATGGTGTCATGTCTTCAGAGATGTTGACACTGATGAGGTACACACCTTTGACCCAACACAGACGCAGGAAGCCTTGGACTTTATGGACAAAGCAAAGACACTCATTGGTCATAATATTACTGACTATGACCTGCGTGTGATAAAGAAACTACATGGCTACACCTACAAGGGTGAGGTTATTGATACGTTGGTATACTCTAGAACAGTATGGCCTGATGTAAAAGAGATTGACTTCAAGTTAAACAAGAGGGGTAACTTCCCTCAGAAACTAATAGGCAGTCACTCACTTAAGGCATGGGGCTACAGGCTAGGAGAATTAAAAGGTGATTTCAATAGTGGCAGCGAGAGCTTTGCAGCATATACCCCTGAGATGCTCGACTACTGCATCCAAGACACAGCAGTTACAAACAAACTGTATCGTAAAATTATGGAGAAAAATTTTAGCCAATTGGCACTAGACCTAGAAGCTGAAATTCATACCCTACTACTACAACAACAAGAGCATGGCTTTGACTTTAATGTACAGGAAGCTCAGGCTCTTTACAGTAGGCTAGCACAACGTAGGTCTGACATTGAGGATGAGTTAGTCAGTACCTTTGAGCCTACTATCATTGAACTAAAAACAAAGACCAAGACTATTCCATTCAACCCCGCATCACGTATGCAGATTGCAGACAGACTAATGAAGCGTGGTTGGAAACCAAAGGCGTTTACTGACAGTGGTGAACCTAAGGTAGATGAGACTGTGCTGTCTGGTATTGATATGCCAGAGGCTAAGTTACTGAATGAATACCTACTGTTGAATAAACGCATAGGCCAACTAGCTACAGGTAAGCAAGCATGGCTGAAGATGGAGAAGGGTGGAAAAATTCATGGACGTGTCAATCATATGGGTGCTGTCACCTCTCGTTGTACTCATTCTAATCCTAACACAGCCCAGATACCTAGCGTTGGTGCGCCGTATGGCAAGGAGTGTAGAGAACTATTCATCTCTCCTAGCGGGTATAGTCTACTTGGTGCTGATGCTTCTGGTCTTGAGTTACGCTGTCTCGCTCATTATATGGCTGCTTATGACGATGGATCGTATGCTGATGTGGTCTTGAATGGTGACATTCATACTGCTAACCAGATGGCTGCTGGTCTTGAGTCACGTAATCAGGCTAAGACATTCATCTATGGATTTCTTTATGGTTCAGGTGATGAGAAGACAGGCAAGATCATAGGCAAGGGTGCGAAGGAAGGTAAGGCAATCAAGCAGAAGTTCTTGAAGAAACTACCAGCCCTCAAGTATCTTAAGGATGCAGTATCTAAGGCTGCTGATGAACGAGGCTGGGTCAAGGGATTGGATGGACGTATCATTCCTATCCGACACAGCCACGCTGCACTAAACACTCTACTACAGAGTGCTGGTGCTATAATCTGTAAGACATGGTATGTGTTTATCTCACGTGCCATTAAGAAAGCCAAGCTGGACGCACAGATTGTAGCGTTCATCCATGATGAAGTTCAAGTAGTAGTAAAGAAGGGACAGGAAGATGAGACAGGGCGAGTTATTCTTGAGTGTATGCGGGACGTTGAAAGACACTTCAACTTTAGATGTAGACTTGACAGTGAGTACAAGTACGGAAGTAACTGGGCAGACACCCACTAAGACTTGTAACCATTGTGATGTAGAGTTAAATGATAGTAACTGGTACGAGGGTTTTCAGAAGAACAGGCGTTATATGTGTAAGCCTTGTACTAGAGCCTACCAGATACCCATTGAACGTGCTAGGAACTTAATCAAGAAGATTAAGAAGGGAGCCTTAGCTAAGTTTGATGCTGTCAAAGAAGGTGATGTGTACATCATAACTAATACCGCTTGGCCTGATTGGGTTAAGATTGGTAAGGCTATCCTTGCTGAAGATAGGTTGAAAGATTATCAAACCTATTCCCCATTTAGAAACTACAAACTAGAACACAGTGTATTCTTTTCTGACAGAGCAGAAGCTGAACGTGAAGCTCATGTGATGGCTGAACTAATTGGAGAGAAGAAGAACGAGTGGTTTAACATCACAGTAAAGCAAGCAAAGGATATCATCAATGGACTTTGATTTTGTATGGAAGCTAATACTAACCTGTTCGTTTATGAGTGTTAGTATTTGTCTAAGCATTAAGTGGATTGTTGAGGCATACCTAGACTACATTCAGGTACAGACAGGGCTACATATCCTAAGGAAACATGAAAGAAAAGAGGAGATAGATGATGACCCTACTGCTTATTGATGGTGACATCATTGCTTACAAGGCTGCTGCATCTGCTGAGACACCCATCAATTGGGGTGATGGTCTGTGGTCACTACATGCCTTTGAGCCTGATGTCGAGGCACGACTAGAGGATCAGATACACAAGTTAATGGATGCTCCTGCTCAGGATTGTATCATTACACTAAGTGATAAGGCTAACTTCCGTAAGAATGTAGCACCCTACTACAAGGCTAATCGTAAAGATACACGTAAGCCTATGCTACTTGGCTGGGCTAGGGAATACCTTACATCTAAATACAATACAATTATGTACAGGAACTTGGAGGCTGATGATGTTCTTGGAATACTGGCTACTAAAAATCCAGATACTATTATCTGGTCTGAAGACAAAGACCTACTCACTATACCAGCAAAGCATTGGATTAATGGTGAACTGGTTACGATCACTGAAGAAGAAGCTCACTACAATTTCCTTTTCCAAACTCTGGTTGGGGACAGTACAGATAACTATAGCGGCTGTCCAACTGTTGGCCCCAAGACTGCTAATAAACTTTTATCATCTGGTTGTACGTGGGATACGGTGGTTGCTGCGTTTAAGAGTAAAGGTTTATCTGAAGACGTAGCACTAGAGAACGCAAGGCTAGCACGTATCCTACGTGATGGTGAGTACAACACAGAGACAGGAGAAGTAAAGCTATGGCAACCACCTTTGGCATCCCTCTAGGGCATGAGCAATATATGAAAGCTAAAGCAGAAGAGCTAGATAATAAAGATAAAGACATGGTTAATAGTCCTGCTCACTATGCAGAGGGTGAGATTGAAACCATTGATTACATAGTAGATGTACTAGGTGAGTATGAAGCTATTAGCTACTGTCATGGTAATCTTCTCAAGTATACAGGTTCACGCTTGTGGAAGAAGGGTAATCCTATTGAAGACGCTGAGAAAGCTGCATGGTATCTGGATAAGATGATTGAACTAATGAAGAAAACTAAAGGAGTGAACTGGTAATGATGAACTTCTATGAGTACCAGATTGGTGCATTGAAGACAGCCGTGTATCCTAAGAAGTATGCTGTATCCTATGCAGCCTTAGGTCTTGCTGAAGAGGCAGGTGAGGTGGCAGGTAAGATTGCTAAGATGATGCGTGATGGAATACCAATGCAGGATCAGAAGCAAGCTATTGCAGCAGAGATGGGTGATGTACTCTGGATGCTGGCTGCACTAGCACATGACTGTGGCTTATCACTACAGACTATTGCAGAGATGAACGTAGAGAAACTAAAGAAACGACAAGAAGCTAATACACTACACGGAGAGGGTGACAACAGATGAGTAGCAATTACCTACCAACAGACTACCAAACATTCATTGCTACTAGCAGGTATGCACGATGGCTAGAAGAAGAGAACAGGCGAGAGACATGGCCTGAGACAGTGCAGCGATACATCAACTACATTTCTACCACTGGTCTACCAGCTAAAGACCTAGAAGAAATTGAAGAAGCTATCATTAGCCTTGAGGTCATGCCTAGCATGAGAGCCTTGATGACAGCAGGTGTAGCAGCAGACCGTGACAACACCTGCATCTACAACTGTAGCTACTTACCAGTAGATCACATCCGTGCCTTTGATGAAGCTATGTTTATCCTACTGTGTGGTACAGGTGTAGGCTTCTCAGTAGAGCGTCAGTCTATTGCAAAGCTACCTGAAGTACCTGATGCACTAGACATTAGTGATGATGTCATTGCAGTTAAGGACAGCAAGGAAGGCTGGGCTAGGGCTTTGCATAAGCTACTGTCACACCTCTACTCAGGTGACATCCCTAAGTGGGACTTGTCTGCTATCCGTCCAGCAGGTGCTAGGCTTAAGACCTTTGGTGGTAGAGCTAGTGGGCCTGAGCCTCTTGATGACTTGTTTAAGTTTGTTGTGGCTAAGTTTAAGGGTGCAGCAGGACGTAAACTAACTAGCATTGAGTGTCACGACATCATGTGTAAGATCGGTGAGGTTGTAGTTGTGGGTGGTGTACGCCGTTCAGCTATGATTAGTCTGTCTAACCTCAGTGACGGACGCATGGCACATGCCAAGTCAGGTAGCTGGTGGGAGAACGAGGGTCAACGTGCGTTGGCTAATAACTCTGTAGCCTACACAGACAAGCCTGACATGGAAGGGTTCATGCGTGAGTGGTTATCCCTAGTAGAGTCTAAGTCTGGTGAGCGTGGCATCTTCTCACGTGTAGCAGCCGACAAGCACGTAGAGATGAATGGACGTAGAGAGACAGGACATGAGTGGGGAACCAACCCTTGTTCTGAGATTATCTTGAGGCCGTACCAATTCTGTAATCTAACAGAGGTTGTTGTTAGGCAGGGTGATGACTTAGAAAACTTACGGCGTAAGGTTCGACTGGCTACCATCCTTGGCACAGCACAGTCTACCTTCACTAAGATGCCGTACTTACGTAAGATTTGGCAGAAGAATACAGAAGAAGAACGTCTGCTTGGTGTATCACTAACAGGTATCATGGACAACTACTTACTATCTAAGACTGTTGATAGTAAAAAGTGGTTGAAAGAGTTGAAGGCACAGGCCATTGATGTCAACCGTATCTATGCTGACAAGCTTGGAGTACCTGCTTCTGCTGCTATCACCTGTGTTAAACCATCTGGTACTGTGTCGCAGCTAACTGATACTGCTTCTGGTATCCACGCAAGGCATAGTGAGTACTACATCCGTACTGTGAGGGGTGACAACAAAGACCCACTAACACAGTTTATGAAGGACAGTGGTATCCCTGCTGAACCATGTGTGATGAAGCCAGACTCTACCACAGTGTTTAGCTTCCCTACTAAGTCACCCTCAGGTGCTGTCACTCGTAACGATATGACTGCATTACAGCAGTTAGAACTATGGAAGAACTACGCACTACACTGGTGTGAACACAAACCATCTGTGACTATCACAGTCAAGGATGCAGAGTGGATGGCAGTAGGTGCGTGGGTCTATGAGAACTTTGACATATGTTCAGGTATCTCATTCCTACCACACAGTGACCACAGTTATGCACAGGCTCCCTATCAAGAGATTGACAAGGAACAGTACAAAGAACTTAAGAAGCAGATGCCTGAGTCTATTGACTGGGCTGCTCTATCCCTGTATGAGAAGGAAGATACTACATCTGGTAGTCAGACACTAGCCTGTACAGCAGGTGCATGTGAGTTGGTAGATATCTAAAGTACCCCTATTAGCGAAAGTTTGATAAATGAAAGTATTAGGTAATGATTTCAACATCACTGACGGACTATTAAATACGTTATTAGAACTGTATCCAAACAAACTTCCGCATAATCAAATTACCCCTGAGGAGCTTGGGTTCCTTAGGGGGCAACAGTCCGTGATACAGAAACTAGTTGAATTACAAAACCAAGATTATGAGGAATTTTAAATATGGGTGGAATGTTCAGACCTAAAATGCCAGCACCCCCACCACAGGTAGCACGTCCAGTTACAGCAGTACAGAAGACACCTGACTTGGAGATGGCTGACGAAGAAACCCCAGCAATGGGTATTAAGAAGAAGCAAAAGGGTAAGAAACAATTAAAAGTTACAACTGATACATCCTTACAAACAGGCAGTACTGGTTCGGGACTACAGATAGGGCAGGGATCATAACATGGGTGCTGTAAAGAAACCAATTAGAAAAATTGCACGTGCTGTAAAAAAGCAAGTTAAGAAAGCAAGCTATGCTGTACAGGGTGGTAAAGCAAAAGCACGTGGTACACCTAGTAAACCTGCTTCAGTTACTGCTGCACCATCTACAGCCGCAGCTAAACAACAAGAAGAAGAAGTAGCAACTACAGTAGAAACAGGTGCAGGTGTACAACGCCGCAGACGTAGGGGCAAGAAGGCTCTCGTTTTAGGTCAGGGTTCAGCACAGGTAGCTGGTGCTTCTGGTGGTACTGGTTTAAATATACCTAAGACTTAAGATCACAAGTGTTGATTATGAGGTACAATAAATGGAACAAGATGTAGGTACAGTAGCTAAACGCTACAGCCAACTAAATGGAGAGAGAGATACTTTCCTAGAAAGAGGCCGTGAGGCGGCGAGGCTTACTATTCCTACTCTTTTGCCTGAAGAGGGTCATAGTAGTTCATCTATCTATGCGACACCATATCAGGGCATTGGAGCGAGGGGTGTAAACAACCTTGCATCTAAGCTTCTTCTCGCCCTACTACCACCTAACAGTCCATTCTTCAGGCTGACTATTGATGACTTTGATCTACAACAGATCGCAGGTGATAACCGTGGTCAGGTAGAAGAAGGTCTAGCACGTATTGAACGTGCGGCAATGCAAGAGATTGAAGGTAAGTCAATCCGTGTACCCACCTTTGAGGCACTAAAGCTGCTTATCGTTACTGGTAATGCGCTGGTATATATGCCAAAGGAAGGTGGGATGAAAGTATTTAGACCAGACCGTTATGTTGTTAAGCGTGACGCAATGGGCAAGGTACTAGAGATTATTACCAAAGAGACTATGGCTCCTCAGACACTACCTGATGAGGTACGTGAACAACTACCACCATCAGAAACACCAGTTAAGAGCCATGATCTATATACAAGAGTGACTCGCACACCCAAAGGCTTTGAGGTTATCCAAGAAGTATCTGGGATATTGCTTGAGTCTACTAAGGGTATGTTTAAGGAAGATCAAAACCCCTTCATTCCACTACGGTTTATTCGTATTGATGGTGAGGACTATGGGCGTGGCTTCATTGAGGAATACATTGGTGACCTACGCAGCCTAGAAGCTTTGACTAAAGCTATCGTACAGGGCAGCGCAGCCTCAGCAAAGGTGTTGTTTCTTGTACGTCCTAACGGTACTACAAAGACTAAAGACCTTTCTGCCGCACCTAACGGTGCGTTCCTACAGGGTGACAGTAATGATGTGTCTACCCTACAGGTACAGAAGGGTGGTGACTTCCGTGTAGCTCTTGAGACTATGCAGATGATTAACGACAGACTTGGTGCTGCCTTCCTACTTAACTCCTCTGTACAAAGATCAGCAGAGAGAGTGACAGCAGAAGAAGTACGCTTCATGGCACAGGAACTAGAGACAGCTCTTGGTGGTGTATACTCTATTCTGTCTCAGGAGTTCCAACTACCCTTGATTAATCTACTTCTTAACTTGCTTCAGAAGCAGGGTAAGATGCCTAAGATGCCTAAGGATAGTGTCAAGCCTACAGTAGTAACAGGTATTGAAGCACTAGGCCGTGGGCAAGACTTGAACAAACTAGCTTCATTCTTACAGTATCTTCAGCCACTAGGCCCAGAAGTTATTGCTAATGAAATGAACCTAGGTGACTACATTGATAGACTAGCTGCATCACTTGGTATTGATACCTCTGGACTTATTAAGTCAGAAGAACAGAAGGCTCAGGAACAGATGATGCAACAGCAAATGATGCAACAACAGATGCTGGAACAGGCGGGGGCAGGTGCATTGCAGAAAGCAGCACCAGCAATTGCGGGAGCAGTTGACCCAGAACAAGTACAACAAGCTATGGAGCAAATGAGTTAAATGGCTGAAACCGTAAACACTTATCAAGAACCTGCTGCTGAATCTCAGGAGCATGTAAACGAAATGTTAGCTAAGGTAGAGGGAACTCAACAAGACCCTGAACGTCCTGAGTGGCTACCTGAGAAATTTAAATCAGTTGAGGAAATGGCTAAGGCATACTCTGCATTAGAGGGTAAGCTAGGCCAGCCTCAGCAGGAAGAACAAGAAGAAGTTGATGAAGACGTAACAAACCACAGTGCCTCTGAAGTATCAGAGGTTCTTGGTGCTAACGGCATTGACTTTGACGTACTACAGCAAGAGTACGCAGAACTGGGTGGACTGTCTGAGGATGCTTATGCAGCCTTGGAAGAAGCTGGGTTTCCTGAAGCTGTAGTAGATCAGTGGATTGCTGGGCAAGAAGCTATGTCCCAACAAGTACAATCTGAAATGCACTCCCTAGTAGGGGGTTCAGAACAGTATCAAGAACTAGTAGGCTGGGCAGCGGATGCTCTACCTGACAATGAAATTGATGCTTTTAATGCAACTATGGAAACGCAAGACCCTAACTTGATTAGGCTTGCTATTCAAGGTCTTAATGCACGGTATCGTTCTGAGGCTGCACCTAACCTTATTGAAGGTAGTACAGGCGCAGTATCCACAGGCGGGAAGTTCTCTAGTAATGCAGAATTAACTGCTGCTATGGGTGACCCTAGATACGCTAAAGACCCCGCCTACAGACAGCAGATTGCTGATAAGTTGGCACGGTCTAGTCTGTTCTAACATTGTTGCATGGGGTTGGGGGATATATTGCTTCCCCCTTCCTTCTAGTTACATTACGGTGTGCCTAGAAGGGATTACATCCCAAAACCTTACAGGAATGTGCAATCCGCACTGTAGGGTGAACAAAGGATTGTTAACTCTAACTAACACGAAGCTAAACATAACAAACGATTACCCCTGACCCCTTGCGAGGGACAATCTTGGAGAAAGGATGTAGTGTAATGCAGAGTGTATTTCAACTCACATTATACTCACTAAGGAGTAAT
>Ga0180120_10000324_pt1 | contig 24680 bp, 34 predicted proteins | sample CPBDNA_3_FD_129677 | JGI IMG/M metagenome (GOLD analysis project Ga0180120, IMG submission 129677) | Freshwater to marine salinity gradient microbial communities from Chesapeake Bay, USA - CPBay_Spr_31_0.2_DNA (version 2) (version 2) | ecosystem: Environmental > Aquatic > Marine > Coastal ... | reverse complement strand
TGTTGCCATGCACGGCCATCTTTTATTTCTTTGCGCGACCATTGAGCGTATGAAAGGTTATTTAACCATTGTTGTCTATCGTTTGATCTTACCAAATCTTCAATCTGGGATAACTTGTTATTGCCTAGCGAGTAAGCAAAGCTACCTGGATCCATAGCAATTGTGGGAGTGCCTCTGATAACAGAGTCTATGCCAAATCCTGAACTATATGTTACAGTAGCATAGGCTGCATCAAGTGTCTCTAACAGATTATCCTTTGTACCTTGCTGCAGTGCAGCACCTTCAATACGTGTAATGCGTACGATATTTTCTTTGTCAAATTGTCTATCAAGCTGGGGTGTTCGCACAACGATTGGTCTGTCTGTATACATTCTGAGCTCTTCAGCAGTATCAGCTGCCCATTTAGTTACGTTAATACCTCGAAGAGAAGCGTCGCCAGGAAGCTGCAATGCAATGACAATATAGTTACCTTCTTTCTTCCATGGTAGGAGCTTCACGTTAAGATTCTTGGATATCTTCTCCCAACGATCAGATGGATAGCTCTGGTTTTGTCTGTAGAATCGACCAGTATCAGCCAGGAAGCCATTAACACCTATTCTATACCAATCATCCTGCAATATATTGCTGACAGGACCTCGGCCGATCAAAGGAGTTTCTATACAGATAAATGGCTTACCACTCTCTACTACAACTCGCTTACAGTTATGCCAAGCCGTGTTACGGTCTTTCCATGATCCGAAGATTACTGCAACGTCACATATATCGATATCATCATCGTCCTGTGTTACAAATGCATCACCTCCTGCCTCTGTAATACCCCATTGTACATCATACAGTAGAGCTCTAAACACTGGATCATTAGCACTATTTAAAAATATACCTACTTTCATACTATCTACCAATTATGTTGTAAGGACCAAAGTCCTCTTCTGGGCTATAGTCATCGACCGAGTACCCGCTATCGATTGCTTCATCTTTCATATCAAACCATAGATTAAAAATATCTGGTCTTCTATGTGCTGCTATTTGACCTGTAAACCATGCTGGTCGCCAAGGCTGTGTAGCCATGTTTGTATAGTGTACGTGCCATAGCTCATCTACAGGAACATCGTCTCCATCGAGACAGTTCCATTTAGGATTAAGATCTTGTACAAGGGGTTGACCAGAGAACTTATTAATCATTCTATGATGGGATTCAGGAATAGCTTTCATACGATTTATAGGCATTGAGTATTGCTCAAAGGCTTCGCAGTCAAATACCATAACACAGAACTCATGACCTCCGAAACGACTACCGCGTCTTGCTGCTACAGGTCTACCTCCAAGGTCAATATTAATCAGATCATTAATATCTTTAAAGTTAATCATATCACAATCTGTGTATATTGCGCGACCTTTAAAGCCACATACTTCAGGTATAACCCATCTGAATCCAGAGAAAGGAGTAGACCAGCTTTGAGTCTGCCATCCACCCCAAGGCGATGATCCATCGTGTGTCTGCCTCATCCATGTAATCTCTACAGGTACTGAGGCGTTCTTGCGAATAGAATACTCATATACCATTTCACATTCTGCATCTTCACCGTTAGAGGAAGTTCCGATGAAAATTCTTATTGGTTCATTCATATCTAATATCCAAATTTCTCGAAGTCATTTTGATAGCGTTTATAGATTCTCTCTATCTGCGTATCACTCAGTTCTATAGTATCAATAGACTTATTATATACTGAAAGAGGTTTATGTTCAACGTTAATTAATGATGTTAAGTTCTTCCAACCGCTCTCAAGATCTTCAAGCTTAAGTATACTAATAGGATCATAGTGAATAAATGAACATTGTGATGCAAAGTGCTCATCAGCCTCTTCGTCTGGATACTGCTCTATCATATCTAACACAGCATCAACAGGCTTAGGTTTAAGCCTAATTTTATTATCAGAATAGAACGTTGGTACGTTATTTCTAATAGATGTTGTACCGGCAAACAAATCGTTGTAAAAGCTCTTAAAGCGCTCAACAGGATCTCGTACTACAGTAAAGTGAAACCAATCAGCAAACAGACATTGGATACTACCTATCTCTGGATATATAGAACCACCTTTACTATTACCCTTATGTATCCACTGCTTGTTGCCGCTAAACTCATGACCGTGCTGGTATTCGTATAACGCATTCTTAACACTTGTAGATGCATTTTTTGGAATACCATGGTAGATTACTTTGAGGCCTCTGTACATGCATGGTGTTTGTCTGTTATATTTCATTACACTGAATACCTTCTTTCTGTAGCGTACTTATAATTAATTCATCTGTTACAACTGGACTATCGTTCTCAATATAGAGCTTTCCATTGCGCTGTACATAGAAGTGTGAATGAAAGCTTGCAAGATCTCGATAGTATTGAACTGTTCTTGTCTCCCTATGCCAATCTACGTCATGGTTCTCAGGGTAGATGTGTACAGGCTGTACATCACTCTCTACCACATTTAAACCTGCATGTCGTAAGTATGTACCGTATACAAATTCAGGCTGAAACTTCCACCCGGCAACATCTTGATTAAATAGCGAGAATGGTATCCATCGATGAAAGTGGAAGTACCATGTCATTGCTGTGTAGCTGCCAAGAGCAAAGCCGTCCCACACGTTAAGAGGACTAGACTTTCCGCCCATCTTTCTCGTTATAACAATATCATTTTGATTCTTAACTAGAGGTATGTAATCTATAAGTCTACCTTCGTACTCAAAATCATACCGTAATCTTACTACGTAATCGTATTTCATACCGTTCGAGTGAACAGGTTCAAATGCCATGCCTGTCATATATTGAATACGACCTAGCATGAATATAGGATGGTTTTGTTTATTGTTAAGGAGAATGCTTTCAAAGTGACGCAGATCTGGTCTATCCGGGCAGGAATAATCAACAAGAGAAATATTAGCTACACTAGGGGCAAGGTTAATCTTCTCGATATCCTCGCTTAATGTCTTTGTCCATGTAGAGTGATAGGTATCATAATCGATACCTTCTAGAAATTGATTTGTGTGCTGATCTACAACACTATCAAATGATCTAGGTTCCCCACTATATACTACTGCGATTCTCATAATTTAAGCTCATCATCTTATCAAGAAGTTTATTATCTATGTTTTCATTTATGTATTCAACAATATGCGGCTTATCATTTAGCATATCATTATCATTTAAGTCAAGTTCCCGATCTCTTTTAATATCAGTAAACTCATCACTGTGCTGTACTCGTTTAGGATGAACAAATCCTGGTTTCTTTATTAAGTTGTTTTCATGGGCTATTTCACTAAGTATTGCACTGCGTGAATCCTCTTTAAGAAGATCAGGATACCATACAAATTTGCAGTCACTATGCTCTAACCATGAATTGTAGTGTTTATTCCACCTATCAACCATCTTAGGTATGCTAACATGCCTGCCTTTGTATTCGAAGTATAAATCTCTATCGAACTCATCAGTTACTGCCCACTCTGATGACATGCTCACACTCCACCATTTCCACATATCAGCGTTAAATCTCATACATGAATTAACCCACTTGATAGGGTGCTTTGCTAGCAGTATGCCAAAGTCTATTTCTTTATTCCATACTGGTGAAAACGAGGCATGCTTCCATTGACGCTTGGTGTGTTTGAATTCGAGAGATGTGCATTCCTCGTAATTATTTTCGATAAGTTTTTGAAGATAGTTAGAGCCGGATCTATGAGCGCAGAAGACGGTAAAGTTAGTCAAAGCAAGACTCTATTTCGTGAAATATATCAGGATGATTCTTTTTCATATCTTCTTTATAAAAGTTAAACGTAGCTTCTTGCTTAACATCGAGCGACTCTGATCGCTCTTTAGTTGAGCGATTATACCACTCCTCATTGTTTATCTGTATACCTAGTATATCTCTCTTATACTCCCTATTAACATTAATTACTTTCTCAAGATACCATCCAAGAGTACGCTCTGCTTTTAGCACCTCATCATGATAATTAAAGTAGCTTGGTAACCAGGTTGTAAATCCATAATACTTTAACATATTAGTAAATGAGCCTGCAGCGAATCCATCGAATACCTGCCTAGTATCCTTCCACGTATCACCGGGAGAGCTTCCACCTATATCTTCTGATAATAATATACTATCCTTGCTAAGCAATGGTCTTAGATCTTGTAGGTATTTCATATCAAATCTTGATCTAACAACATAATCATAATCACTTGTTACAGGCCTGAAGCTATTCTTAGCCATCATCTCAATACGAATTAAGTTCCATACTGGTATCGGGGCCCAGTTACGTATATTATGCTTACCAGAGAAACCTCTTCGGATCACCTCTCGCTCAAACACCTTATGTATGGATAGATCCTCGTTAGTAATCTTATCTAGATAAACAACATTAGAGTTATATTTTAAGCGACTAATGTTCTTATTATCTTCATATTCCCATATAGTAGCGTATATATCTACGTCACAATCTGGAAACGCAGTTTCGATAGTATGTATACAATGCTTCATGGCTCTCATCTGACCACTTAAGCAAAGAGCTATCTTCATAAGAGTCTCTCTAGTATGCTTCTATCTGATGGCACACATAATCGAGTCCATATTCTATCATCCCAAGGCAGCTTACATTGCTTTGTAGATATGGATTCATGGAAGTCTGTCTTTGTTGTATGTACCCAGTTACATTCACTAGACAATACATCATAGTTTTTTTCTAGCTCATGTGTAAGTATACTTCTCTTAGCTTTAATCTGGTTGACGTATACCTCAACCATTCCCCAGTTATCTATGACCGTCTCAATCCATTTAAGAGTAGGACCTGTAATCTCATACATATTCTTTACTTTATTAAGTATATTGATAATGTACGGATTAGCCACGGCATACCCAAAACGTATACCAGCAGCTCCAACAGCCTTGGAGAATGTTCTAGTAACGATAACGTTATCATGTAAATGAACTCTATTGACGAATGACTCCACGCTACTAAACTCTATATAAGCTTCGTCTATAAGAACAACACATTTACATTCTGCTGCCTTCTTTATGATAGACAATAGGTCTGGTATACTAATACTATCACCTATTGGACTGTTAGGATTACTAAGTACAACGAGCGAAGTATCGATGTTAATTGCATCTATAGTGCCTTGTACGTCAAACTTCTTATCTTTGTAAGGTACTTTATTAACACTGCATTGCATCATACTAGCGTATACATTATACATAACGAAGCATGGATCAGGTATTACGATATTATTATAGCCTACAATATCTTTTGCAAAGACCTCGAAGGCATTCTTTATTAAACTATCTGACCCGTGACCTATTGTAATGTGATCCGCGCGCTGCTGCGTATGCCCTGCAATAACATTAATAGCGTGATCAATATCAGGATAGTATCGTATATCAGTCTCTTGCAAGGAGTCGATATATTTATTCCATATCAATTGAGGTATTTCTGAGGTACGTTCAGCTGAGTTTAGACGGATAGTATCTGGTGAGGGATATGTTCCCCTCATTCTTTCTACACTACTCAGATGAAGTGCGTATTTGATCGTCATTATGTACTCCGAGTATCTGTAAAAGCGGTGCTAGCTCTCTATACGAGCATGTTTGACAGTGCTTTGTTGGACAATTAGTAGCGCACCCATCTCTCACTGCTTTATATCTTATCTTCTCTCGTATAACATCTATATCTTCCTCGAATAGATTACCGAAGCCTTCTTCAGCTGTATTAAGAGCACACATCAATACTCGTCCCTCAACAGTAGTATATATTCCTTCCTGCGGCCAGAAACAATCCTCGTAATTCCATTGAGACTTGCCTTTGATGCAGCTGCTCCATTTATCTTTAAGATAGTTAATCTGGTCTTGCGTATAGCCGCCAGGCATAGATTGGTCAGGTGACCAGTCTTGAGCTATATTAAGTCTAAGCTCTTCAAGCCCATAAGGTATTACTATTTCATCATGTATCGTTTGTATATCTTGAACGTTATCTGGGTTAACTACGTAGTTGCATGTAACTCGGCACCCGTGACGTTCTCTGCTTTTAAATTCATCGAGAAACTTTATAAGCTTAGGCCACTTAGCTGGCGCTCTATCTCTCTCGTAGCTCTCTTTATAACCATCAATACTAAAGTATACGAGATCAATATACTTGAATGCTTCTTCTATTCTATCAGTAAACTTGTACTGACAGTTCGTTGCTACAATTAAAAATGCCTCAGGAAAGACCTCTTTAAATATTTTACATATCTCATCAAACTTAGGATGCAGGAATGGTTCTCCCATTCCCATCAGCTTAGCTTCTTTAATAGGATGATGTTTTAGATTGTTAAGCATCTCACGCCACTTCTCAAGAGGCATATGCTGTAAACCTTTAATTACCTCTGTACGATTACAAAAACTGCAATCGAGATTACAAAAGTTTGTAGTTTCCATATAAGCATATGTTATTGGCTTAAGCATCGAACGCCGTCTCCACGCGGATAGCACCGTGTAATGCACTTCTAATATGCTTCTTCATCGCGTCACCTCGGCAATGAAATCCGCTAGTGTCAGCTATCACTAAGCTATTAGCTTTCACAGTTATAGGTTCAAGCTTGAGATTCATATCTTTGAGATCTTCTGGTAGCGCTCTAAACGATCCTTCGCCATGGCCTTTATTTCTACTTAGGTCCCATTTATTCTTTGTAACAGCTACCGATTCTCTATAGAAGAAATCTAGCATTTCGTCTGTTATTTGCGTACTGCCTTTAGCATACATAAACGGTCCGTTATCTACTGTTACCTCTTCTGGAAAGTACCAATACTTAACACAAGGATAGAAGACATCGCTATGACATACTTTTTGAATATCACCGTTCTTAGGCGCGTTAACAAGCCTTTGGACGTACGTTGTCTTCTCAAAATGAGCTCGTGCTGCGGCATCTGTTTCTTCTCTATGCACCGCTTTAACACAAGTATTAAATATTTTAGCATCCTGAATTAATTTTTCAAGATTTATATGTTTACTTATTATAGCTCTATTGTTTGAAGGCTGAATATTTTCTGACAATGGAAACTTAGATATCTCTTCTAAAACTTTTTTGTGATCTGTCTTTGAGAGAAAGCTTCTATAAGTCTTGATACCTTTACTTTCGAAATCTTTAAGGCCGCCTGGTCTTAGGTTATGGGCATGCCTTGCAAAGACAATTCTAAAGATATGCAACCCTTTCTCCATAAGATCAACACGAGCAAAAAGAGGATGTATAACCTTAGTGAGAAAGAACTTGTGTCCTGTAAATACTACAGGATCAGGCTTCTCGCCAAATATTAAGGTATAGGCAGCAGTTGCTTGATCCAGAAAATTATCTGTAGTTAAGTTATCTTCGATTTTCTTAAGCTTATTACTTTTTGCTTTTGTGATTAACTTTCTACTATAAAGATAGCTTGCTAGTGTTGTCTTCATTACATCTTACCCCAATAATCATTATCATCTCTCGGCACATTTATTGCTACAGCAGATGGGTATGGATTTGTTTTACTTGTATCGTTAATTAATATTCGCGGCGCATGCGGTATATCATATAAAATTCTATACTGATTAAAGCCTATTTCATCTAATGCTTCTTCTGTAATCATACTATACTTACAGGGTCTTGATGTTGTAAATATAAAGGATGCTCCATCTTTTTGCTTCTTAAGAAGGTACTCTACAGCGTTTGGTATTGGTACAGGTATGTTGCTATAATCGTTACTAAACAGCTTAGATTGGTTATAAAATACCGTTCCGTCTAAGTCACAGAAGATAGCAGGTCGTTGCTTATTATAACCTGTAAACTCTACGTATGTACCAAGATCCGTATAACCAGTTACGTTATTTACTGTAAACACGTTATTAGATAGCATCTGCTTAATAATGTGGGAAACAAATATCTCGCCCTGCGTACTAATACTCTGCAGATGATCATAAGCAGCACAATACTCCTTAGCAGACTTAAAGCCGTATCCTCCTACGCAAACATAATTGCTCACTACAGACTTCTCAACAATATTAGTTAAGATGTCTTGATCATTAACGATTGCAAAGCTCTTTGCCGCTACATTAGATACGTATCGATTAGTTCTAAGATCAACTGTACAAACATGATTATCTTTCTTTAACGGTGCAGTAAAGAAACTATCACAGTCCTGTATGAATATAGGCTGATCTCCTAGTTCTGCGGCAATTCTGTATACAGTCTCAGCTGGACCTGAAGTAGGTTCATCTAATATGTGTACGAAGATATCATCTCTATGTGCAAATGCTTTCTTTATTGCAATTTCCGCATCATATCGTTGAGCGTGCTCTTTAAGAATAACGAAGTGAACGTCTGTCTGCCCGAGATATGCCTTAGCAGCTTTCTCGAATAAACAGTCACCGTCCGCAACAGTAAGTAAAAACTTTGGTCTTGTACCAGGGTATCTAGAACTTTGTCCTGCACAAGGTATAATTACGGCCATATTTTATTAAGCTCCGTTGTAAGAAAAGATATAGTCTCTTCATCTTTACAGTAAGGTAGTATACGTGAAAGCATAAGACAATATAGAGCATTGTCATTCATAAACTCATACTCGTATTTTAACTGCTCGCTTATGTTAAGGCAAGCTGTTTTAAAGTTTATTCTATCATCTCGCTTTCTTAAGAACCAATATCCATCTATATCTTGTCTTAACTTCGAACCATCAAAGTATATACTATTAAGATTTGTTGGGTTAGCATCTATTAAATAAAACTCCCCATCTTTATGTATGATGTTATCAAATGTAAAGTCGCCATGTATCATGCTTTGCGGCATTTTGAAATTCATTCTTTTAATAATTCCGAGAATATTAATACTATTACCTATTTCAATAGCTTTATCTCCCAGTTCAACATGAAAGTTATAAGCTGTAGAGCTATTGAGGCACCAGTCGAAGTATTTCTCTATAAATTTAGTTAACATATCAATACCTTCGTTACCACTATACTCTAAGAATGACGCAATATCATCACCATTAATGTATTCCATCACTATAGATGTATCTGAAACATCATATATTTTAGGTGTGTTGAACGGCAGAGCATCTAGAATGATAGCGCTCTCTCTAGACTTCTTGAACCCGTTTTTAATAACTGTGTTGTCATCATAGAGTGATATACTCGCTCCACTATGACCTTTAAGCTCTTTAACTATAGATTTCATATACTGTTTAAAGTTTCTCTCAGCTGATCAATATCAATTTTCATATGAGCGTTCTTTGGCTTAGGGCGCTCTTCAGGTATATCTCCTGTCTCAGCCTCAAGCGTATACCAGTTTAAATCGCATACATCTGCTATGTTGTTCCATCCACATTCTTCTGCTACTTCAAAACTATGATTGAAGTCTATCACTCTGCTGCCAGCTTTCATTGCATGAGTATGTGTAAGACCTGCACCTGTCGGAGATACTACAACGTCGGCAGCAGCGAATAAACCAAGCTTCTCTTCAAGAGTCATTCCTGACATACTATTTGTTTTATGAGTGTTAATAGGAGTGAAGCCGAATTCGGTTACGAGCATATCTATAACTGCAGGTTCATTAGTTACATTTCTAGCAACTGCATCGTTGCGTGAGATGTATATCTTTTTATGTTCTGCCTCCTCTTTAGGTTTCAGATTATCTTTTAGAAAGTTTACAGCCCATGATGCAACGCGCCCTCTATAAGAGATGGCTGGGTATGTAACAGCATGCACTGTACTAGCTTTTATAATCGCAGGAGTATCGACTACTTGAATTCTCTCTTTAATATCAGGAAAGAAGTCTAAGGAGTCAAGTTGAAACTGAAGGAGTGTATTAGTGATTATTGGTATATCAGGTATTTTTCTGAATGCCTCGATAAGAGGTAAGTCTTCGAAGAACCAGTGCCAGTATTGACCAATATTAAACCAGGTGAATACTTCGTCCAGATCATAGCTATCACAAAATGAATTTTCAATATCAATATCGAATTGATTTCGAGCATTTTTCCAGAATGGGCTTTTAGTTCTAAAATTATTAGCGTCTTTAGTAAAGCGTTCATGATAAAACTTATCGTCTTTAACAATACCAGCAAGACCGTGCTCCCAGCTTCCGCTAGTTAACGCACAGTCATCGAATGTAACTATCTCACAGGAGGGAGCAGTATAACTAAATTGTCTACCGCTAATTGAATACTCTCTATGCTCCGAAGGGTGTACAGTGCTACCCGTTGGAGTTTTCACTTCTGTAACTAACATAATTATATTTCACGTTTAATGTCTATCTTGATAATCTTTTATAGCTGCTTTTACTGCATCTTCTGCCAACACGCTACAATGTATTTTTACTGGAGGCAAGGCTAGCTCGGTTGCGATATCTGTGTTTTTAATTTCGGCAGCACCGGCCATTGTCTTGCCTTTGATCCACTCTGTGAGCAAACTAGAACTAGCAATAGCGCTGCCACAACCATACGTTTTAAACTTTGCATCTACAATAATACCGTCGTCATCTACTTTAATTTGTAAGCGCATAACATCCCCGCATGCAGGGGCCCCTACCATACCTGTACCTATACCTGGTGCATCTGGATCCCACTTACCAACATTACGGGGATTCTCATAATGATCAATTACCTTGTCTGAATAAGCCATTTAATTATCTCTTACTTGTAATTATCTTTCAACTTTTTTACGTGCGCAGAATGAATCTTGCACCCAATAAATTCATTGTAATATTCATCTTTAAGTAATACGTCATATTCGAACTGAAGTTTAGCTTCCCAGTAAGAGCATTCTCCTTTCGACTTGCAGAGAACTAATATCTCTCGCTTAAATCTCTCTCTACCACTATCTTCAACTAAGCGCTTAACTTCTTCACTTGAACCAAAGTACTCAACCCAATCCGATTCTACTATTTTATTTCTTTTGTTCTTCTTACCTTTGAGCGGAGGTAGTCTTCTCTTACTCCAGAAGAATTTTTTACCAAGGTACATCTTATCATTTGTTAGATCTGTTATTAAATATACAAAGCCGTAGTTGTCACCTATATCATCAGAAGTAAATATAACGTCCTTATAGTACCAGCTATTCCTCAAAACCGAAACCATTACGGACTAGATCGAGCTCTTCGGACTCTGAGTTGCTTGATCCACAAAACGGACAACATACTGGTTCTTGCATTGTATTATCTTCATCATATGTGATCATGTACTCAACACCGCATCCATTGCATACATAATCTTTTGTTACTTTACTTGACATACATTAACCCCTGACTTCTCTAAGAATTTGACACCCTGGTCAAATCTATAATCTTCTATAAAATATAAGCTTTCAATGCCAGCCTGATAGATCATTTTTGCACAATCTAAACAAGGAGCGTGTGTTTGAAATAAAGAAGCTCCTTCTGATGATTCTGTTGATCTTGCAAGCTTCATAAGAGCATTTGCTTCTGCATGTAATACTTCCGGCTTGGTTTTTAATTGCTCAAATTCAACCCACTCGTTAGGCGGAACGACTTCTTCACAGCAATTATCCCAACCTGCAGGCGTACCATTGTATCCTATTGATAATATCCTATTATCTTTTACAATTACACAACCTACCTTTAATCGTTTTGCGTGTGATAGCTCTGCTGTCTCTTTCGCTATCTTACAAAAGAAATTTATAAATCTCTGCTTCAAGAAGCAGCTCCCCACACTTCGTCCCAGTTACCTGATAGAGCTCCGCGAGCGTAATCAGTAGCTCGGTTCTCGAAGAAGTTAGTATGTGTGGGAGCGTTAATCATCTCTTCTACCCAGAGTAATGGGTTCTTTTTAATCTTAAAGATGCCTTTAAGCCCTAAACTAATTAGCCTTCGATCACATATGTATCTAATATATTTCTTAACGTCTTCAGAAGTCAGGTTTTCCATATCACCCATAGCAAAAGATAGATCAATAAATTTATCTTCTAACTCTACCATCTTCTCTGCTATACTATATATTTTACCCTTCAGATCATCATTCCATATATCTATATTTTCTTCTACGTACGTACGGAATAATTTAATCATGGACTCTGCATGCATAGTCTCATCTACGATTGACCAAGTAACAATCTGACCCATCCCTTTCATTTTACCATGACGTGGAAAGTTAAGTAGCATAATGAACGAAGAGAATAGTTGCATACCTTCTGTAAATGCAGAGAATGCTGCAATGTTCGTTGCAATAGTTTTCTTATCTTGAGTCGCGTTCGACATATCCATGAAGTATTCATGCTTATTAGACATCGCATCATATTCGAGAAACTCGTTATAAGTTGACTCAGGCATACCTAAGGTTTCGATTAGATGTGAATATGCAGCCACGTGCAAAGCTTCTCTTGCTGCGAATCCCATTAGCATCATTCGCACTTCCGGTTGAGGAAAAAAAGGTAAGTAATTGTTTACATAACCTCCAGCAACATCAATATCTCCTTGAGTAAAGAAGCGGAAGATATTAGTAAGGAAAGCTTTCTCAGCAGGTACTAGCTTTGAATTCCAATCTTTAACATCCTCCATCATAGGTACTTCGGTATGCAGCCAATGTGACTGCTCATGCTTCAACCACGCGTCATATGCCCATGCATAGTTGAATGGTTTAAAGTACGCTCGTTCTTCTTGTAGATTTGTTTTACCCATTTATCCCTCGCATGCTAGGCATTCAGTGCCTTCTGCTAAAGCGGTCATATCTATCTCTTGAATGATATCCCGCTCGATTCTTCTTGATACTTTGTCTGCTTTACCTAATTTTTCTGATCGGCAATAATATAATGTCTTAAGTCCAGCCTTCCAAGCCATAAAATGAACGGCGTGTAGATATTTCTTATTAGCATCTGGTCTAAAGAATAGATTTAACGATTGGGCTTGATCTATATAAGTCTGTCGTTTAGCTGCGTGATCGATCAACCATCGCTGGTCGATTTCCATTGCCGTCTTAAATATATCTTTTTCGTCTGCTGTCATAAAGGTGATATGCTGACACGATCCATCATTAGATATTATTGATGACCATATCTCATCATATTGCAGTTTCGTTTCACCAGCTTCGATCTTATCTTTAATAAATTGGTCTAGAAATTTATTCTTATTAAGGAATGCTCCAGACAATGTATCTTGTCTATACGCATTAGCTCTAAACGGCTCAATCGACGGACTCGTGTTACCCATGATAATACTGCTACTAGCATTAGGTGCTATAGCCATTACGTGACTGAACCTTCTCCCTGTACCTTCAGCGTCTGGAGGACTGCCTCGCTCTGTGCCGAGCTCTAGATTCGCCTCATCTAGTTTAGCTCTAATATTCTTAAACATCCTGACATTTGCACTTGTTGCTTGCCAGCTTTCCCATGCGATTAAGTTCTTCTGCAGATAAGCATGGAAACCTAATGCACCTATACCAATACTCCTTTCGCGCATGGCTGAGTACTTAGCTCTTGAAACTGTATCAGGAGCGTTGTCGATAAAGTATTGCAGTACATTGTCCAGCATTTCAGCAACGTCTTTTAAGAACGCAGGGTTCTTAGACCATGAGTCATAGTGCTCAAGGTTTAGAGATGATAAGCAACATACAGCAGTTCTATCTTTGTTAGTAGGTAGTATAATTTCAGAGCAGAGATTAGACTGATGAATCTTAAGTCCAAGCTTCTTCTGAAATTCTGGGAGATGTTCGTTACTAGTATCAATAAAATGGACGTATGGTTCACCCGTTTCCATTCGTAGTTCTAAGATTTTCTGCCAGAGAGCTTTTGCAGAGACTGTCTCGCGAATTTCACCTGAGTGCGGGTCTGTTAGATTCCATCCATCATCTGCGTTTGAGTCATGCATAGATCTCTCAACAATGGACATAAACCTGTTTGTAATATTAACCCCGTGGTGGAGATTAAGACAGCGTACATTTGGATCACCCGTTGGCTTCCTCATGTCAAGATACATCAAAATATCAGGATGACTAATATCTAAGTATGTGGCGTATGATCCGCGTCTAGTTCGTCCTTGACGATAGGCTAAACATGATGCGTCGTAAGTTTTAAGATGCGACATTACACCTGTTGATTTATCATCCGTAGCTCGTATACCTACTCCTACGCCAACACCGCCGCCCAGCATACTAAGCCAACTAGTTTCAGAAAGGTTCTCTACTAAACCTTCTGCAGAATCATTTATATAATTAAGAAAGCAAGAGATCGGCATACCTCTCTTAGAGCGACCGAATGATAGAATAGGTGTTGAGTATGATAACCAATGTCTGCTTGCGTAGTCATATAGTCTCTGCGCATGCTCAGGATTACTACCGAACATCTTACTTACAAACGCAAAACGTTGCTGCGGCGAGTCTTCATCATCCTTCATATAACTTTCTTCTAAGCGAGCTATTCCAAGCTTATCGAAAAGATCGTCACGCGAGTAATCAATTTGCAATCCGAGATAATCAGTCTTTGCCATTTTTCTCTCTTTCTTCTTTTAATTCTTCTGTTAGTTCAGCGATGCGTTTATACGCATCATAGAGTTGCTTGTTTATTTCTCTGATGTGACCTTCGTAGAAGTCATTCGTTGTTATTTTTTTGGCTGGAGTATGAAGGCTTCTCATATTTTTTTCCATTTAGTAAATTTTAACTTCAATTCAAGACCGTCAAACGTATTTTGATTTATAATATCTTGCACTGCGAGGCCATTGACGACCATCTCATTAATATCTTTTTCTTTTATATCTTGTGGCCATATTACCATTCTATAATCGCTATCTACTGCCTTACCTATTATCTTAACAATCTCTGCATTGCGAGGCTCGTTATCAAATATTAATATAAGTTTCTCTTTCGGTATAGATTGCATTATACCGTTTAGGTCGCTAGAGCCAGCTGCAACAGCATTAGGTATGAATAAACTATCTAGAGGTCCCTCTGTAACATAGACGTCTTTTGTTATATCTATTTTAGATAGATTGTAGATCATTGGTTGATCTTCATCAATACGTATAGCAACGTATCTCAGCCTTTCAGAGCCCAGGGCTCTGCAGGTTACTCCTACTATCTTACCATCTCTATCAAAGAAAGGAATAACGAGTCTCCCCTCTTCTCCTACGATTCTACCCTCGTACTTCTCCGATAACTGCTCCATCTTCTGCATGTTATCTACATAGTATAACTCTTTCCACCGCTCTTCAGGTACTTTTCTACTACGTAAGTATTCTTCAGCTGGTGTATTATACACTTTATCTACTATATTAGCAAGTATATTATCTTTTTTTCTAGCTTTAAAATCTGGTTGACTAAACTCAATAACTGATGCTACGTTAGCGTGAGCTTTCCGATGAGTACCATCCTTATATCTTTCCATCGTATATTGATTATATAGGAAGGTATCAAGCTCTTTAATGAGTGAACCTAGAGATGCACTAAAAGCACAATTATGACACTTGTAGAAGAGTCCTCCTTTACGAGTAAAGAAGTATCCGCGTGCTTTCCATTTATTGGTCTTAGAGTCACCGCAGATAGGACATCTGCAGTTTGCAGTAAAGGGGTTATTATTCTTAACCTTAAACATCGTTAGCCGGGGGGCTAGAAGGTTAGTATACTTAACATCAATATAGAGGGACATAATATAACTTACTTATTTCGATTCATTATACTATTATATGATTACTACATCATAAAGTCAACTACTAAGTATGATAGATTCAAATACGTACGATCCTATAATTCCAGCTACTGTAGCGCACCCGATGACATAATACTTCCACATTTCAAGTTTAGTAAGACGTTCTGCCATTTCTTTGTGATGTGCGTCGTCTTTTTCTTTCATTTCTTTGATGGAGTCAACCATCTCTTTCATCGATCCACGGAGATCGTTTTCAAACTCGTCGCTCATCGTGCCGATCCTCTTATGCAAGACTTCATACTGCTCTATGGCTTCTTTGCGACGTTCTTCGATGAGTACAAATAATTTAGCGTCTGTGTCTTCGTGCGTTTCGAGTCTGCTGTCATGTACAGCAATTATTTTATCTAGACTGTTTGCTACATCAGATAATTTATCAATAGCAGTTTCAAACTTAGTAGTGATGAGAGATGCAGCCTCTACATCTCTTCTAAGAACTTGAATGTCTGTTGATAGTTGTTCTACGGTAGCCATTATTCTTTCTTACTGAATGCTTCTTTGCCATAGAAGGCTGCTACGATAGCAGCTACTGATACAAAGTATGTGGGGGCCATATCACCTAATGTACTTGCAGCCTGCTCTAGACCTACAAGACTTGATAATACGACTGAGAAGGGGTATAGAAGCATGCCAAATAGGGCAAACCATGCCATGTTGCGCTGCGCGTCTCTCATAGCATCTTCGTCATCTAAACGCTTTCTCTTAGCGTCTAGCATCATTTCCATTTCTACCTTGTCAAGATGACCGTCACCATTGAGGTCCGCTTTCTGCATCTCTGCGGTAGAGTCGACAGTAATTTTCTTATCGGCCATGCTACTCGATCCTATTATTCTGCTTCGTCTGTATTTATTTCATCAGAGTTTTCAGTGATCGCATCTTCATAGTATTGTAGTAACATTTGTTGTTCGATAATATATCTTCTGAGTTCTTCTAAATTTACCGAGAGGTTCTCATAATCTTTTACTGTAATAGCGTACCATACAGATACGCCTTGCCTTGTCACTAGCTTGTCTTTAAATTCATCGTAGTTATCATCAGTAACAACATACCACTCGACACTCTTGAGTTTAACTGGAGTAGGAGCTGGCTGCATAGGTATAGGAGCTCGTTCAACAGGCGTTGAAAAGACTTCTAGTCTCTGAACTTTACTGAGAGTAGAGCAAGCTGTCGTACTAATCAATAGGATCAGTATCAGCAGGTGTCGTAAGTACTGTGAAATCATCGAAAGCCTTTTGGGTGCCTCTATTTACTGTACGCTCAATTAGACCTGGTTTACGTAGAGACAATACAGTAAGGTCATGTTCGCTGAGTTTATTTTCGAGCTCGTCTTTTGCAGCTTCTGAAACTTGTAGACGACGTTGAAGATCTTGATTAAGCTCATTGAATCTTTTGTAGTCTGCTTGTAGTGTACCTATTGTCTGCTTTTGCGAATTAACTTCATTCTCGAGAACGGCATTGTTTGCAGATAAATCTCTGATAGTGGCCTGTGTGGCCTGGAAGTACAGGTATCCCCCGCCTCCCATGGCACACATCAGAACAAACATCATAGCGCTAAATTTAAATCCCATAGTCGTATTTATATTACTCTACGTTCTTCCAAGTAAATGCACCAAAGAACATTTCGTCTTCTGACATCTGACCCCACGGTACAAGCCTGCTTGGATCTGGATTCATTGGATTGTCTGCTGAGTTATCAAATGCTCCTTCCACAAACAAACGAGTTCCTGCAGGAATAAACATAGGCTCTTTCCATGTGTATGAAAGCTGCCATGCATAGTCGTACTTAGGAATATCAATCAACTCCTCTTCTGTGCCGTCAGCATAGATTGCTTTTGCTTTCATGCTCTTGCCACGGAAATGCATGTGTGGTAAGAATGTGTGCAATCTAATATCATTCTTCAGAGTAATCTCTGCTGTCTGTACAAAATTAGGATCGTACGGTGGAATCGGTGTCCAAGTTTGCGGGAATATACAAGCACAATCGCCTGCCATTCTTTCTTCTGGTACTACACCTTCGTCATGGAAGTACAAACCAATTCGTGCTTTATCTGTTCTAGCAGTGCCGTCAGGTGTGTAGTGTAGCTGCAAGTTTACAACTGATCCTGCACGTATTAAACCGCCAGTATTCTCGTCATAGAAATCTGGATCACCACCTGGAACATAGGCAGAGATAGAAGCATTGTTCATTTCTTCTTGACCACCACCTTGTGTACCTAGGATGTTACCGTTGCGGCGTTCGCCAGGTACTGAAATTGAGTTTAGCATGTGATGCATTACAGTTGGCTCTGAAGGCAAAAACTGCGACCCACGTAACCAACGATCCTCAGTTAATCCTAGGTCTGCTTGCGTGTATCTGTAAGGTATTGCATTAGGTCCCATAGATCCTATTGCTGGTATTTCTTGTGGGGGGACTTCGATAATCATATCAGGCTCACCGTGTACCCACTCTGATGTAGAGTAAACAGTTTCTGTTAGTGGATCTCTGTCACCTTCTACAGGTGCTCCTTCATTAACCCACTCTACAATGGTTTCCATCTCTAAATCATTTAGTGTGCGATGATTTATGATATCCTTTGCATACTTACGATCAATCTGTCCTGGTGGCATTCTCAAAGAAACAACAGCTTCTTTAATTGCAGGTGCAAATGCTTGAAGCATTCTGTAATCAGTCATTGCCCATGGTGCAATACCACCTTCTCTGTGACACGATTGACATTGCTCTACAAAGATAGGTGCTACATTTTCTGCATAGTCAATCTCTACTGCTTCTGCTCTCATGCCTAACATGAGAACGAGTGTTGCAAATGTACTTACTGCTGCGTTTACTCTAGTCATTTCCGGCTATCATCCTCTCTGCTTGAAGTCTTTCAAATCCTTCATCATCTAAATGTGTAATTGCTAACCAGGCATGCGTCATTTCATCACCAGTTCTTGAACCGCCCATTACCCACATATCTGGATCTGGGTTATTTGGATTTTCTGCTGTGTTATCGTACCACTGCTTTAAAATAATGATTGCGCCTGCTGGAATTAATGGAGCAACTTCTGGAGCATACAAATGACTGTGATGCCATGTTGCACTCCAATTACTTACTTGACTAATCTGTTCTGTACGTCCTGTCTCTGGATAGAATATTTCCAAACTTGCTGCGTTCATACGCAAGTGTCCGTGTGGTTGAAAACTATCTAGTCTAACTGGATGATCAAAACTGTGGAAGCCTTGTGTCATGTAATAGCCGTTGGGTGGGATAGTTATATCGTCCTGATCCCCTAGGCGATACAAACTCAAGTCTTGTTTGTATTTCAGTTGTTCGCTTTCCTCTTCGGTGTATAACCAAAGACCAATCTCCACTACGTTGTCTTTGATAACTGAACCTGGTGCCATTGCTCCAAGTCCACCGGGGAACATATGAATGTCCCATCTGATTTCTGCGTTCCCCGGAAGCAGTCTGCATACTCCTTCTGGAACAATCTCTCCCCATTTTCCCATGGCGTACTCAGTGAGCATACCTTCACGACCTCCATCAATAACCACATTAGAGTTGGCGTGATGTACTACTGCTTTGGCTTCGCCCCGTGGCTTAACTTGCACTGCTTTAATGCAACGATCTTCAGTAAGTCCTGTTGGAACTAAATGTTTGTGCCATAAATCGTTACCGTTTGCAGGAATGTCTATTGCTACTGACGGGATGATTGCATCCGGTGCACCGAAGTCACCTTCGAAGCTCCAAGCTTCAGGGTCACCTAAGTCTGGAGCAGCTACCAATGTATCAGGATTACCATACTTTGATCCGCTGCTTACCCATTCTACTATACTATCAATATCTTGTTGAGCTAGTCTCCAATCGCCTTGAAGGTCTTGGATACCAATTCCATGATCATAGGCGTAAGGGGGCATTTCTCTGCTTGCTACTTTCATGGCAATCAACGGAGCCCAAGGTCTTACTTGCTCGTATGTCTCAAAGCTCATAGGTCCAATGCCGCCTGCTCTATGACATACTACACAATTTTCATTGATGATATCTGCCACTTCTGCTGTATAGGTTTGCGCAAACACAGCTGTACCAATCATGGCACCGACTACAAATGCAGTCAAGTGAAGTAAAATTTTAAACTTGTTCATCATTATTGCCCTCTTTACGTGTAATTTGTTCTTTGAGATTTGATATCTCTTTAAGAATTTCCGTTGCACCGCCTGGTGCTACAGGAGGATGTGAGAATTCCTCTAACTTTTGTATTCTTTCAGCCAGTCTAGGGTATTGCTGTAGCCACTTATCTTCTCTTTCTGCTATCTTGATATCATACTTTGCAGCAAGATAGCTCATAAATTTATCTACTTTAACTTGAACCCATACACCTACTTTAGTATTTTTAAACCAAGCATAAAAACTAGATCCGATAATTGAACCTAGAATAGATTTTAGTGTAAGTACGACAAGCCAAGGCATTAGAAATATTTCCCTAACATTTCGAGTTTATCGCTGTATTCAGCCATTTGACCAAGTTCACCTTCGATTGCTTCCATAATATCTGAATGCTCACCGATACCGGTAGGGTTAGTTAAATAGACTTCAACATTCATACGATGCTTCTGTATAAGGGCTTCAAAATGAAGTTTGCTTGCTTCAAGTAGTGCATCACGCATTAATCATTATCCTTTAAATATTTACAATATCGATCCATACCATGGTCACGGACGCCATCAAAAATCTCTTTCTTCTTCCATGCGGCGAAGCGTCCTCGCCATCCATCTTTAAATCTTTGCCACCAAGTCATCTTTCTTATATTACCATAGAAGTTAATATATTGCAACTCCCCATGATGCTTATACCATAATATAGAAGGTGGTACTTTAGGAACTAGATCGTTATTATTTACACAACGGTAATGCGGTACAGATAACTCTTTACACTTCGAAGGAGTAGCATTACGCGGGCAACCAAACGTATATAGAGCTTCAGCTTCTGGATAATGGAAACAAAAGATAGAAGCAATAGCAGCACCTAAACTATGACCTGTTACGTATACTGGTCTTTTTCTACGTCCTAATAGTTTAGCTACTTCCTGGTGTACAGGCAACTGTAATTTTTCATATTCTTCGTAGAAGCCTTCGTGAAAGCCTCTCTCATGAGTAGCTTCTAGATCAGCAAAGATATCGCTCTTCTCTGTAGGTTCAGTACCACGAAACGCTACAGTAATTCGCTCTCTATTACCCAATACATATGCTTGTGCGCCTTCGATATCGAAGAACTTTACTGTTGTGAATCCTAAAGTTGTCCACTCTTTACGCACATCTTTATCTAGATCTGCGTAAGCGAGTCTTGAGATGAGAGCGTGTTGATAAAATTCAGCTGATACCATTATTATATTCCTACCTGTTTAAGCTATCGAAATGCTCTAATCTAACCATTAATCTTTCTGCACGATTTGTTACTTGCTTATGCCATCGGCTATCTCTACCTTCGACGGCTGCAGTAGTCCAGTCATGATCTTTAATAGCAGCATTAAACTTTTTGAACCCGCTGAGACGAGGACGACCCATGTTAAACATCATATTGACCAGTACTTGCTGGACCTCGTCTGGTAAATTTTTAAATTCCCTTTCTCCGTATAGTACTTCACACTCGCTGATTGACGTGTCGAGGTCTCTTTCGAAACACTCTCGTACTCTTTCTTCACTAACGATGGCTCCCATGGGCTCGTCGTATTCATTGTCGTCTTTTGTAATGAGGTGACCAACACCGAAGGTAGGGTAGCCGAGATGGTCTTTATAGATCTCATACTCAACACCCTCGTCTAATTTTAATTGATTGTATACTGCTTCTCTATTCATATTTCACCTATGATCTTCTACTTTCTTTAAAGTCATTAGCCACCAATAGTAGCTCAAATCCAGCTGATATAGCACTCGCTGCACTAGATCTTGCCTGAACTTCTACATCGTACTTTTCCGGAATAGATACAGGCAGCTTAAACTCTTTTTCAGTAAAGCCACCTCTTGTTGTGAGAAAAGATTTTGTTTGCCAAGCAGATCCTGCTACTTCGCTTCTAACAACCAAAGATATCTCATGCTCGAGGTCTTTTTTACATCCCGTATCAAGTTGGAGCAAGTAACCAGTATATCCAGCTGGTATAGTGTAGATGGCCATAAGTGTCTGGCCGCGAGCCTCGCTAATTATGGCGACAGCGATAGAATTAACGGTTACTGTAACTGCGCCTATATTGACAGTGCCGGTGTTTGCCGTGAGCAACGTTGCTCTGAACACTCTTCTGAATAATATAGAGCCTGGTGCTCCCCCTATAGTGAGCGTCTCTGTAACAGGATTGTAACTCGCATCTAACCCTTCTACTGTTACTGTACCACCGTTATCATCTGAATCATCGGAAGCAACAGTAGCAACAGCAGGTGTAGAGGAGTATGTGTATACATTCGAACCATCCCACACAGTTTCAAGACCATTGTTGGGTATAGCGGGATTGTATCCGAACTTACTTATCGGTATTGTACCTCTAACGAGGCCTCGGGCAATATTAACGCCTTCGCTGTATTCTATATGCTTAAGGTATGCCATTTTATAGTGCCGTATTGTATCATTTATATGCTATTTATAAAGATAAGATGGCGTGAGGCAGAAACTAGGTTTTGTCTTTTGGTGGGAGATATTTTATATTCATTCTTTTTAAGAATGCTGTAGCGTCAATTGCTTTTCCTTTCTGTCTTGGTCTACCTCTGCGTTTCCAGTGTACAGGATCATCACCAGTACCAGCAACAGCAGCTCCAGTAGCCATCGCAGGAGCGTCTTCAATGAATAGCTCTTTATATGATATAGAAGAGTTCTCACAGAGATAATCAAATTCTATAAGTATACCTTCTAGGATCTCGCTCTCGGTAGGCTCACCTTGCATTTCAGCTTCTTTCAGAAGAAATAAGGCAGCTGCATATGAGCCTACTTTAGTATCCAGCCCTACTTTAGCCATTACTCTTTTAATATTAAATACAAATCTATCGAAGTATGACACAGCATCTTTTTCTTCGCGTGACGAAGCTTTCTTTAACTTCTTACCTTTTGCATCTATAAGACCAAGCTTATACGCATCCGTATCTTCAAAAGGTGTTGATATCCTTTTAATGATCTGGTATATAACATATAGGTCAACTGCTTTTGATGCCACTAGATTAGTCCTAAAGTATCTTCGATATTTTTATCTGTAGGTACACCTTCACCATCGATATTTATACTATTAATGCCGTCTATTGTTCGCGGCCAATATCCGAGATATACAAGAAACGGTTTAAGAATATGCAAGTATTTGTCCAGCTTTAGTACAAGCATGCGAGTGAGAGATTGAGGTTCAAAGACGTTATAAAGAACAACAAGATGATTTAAAATTAACCGCTCTTTTAAATCATCCTGGTCTTCATATCTTCTGAATAGACGTTTAATGTACTTAATTCTATCAACATCTTGTTGAAATTCTAGTACATCAACACAGTTTGGGTCCTCGTAACACTTAGCAGCGAACAACATAAAGTTCTTCTCAGTCAAATTATCTAGCATTAATATACAACTCAAATATTATTATGAAAAAACTGAGAGAGCAACCCTTTTTACTTCTGTGTTAGATGTTGCAACATATAGGTAATTTTGATCCCAGAAGATTGTACCTTGTCCATCTGCTCGTCCAAGCACTGTGGTAGCATTATTACTACCAACACTTGTTGTCGCTGACAATGTAACCTGGCCAGCTGAAACAACTGTCTTAGCACCGCTCAGCGATGTATTACCTGATACTGCTACTGTTCCAGTGATAGATGTATTAGCTGGGACAGAACCAAACATATCATGTAGTGATACTTTCTTCGAGACCGGAGTACCAGTAGGATCATCTACTACATAAAGAAGATCTTTTCCTGTCGGTGCTGCTAGAGCTGCGAGCTCTGTTATCTTTCTGTCAGCCATTGTCTATATCCTATTATGCTTATGCGTCAGGCAATTGGACATCATCATCAGCATCGCCTGTAATCGTAGACATTGCTACAAGAACTTCGCTCTTCTGACGGATATTGCCGTTAGCATCTGTGTAACGATCCCCAATCTTTACCCAACCTGCGTGATGAGTGTTGGCTGTTGCAACGCCTTGCTCTGCTACTGATACACCAAATACCTCTGTAGCGAGAGTGTTAGTATCAGTATCAACAACGGCTATTGGCTTCTCGCTGACAGTATATGCTTTGCTCGACCCATTAATCATTTCTGTATTAGATACTAGAGTCATTGAAGTTTCGTTAGTGATTACATTAACAACACCGCTACCGCAATCGGCAATATTAACTACCATACCTGATGTTAAGTTGTTAGCGAAGAATGTATTCGTTCCTGTGATAGCAAGACCACTGACAGCAACTGTGCCAGGTGATGCTACATCGTCTTTATTTCCCCATGCAGACATTTTAGTTACCCCTTCTTTTTGCTGTGCATATGTGATTCTGATTTGACTACCTTCATTTCTTCGATAGGTACGCCTTTTTCGATACCATGTTCAAACATAACATCGTACCATGCAATGTTACCAAATTCATCTGGATCAGCATGCATAGTTGTTACGGTTCTACCATCGCCCCAAGACTCGCTGTAAACGTGCGTAGCGCAGTTATGTGGATTCTCTAAACCAGAATCTACTTTTGTTTCCTCTTTATGTACTGCAAGCTTGCTTCCGGGATGCTTAGATGTTTTATTTCCACCATGATCTAGAGTATAATGAATCTCACCGTCCTGGCGATGCCTTGCTATAACTCGTCCAGCTGCACCAGTGCTTTTAACTTTGGCTATCCGGTCTTTCTTAAAATCATCGTGTGTATATTCTTCTTCCATCTTATGGGCAATGCCACCATTCTCTTTAGATGGTGCATTTTCAGACTCTTTCATGTCTGGGTTAATGACTACTTTGTCTTTACCCATAGACTTCTTAATGGCTTTGCGACGCT
>Ga0180120_10000323_pt1 | contig 24739 bp, 40 predicted proteins | sample CPBDNA_3_FD_129677 | JGI IMG/M metagenome (GOLD analysis project Ga0180120, IMG submission 129677) | Freshwater to marine salinity gradient microbial communities from Chesapeake Bay, USA - CPBay_Spr_31_0.2_DNA (version 2) (version 2) | ecosystem: Environmental > Aquatic > Marine > Coastal ... | reverse complement strand
TTAGCGTATAGCTACCGGTTTTTAAGACTAAAATGTTATAAGGAATCGCTTAGAACATTTTAACATATAGCTACCGGTTTTTAAGACTAAAATGTTATAAGGAATCGCTTAGAACATTTTAACATATAGCTACCGGTTTTTAAGACTAAAATGTTATAAGGAATCGCTTAGAACATTTTAATCTAACAGGGCCGGAATTTGGGCCTAAAATATATATAGCAATTAGATGAAAATAAACTGTATTAAGCTTGCAATGTATCCAGTAATTTGAGATAATAGCCCCACGTTGAAAGAGACGTCGAAAAAGCCAATTTTGGCCAATATTATAAAAAGTGAGAAATATCTTGACTACTCCAAAAGTTACAAAAGTCGCAAAAACCGCCGTAAATTACACCGATGCAATGGTCGCAATTCTACGCGCTGCCGCTCCTGTAGATTATGACAAAGCGCAAGCTTTATCCGTTGAACTTGGCCGAGGTGCTCGTTCAATTATCGCTAAATGTAAACGCGAAAATATTGAGTATATCAGCAAACCTGCTCCTGCTAAGAAAAAGGCAGCGCCTAGCAAAAATGATTTAGTCGCGGCTATATCGGCTAAGGTGGGTATATTGCCAATCGAGGGATTAGAAAAAGCAACGGGCATGGCCTTAGCTGAATTATTGGCTAGCCTTAAGTAATGGTTGTCCTCGGTTGGATTGGTGCTGTTTTAATGATTATAGCATCATTCAACATGGGGACGATCGGAGGCTGTGTTCTTGCAGTCTCTGGTTTAATCCTCTTAACTGTTCAAGCTATATCATTAAAACAATACAATTTAATTATCCTAAACCTTTGTTCGATTATAGGTTTTTGTTTCTCAATTTACGGATTATAACCATTATGAAAAAAGTATTAATATTCGACCTAGACCACACAATTATAGATTCTAGCCATAGGCAGATCACTTTTGCAGACGGTTCTCTTGATCTTAATAACTGGATCGCAAACTGTACCAAAGAAAAAATCTTTGCGGATAGTTTGTTACCGCTTGCGGAATATTGGCGTGCAGCACAAAAAAACCCTGATAATGAAATAATAGTTTGTACGGCGCGCGTTATGGGCGAACATGATTATGAATTTTTAAAAATGCATTCTTTAAATGCTGTTAAAATTCTTAGCAGGCCTATGGGTTGCCGTGACGGTGACGCAGATCTAAAAGAAAATTTACTTAGAAAATACGCTAAAGAGACGGGCAGAAGTTGGGCGCGTTTCTCTAGAACTGCGGGAATGTATGACGATAATCAGGCCGTATTAATCCGCCTAGAGTCTCTAAACATTACTTGCTATGATGCTATTATTTTAAATTCACTACTAACGGCGGCTTAAGATCATGATGAACAAAAAACATTATTATTTAATTGTAGATACCGAAACAACAAAGAAACAAACAGTGGCAGACTTTGGCGCGGTTTTGGTAACTAAGCAGGGCGAAATTGTAGAACAGTTTGGCGCAATGGTTTTAAACCACTTCGGTAAATTGCCTCTATTTTCTGACCCTAGCGCGGACCCTGCAGCCTTTTGGTCGGAACAGTCGGCACAGCGTAGGGTAAAAATGTATGACGATATGCTAACCAACGGGTCCAGATCTTTGTCTTCGGTTGCTCTTATTAATCTTTGGTTAGCAGGTATTGAAGCGAGATACAGCCCCACACTAACAGCGTACAATATCGCTTTTGATCTGGGAAAATGTAGAAATACTGGAATTAATTTGGGCATATTTGGTAAACGTTTTTGTTTGATGAAAGCGGCTAAACGTAAAATTGGCGTACTAGCAGAATATCAAAGTTTTTGTGTAGATAATAACCTATTAACGGCTAAGTTGAAAAAGCCTAGCATGACGGCGGACGCAATGGCTAAATTCATAATTGGTGAGGATCTAGAAGATGAACCCCATACAGCATTAGAAGACGCGCGAGATTATGAGGCAGCAATTTTGACCCATATTCTGTTAGACACTACTCGGAAACAGTTAATGTTATTGGGTCAATAAGTTAATAAAGCCCCGTCAGTTGGGGGGGCTTTCAATAAGGAAAAAAGCAATGAAAGACACTTTAAGAAAATTAAAATATTGGCAATGTTGGGTAAGAATTTGCACTTTACCCGTTATTTTGACCCTATGGATTATTTACACTTTAGGCGAAAAATGCGAGGATTTGTCTATATGGTTATCTGGTTTTTTGCCTAAAATCCCTAGATAGGCTTGCAATGTTGGGATAATTTCGGCATAATAACCAAGTCGATATCGACTTGGTTTTTTTTTTTTGGAGTAAATGATATGAATATAAATATAGAAAATAACGTCACTGTAAATGTCTTAAACAATCATAGTGGTATAGAAGTATTCGAGAAAATTATCGTTTTGTCGGAACCTTGTGCGGGTACTGCGGGCGAAGCGTATTTATTAGTAGATGAAAACCTTTGGGTATCATGCGAGGCTACCTATGATTCTTTTTATGGTTTTGCGGCTTATATTGAGCCTGATTGTTTGGGATTAACAAACGAACAAATTAGTTTAAAAATGCTAGCAAGCTTATCTCGTTAAAATTACCGGCCGGCTTAGTCGGCTAGTTTTTCTTTTTTACTTTAGGTATTTATTATGATTTTTCTTTTTGTTACCACTTTTTTCATTATCGCGTTTTTGCTTGTATCTTTGGGCCTTTCGACTTTGGCTAGCCAAACTAGCGACTCCAGGGCATCATTATTTTTTGTGGTGTTATCTTTTTTTACTTTCTGTTTTTGCCTATTATTAATGGGCGTTTTTTTAATTGGCATGATGACAATATGAAATTCATCATGAAAGTTTCCAACATTTTTTTGAAAGTCACCATGAAAGTTTTCAACATTTTTATGAAAGTTTTCACGAAAGTTTTTCAGAAAATTTCGGAAAACTTTTCGATTTTTTTCAGAAATTTTTGGAAAACTTTTTCGAAAACTTTTCGATTTTTTTCAGAAAATTTCGGAAAACTTTTTCGATTTTTCCTGAAAAAATCGGCGCGTGCGCGCCAGTAGTAAGTCAACGACCTTATTTTCGTGGGCCTCAAAAACGTCTGTGAAAATTTGGGGAAATAGGGGTAGTCTCCTGTGAGCATTTTGGCGCCTCAGCGCCAGTAGGAAGTCAACGACTTCTCGCTCATGGGCCCTGCAAACGTGTGTAGAGCTTTCACCAACATGGTGCAGTCTGTTTTGGCGCGGGGGCGCCAGTGCGAAACCGACCAGGTTGCTCCATGAGTTCCTCACGCGGATTATAGCGCCTGGGCAAACCGATGTCAAGTCTTTTTTGCTCCCAGCACCAAATTAGGAGCAATTAAATGCAATCCGGTCGATTAGCGCCGATTATACAGGCCGCGAGTCGATTTGTCAAGTAATGAATCAATGTTGCGTAAATTAGGGCTAATTCGGGCTAGTCTAGGCAAATCGGGGCAATTGTTGACAGGTTGGGGCAAAGGGCGGATAATTTTGGGAGATTTGGGAGATTTGAGCAAATAAATCTTGCCTCAGAGGTGTGAACGGCCCCCGGGAACTCCTTTGTGTTACCTCAACGACTTTATCCGGAATGTCTTGACAATGACCCTGGAAGGGCGTATAATACATCCAGAAGTTAAGAAAAGAACCAACATTTTTAAGGATTTATATGAAGACATTTGCAGTAATATTTGATATAGCAGAAGGTGGATTTCAGCAGTACAATAAAGAACAGTGGATAGCAGCACTCAAGGAATGGAGACGTGATTTGCTAGAGGAAGGCTTAGGGCATGATCAAGTATTAGATGCAGAAGAAGTAGTAGATCTAATATTCGGTGAAGAAGCTTATGTATCAGAAGTACCTGCGGATGCTGAGCATGTGTTTTTCGATATGGCTGAAGGTGGTTTTGAGTTCTTTGGAGCAACAGGGATGCGTTACGTAGAAGAGGCTTTACAGGAATTCATAGAGCCTACAGGGAAAAGTATCGACTGCTTAGTCGAAGAGTATGGGGATCTTGCATCTGCTATCCAAGACATTACTCATGGAGACTTATACTATGCCGAAGTAAAGAGGTTTAAAAATGGAGAGTAAAGGGATACTTAGTATATATGCCTTATTAAAGGAAGGCATAGGTACAGGCGCTCAAGTAGCGGTGGATGAAAGTTTTGAAGGTAAAGGGACAATTATAACAATGTCTTTGTGGCACAAAGGACAAAGGCATTACAAACAAGTTGGAGTGTCTTCTGGGGAGGAAGGGCTTGCTAAAGCGTCTTACCTAGACACGAAAATAAAAGCACACATAGAAGAACTACAGGAGTATTTAAAAGGTGTCTAAAAGAACTGAAGCAATCGAAATATTATTAATAGTACTATTGCTAGGCTCAATAGTAAATATGATTACGTCACAGCATCTTATCCGCAATCTTAAGGAAAAGGTGGAAGTTTGCAAAGGTAGAGGAGATATAAATTTCAAGTATTTTAAAAATAATTCTTGACGGGGAGGTTAAAAGGGCGTATAATATTACTTCAAGTTTAAGAAAGCGAACTTAGTATAAAGGCATTATGAGAGGTTTCCAACCTTTGGATGAGAGTTCGATTCTCTCAGTTCGCTCCACTAACAAAACACCAGACCCCAAGAACTGGTGTATAATTAAATACTTGGGGAGTTTGCACTCTTGTACTCAACAAGAGAAGGTTTGTGGTCGTAGACTACGTTTTCCTATCTTTATAAAAACGCAAGGTCAAGGGCAAACCGTTATACTATACTGGAAGGAAGGGCAGTGTATAACAACTATTCGGGAGTAGTCGCCCACTTTAGCCTCGGTCACGTCAGTGATTGGGGTATTTTTTTATCTAGTAACACCTTAAAAAATTCTTGACAATTTCCTTAAACCCCCGTATAATATATATGTAAACTTTAACTAGGAGCAATAAGAATGACAATAGTACAATTCCCAACCAAAGAAATACAAGAAACAGCGATGCTTCAAACCCTTAATGAAAAAATGGAAAAGTTATCAAGCATCTATGACAGCTTGAGTGAAGTACACAAAGTTGTTCATCTTTTAGAGATGGAAGCAGCAGATCTCGAAGAAAGATTTAACAGTGCAGTAAGAGAGTATGTAGAAGAAACAGGTAACCGTGTATCCTCTACGATGCAAGAATATTATACCGGAGAGTACTACACAGGAGAACCTCTATGAAAAAATGGATGCAGGCTATGAACAAACATATGCCTATTATAGCCTTGTATATCTGTATGGTTTTACTTGCAGTCGTAGTAAATGACTTATCAAGACATCATTTCTTAGATCAGCCCTCTCCTCTCATAGGAGGTGATAATGGTTAACTATAGTGATGAACAAACTGAGTATCTAGTAGGTCTCTATGAAAAAGATCCAACACCCGAAACGGTGCAGCTATTAGCTAGAGAACTTGAAAAGAGTACGAAGTCGATAATCGGCAAGTTATCAAGAGAAGGAGTATATAAACGTGCAGTCTACAAAAACAAAAGTGGAGGCGTACCTATTACGAAGGTGGAATTGGTTGCTAGTATATCTGACAATCTACGAATTGAGATTGAGGATTTGGATGGTCTCGATAAAGCTCCAAAATCGGTACTCCAAGCGTTGGAAAGAGTAGTACTGCCTTGACCCAGCAGCGGGGATAACACAGATTAGAGCAGAACATAACACAGATTAGAGCAGAGATTAGAGCAGAACATAACACAGAATATTAAGCCTTAACTATGAAAGTAGCTAAGGCTTTTTTATATGCTAAAGAAAGAGAGTACTAAGGATAGCTAAAGAAAGAGAGTACTAAGGATAAGTAGCTAAAGATTGATGTCCCACTAGTGAAAGCAAACACAATTGATGAAAATTGATGAAAAGGAATACGGTAAAAAACAACCAATCGCGGATTGGACACAAGTTGCGCTTTTTATGCTTGTTTTTAAAAAAGAGAATCCCACTTAAATGATTATAAGGTCTTAGCTTAGTAATCTTAGGTACTCGTAAGTCCTGTTTGGTTATCGTTGTCATCAACAATTGATCTAATCTCTTGGGTCAATGTTATGTCATTGTGGGGTTGATTGCTGGTTAAAGACAACAACGTAATAATCTTATGGATTAGTTCACCCTCTCCTCTGGGGATGAGAGAAGAACAATTGCATAAATATCACTATGTCCTTAACCACCATCTAGTTAAGAAGAAGTGTTGTTTTGATCTTGTTGTTGATCTTTGTTACGAATTAAGTAATATTATATCATGGATTTTCAGATCTGTAAAGAACTATTTTTGCATCACCTCCTCGACTGAGAAGGTGTTGTGAAAGTAGAGGAATTAGAGGTGGGATATAAAATTATTTTTCAAGAGTGTTAATAGTAGATATCCTCAACCTCGAATAGCTCTAGTTGCCTTGGTTCTCCTGCATCTAGAAAGTCCTGAATGGATACCTTCCATAGCTCTCCCCTCGGGTGTATAACGCCTTGAGCTAGTATATATCTCTCAAGCGCTCTCTTCGGAGCTATTCCAAGTACATCACAAGCATCTTGAAGACTGCTAGCATTCAGAACAGCTTGAAAGACATCGTCTCTAGTCGTTAGCATTGATACTCTCCAGTATGAGCTTAGCGAGTTGAGGCTTCTCGTATCCTGGGCCTTTCATTACTTTACCATCTTCTCGATAGAGAGGTTTACCGTTTGTGTCGAGCTTAGTCATATTACTTCGATGTACCTCTTGAAGACATGCATCTAGATCAATACCGAAAGCGTGTCCTGCTCCATAGGTTACATAAAGAATATCAGTAAGTGCATCAGCTGTCTCTACGATATCTCCCTCTGAGAGAGCTTCCCTTAATTCTTCTAGCTCTTCTATAATTAGATCTACTCTAAGCTTTGCTAGACCTTTGTTCGGTAGAGTTGGTTTGTCAAGTACTTCCTGACCGAAGACCTGCATAAAGTCTCCCACACATTCAAAGTTTGTTACATTGCTCATTTAGTTTAATCCTTTTAATAATTCATCTATTCCGAGAGCTATAACGGGGTCAAGCTCTTTGGCGGCTTCAAGAAAGTTGACTATAAGATCCCATCTCTCTACGGGGATACTAATCATATCAACTTCTGGTAGTTTCTCTACTATGAGAGTTTCAGTAAGTAATTCTTTCGCTAGTTCAAGCATCTCACTAGCAACTTCAATGGCCTGTTCTTTTAAGTAAACCTCCTTCAATTCGTTGCTAGCTTCCCAAAGATGGTTCCACTTATCTTTATCACTCATAGATAACGCCTTTGATATCACTAATGTCCATGATGTCAAGACTTTTCCCATCTATCATAATTGGGGTACTCGATGCATATTTACTAAATACTACAGTATCTCCCTCCTTTAACTCCTCGCTGTTACCGGCACAAATTATCGTACCCTGCATAGGTCTGTCCTGATCTGACGCCTGCAAGATGATACCACCTGTTGTTTTTGTTTCAGCGGCATCACGCTTTACTATTACTCTTTCCCCAATTGCTTTTATTCTCATTTTCCTACCTCATTTTCCATTGCTGCTCTAGCTCTAGTTGTTTTGTAAAAAAGTCGAGATCTTCTTTAGGGCTTCGTTCTCTAGCTGCCTCGGCTTTATTAGCTTTTAACCAACCGTCCTGTTCCTGTGTAAAGTTCATACACTCATCCTGATCCTTTTTAAGATTAGCAGCAGTCACTTCTTTACGTTCGTGCCAAGATTTAGATTCCTCCTGTGCCGACTCTTGACTAGTAAACATAAGAACAGATCCTGGATCTATGATAAACCCTGCTGCTGATAGAAACCTTTGAAACTCTTCAACTATTTCATTTAGATCCATATCTTTATTAGTAAAACTGAAGTCTACCTGAGCATTTTCGAATGCGTCATCGTAGGGAAACTTAGTAAACCTATAAGCCAGTTCGTTGTTCATTTATACTCCTTGGTTGTTTTAATTTCTAAAGCTATTATACTGTGTTTAAGTTGCTTTGTCAACAACTATTTTGCGTCCCATGTTAAGGGATCGGATATAGACTCAATAAATTCCGAATATTCATGTAAAAAGAATGTTAGGTGGGAGTATTGTGCAGCCACTCTAGTAAGTCCCGCACCTCCATCTACCTCTACTAGTTTCCATGCTTCTTTCTTGTAGGTAGACCAGAACTTAGGGTCTTGTTCCTTGATGCTTACACTATTGTGCATTAGGTCGCACAGTTTAATAGCTTTAACAACGTCTGGAGCACACTTCAACCGCTCAATTGTTAGAGTTTTCCGAAGCTTTCGAGACCCTACGAACCCATCTGCGTCTGTTAAGAACCATACGTAGGAAGCTACTGTGTCACCAAAGTACTTCATAATATCATCATAGGTAGCCTGGGTATCTTCTACTACGTCATGAAGTAAAGCAGCTATGATACCATCTTCTAGCATAAGTGGAGGGAAGATGAACTCTTCTTCAAACATTTTTGCTACCGCTTTAGGGTGTTCAATGTAATCTTCCCCTGTGTACTTTCTTTTCTGCTCGCCATGGCATTCTGTAGCGTATTCTATTGCCAATTTAATTCTATCTGTCATATTAGTAGCCTCCCGACTTGAACCAGCCTTTACCTTTTAAACTAAAACCACCTGTACCAGCGACTATAACTTTCTTTAGTTCGTCTTCTTCACACTCTGGGCAGGTAATCAATGGGTCATCACTCATACGTTGAATAATTTCAAACTTATGGTCACATTTTGTGCATTTATAATTATATGTCGGCATTTTTTTCCTTCTGTTCTTAAGTTATGAAGGTATTATACTCCTTTAGAAGGGATTTGTCAAGAGGTTTTTTAAGAATGGAAGGCAGTTTAACGACATACCCGGGTCTGCCCTAAGGTAGTTAGGGCGATACTTTTTAATTCCCGCCATTTTCTAGTCCTCTCTGATTGATCTAAGAAAGTAATTGCTTATAGAAGCAGACTCTCGATATTCTCCCTTGTAAGGGTAAAGTGCGTACCCATTAGTACCCTCTATGTACCCTTTAAGAGACTCAGGGCTTGAGTTTATCACTACTTCATTCTTTAATCGCACAATTTCTTGCTCCAATGATTCTGCCAAAGTCGACAAACCTTGTATATTGTCCCCTACCTCCCCTGAGTCACTTATCTCCTTTAACTCATTACTAAGTTTAACCCCTGAGGCTTGTATTTGTCCAGGTATCGAACCTAGAGTAGGGTATGTACTGCCATATTTTACTGCAAACGTTTTGTTTCTACTTTGTTTTCTATCTGTCATCTTCTTACCTCTAGTACCCAGTTGTCAGTGTAATCATAATATACTTCGATCTCTTTGAGTATGTATTCATTTGGGTTTTGTCCTTCCACCAATATGTCAAACCTAAAGGTTTCCTGGGTGGGGATCCCTCTCACTGTCCCTTTTCCCCGAACTGTTTGGAATATGTGTTCCAACGTTTTTAATGGTATCTTCATCTTAAACTCCTCACTTTGAGAATATAAACCTGTTTGTTTTCACCTGTAATTTTAAAGAATCTGTCTATAGCATCAGCAGTAGCAGTAGCAGCACGAGCAGCATAAGCAGCAGCATCAAAAGCAGCAGCAGTACGAGAAGCAGCAGCAGCAGCATTAGCAGCATGAGCAGCAGCATGAGCAGCATTAGCAGCAGCATTAACAAGGTAACCACCACTAGCAGTAGCATTGTTTTCCATCTCTTCAATAGTAAATAAGTCTGGGTTGTCTATATAGCGCATAGATTTTAAAATGAATCTGTTCATGTACTTCCTTAAAGGTTAACTGCTTTCTTAACTTCTGAACCTATTATACCAAAGAAGGGGTATTTTGTCAAGAACTTCTTTGGTATCTTAGCTTATTATTTTTCTATTTTAGGTGTAAAAAACCCCTGCAATTAGCAAGGGTTGGTTTAATATATTACTTAGAGGTTGTTACTAAGGTAAGGTCAATAAAACCTCCTCCCTCAGCTTTACCCGTCTCCTCCCAAAGCCTAATACCACCTTTTAAAACTCCTGCTATATACGTATTACCTGAAGCATACACTCTAGTTATGTTAGTTACAGCGTCTCCTGAGATAGTAAACACTGGAGAACCTTTTAAGGCTTCTTGTATATCAAAGTTATTATTCATATGTTCTTCTCTCTGTTTAAAAGGTTTTATCTCTAAGTAAAATTCACGAGTCACCTCATCTAAGCTTAAGGCGTACTGTAACTCTTCTAATGTAATATCATATGTTTCAAGTAACTTTGCAGCGTACTCTTCTTTTAACTTAAACTCGTTCTTGCGTCTTAGTTGCTGTAGCTGATCTTTTAGATAGTTGCGTTTCTCATCTAATTCAGGACTGTAAAACATTTTACCTATTTTAGATATTTCTAGCTCTAACTCTGCTTCTTCTATATGAAACTTATTCATGAGTTATACTCCTCGACTAAATAAATTTAATTAAAAATATGTATTGTAAAAAATACTATTACTAAACAAATAGCTGCAGCTCTTATGCCGTGCCCATACCCTTTATTATAACCAGCGTAGTATTCAGCGCTCATGAAATATTTATCAATCATTATTTATCTCCTTTAAACCAAAGCCAATAGGGTACTCATGAGTTAATCCACTCATCGAAGGTTTTAATGTATTCACCAGAACCTTCCATGCAACTAACATAAATTTCGTATCTTTCTTTCATGAGAGGCCCACCTTGTGTGTCAGGACATCCTTCAGCATACTTGTTTGTAAAGATAGAAGCATTTAAAGCCATTACTGCGTCTGACACAAAGTTCTCACTAGAAATTAATAATTCTATTGCCATCAGTTGACGCTTTTTTTCTTGATACAATATTTCTTCTCTTCTATTATCCATTTTATAATTCCTTAACTGTTTCTTAATTTCTGAAACTATTATATCAAATAATCAACTACTCGTCAAGTAAAATATCGCATATTGTGTGCGCTAATTCATTAAAGTCTTCTAAGTCATAGCCTCTAGTGGTTTCTGCTGCAGTGCCGATACGGATACCCGAAGTCTCTGTAAATGAGCGTGGATCATTTGGAATACCGTTCTTATTTACAGTAATTGAATTTTCTTCCAAAAGATCCGCTGCTTCCCTACCGGACATATCACTATCACTAAGATCTATTAATACTATGTGACTGTCTGTACCGTTAGTTTGTGTTTTGATACCTCGAGCTGCGAATACTCTACACATCTCTTGAGCGTTTTCTACTACAGACTTAGCATATACACTAAATTCTGGTGTGTTAGCTTCTATAAAACACTGAGCTTTAGCAGCTATAGTATTCATGAGAGGCCCACCTTGTGTACCAGGAAAGATAGAGCTGTTAATCTTTTTAGTAAAAATCTTCTCATTCCACATGATGATACCGCCTCTCGGGCCGCGTAATGTCTTATGTGTAGTAGATGTAACAAAGTGTGCATACTTCATTGGGCTGTCATATACATTTCCTGCTACAAGACCAGAGTAGTGAGCCATGTCTACTAGTAGATAAGCCCCGACTTCGTTAGCAATCTGCCTAAACCCTTTCCAATCAATTTGTCGGGGGTATGCAGAGGCTCCTGCCACGATCATCTTAGGCTTATGTTTAATGGCTAATGATAATACTTCTTCCATATCAATTAAACCGTTCTCATCTACGCCATAGGTTTCACAGTCATATAGTTTACCTGGCATTGCTACCTTAGCTCCATGAGTTAGATGACCTCCGCTAGAAAGATCCATGCCTAGAAGTTTATCCCCTGGACTAAGAAATGCATTGTATATAGCAGTATTAGCATTAGCTCCAGAATGCGGCTGAACGTTCGCATACTCACAGCCGTAGATCTCTTTAAGCTGGTCTATTGCTAGAGTCTCAATTTCATCCATGTGCTTACATCCGTTATAATAACGGTTCTCTGGGTATCCTTCAGCGTATTTGTTTGTAAAGATAGAGCCGTTCAACTCCATTACCGCATCTGACGCAAAGTTCTCGCTAGCAATTAGTTCTACTGTTAGCAGTTGACGCTTTTTTTCTTTATACAATATTTCTTCTATTCTGTTATCCAATTTTACTATCCTTAAGTTCTTTATCTTGTTGTATTTCTGTTGAATGAAGCCAAAAAGAGTCTACTAATACCAACTCTAGGGAATATGCTTCAACCTCCCACGGGGTCTCTTCGTATTTCACTGACTTATAATTAAGCCCTTTGTAGTAATAGTCTTCGTTGTTTATATCTCCCAGTATAAACTGTCGAGCATGTATTAATTCGTGAGCTAGAGTAGAAGCAATCTCTTGTTGACAATAAGCTCCCTTATCTCCGCACTCAAATCTATAGTTTTTTGAGATACATATCTCAACTTCCTGGGTGTCTCCCGTACAGTTTCCGGCTTGGTTGTGCTCAAGTTCTTCAACCCATACTATGTTTATAAGGGCATTGGTATCTTTAAGAAATAAAGACTGTATACATTTTGAGATGAAAGGGTCAAAGACAGGGTCTTCGTTAATATACTTAATCATTGCTTGTTTCTCCAATTTATACGTAATTATACACCTTTCTCAGTATTTTGTCAAGAACTAAAATAATATACCTTATATTTCTATTGGTTATCTTTAACCATACGAGCCAAAAGGAGTCCTACTATACAAGCTGTTACTATCACATTTATCTCTATGTTCATTTAAATCTTATCCCTCTTTTTCTTAAGTAAGATACCTGATTACGTATAGATGTCAAAGTACGACCAGGTAACATAAACATCATCTCCTCTATAGTAGCATGGAAATAATATAGTTTCAGAGTTTCTCGTTCTTGCTCTGCCCAAGGCTTCTTTTTATATTTTTTCATGGTTGTATTATAGATTAAAATAAGTATATTGTCAACAACTTTTTAAGAACTTCTTAAAATTAAAGCTTGACAATATAGTATAATTGATGTATAATTCCTTTTTAAATAGTAGGAAATTTAATCGAGCAATAACTAAATAGATGTTGACAATAACGTATTTTCGCGGTATAATATGTTTAGAAATTTGGGAACACCTGATTTTCTAGGGGATTCCCCGATAAGTTTCTGGAGAAACAAATGTCAAACTTCACTTTTTTCTATTCTAATGGCCTTTTTAATATCGAAGATAACAACGGCAAAGTTGTAGCGGTATCAAAAACTGAAAAAAGCACACGTATTAAAATGGCTGACCTAGAAAGAGGTCTTTTACATAAAGCTACAAAGAGTCCAATGGCTTTAGCGTTTAGAATTTAGTTGAGTTGACGCAGTTGAAAAGCTGCGTTGTAATATATATTTGAAGTAAATCTTAGGAGATTTTATGGAATTAACTGTAATTGAAGGTGTTGTTTTTGTTTTCTGTCTTATTGGCTGTGGCCTTACAAGCTATAGATTAGGACAGGATGACGGAATGCATAAGCTTCTGGACTATTTAGTAGACACAGGTCAGGTAGTTTTAGAAGTAGAAAAAGAAGACTAGATACAAACCCAAGCTTATAAAGGCTTAAGAAAGTTAAAGAGAAACTTAAAAATGAAACATAAACGAAAAGAGGCTGTCTGCCTAGTTAAAAACCTAACAACGTTATTAGCAGTATTTGCAATACCGCTACCAGTAATAATGTACAGCGCAGGATACTTAGTATAGGAGAGTAATATATGAATATAGAAAGACTACAAAAACAGTTAGAATTGGATGAAGGAGTGGTGTATAGAATCTACTTAGATCATTTAGGGTACGCTACTTTTGGTATAGGCCATTTGATTACGGATAAAGACCCTGAAAAAGATCAACCTGTATATACCTCTGTAACTAAAGAAAGAGTAGCAGAAGCATTCAAGTGTGACGTGTCTATATCAATTACAGAATGCAAAGTGTTATATAAAAAGTGGGATGAATTCCCTGACGAAGTACAAGAGATCCTAGTTAATATGATGTTTAACCTAGGCAGACCTCGTCTTACCAAATTTAAGAACATGAAAAAAGCTATAGATATGCATCTATGGACAGTTGCCGCTGTAGAGGGTAGAGACTCTTTATGGTATAGACAAGTAGGTAATAGAGCCGAACGACTAATGCGGAGGTTAGAAAATGTTAGCTAACTTAATAGCTCCGATAACCGGGTTACTCGATAAATTTATCGAGGACAAAGATGTAAAAAACCAACTGGTGCATGACTTAGCTACCATGGCGGATCGTCACGCCCATGATTTAGCAGCGGGACAACTGGCTGTTAATAAGACTGAGGCTGCTCATAAGTCTCTGTTTGTAGCAGGTTGGAGACCTTTTATAGGCTGGGTATGTGGTGTAAGTCTTTTAGGTAATTTTATTGTAATTCCTTTAGTTAACGTAGGCTTAGCTATAGCTGAATCTACTATAGTTATTTCTATGATAGACACCACACAATTAATGCCCGTACTAATGGGTATGCTTGGTCTAGGTACAATGCGCACTGTTGAGAAAATTAAAAAGGTGAGCAGGGAAAAATAACCCTTGACACTCTCCTGAAAGTTTAGTATAATATCTTTTCAACTTACGGAGATTACCTTTTTTGAATTTATTTTACCTTGACGAAGACCTAGACAAGTGCGCAGAGTATCATGTAGACAAACATGTCAACAAGATGATACTAGAAGCTGCACAGCTCATCTGCACAAACCTCTGGATAGATCATTTGTTTGGGTTTGTTCCACGCCTTATAACCAAAGAAGAAAACGCAATACTCCAAAAAACTCGTAAAGAACAGAAAGAGTTACCTATGGATGAGCGTATCTTCCCCTACCTCCCTACAATGCAGAACCATCCTAGCTGTGTCTGGGTGCGTTCTTCCTTTGAAAACTTTTGTTGGACTCATTGCTATGCAAACGCACTTGGCAGTGAGGCTCACTATCGTTATGGAAGCAACCACAAAAGCTTAATAATGATAAACGCTCTTCCCGACCCTAAACATATCGAGCAACGGGGTTTCACTCAGTTTGCTCTAGCTATGACAGAAGAGTTAAAAGACGATGACAACCCTATACAAGCATACCGCAACTTTTATATGCTGGACAAAGCTGTCTTCGCCAAATGGTCGCACAGAGATAAGCCAGACTGGTGGGATGAAGACTTAGCTGACTATGATAAGAGGATATCAGGCCAATGATCTGTAGAGATTGCGGGGAAGACATGAGCGGTGACGGGTATAAGATACCTTTTCACTGTATTAATTTAAGCGAGGAAGACTGGTGGTACACTGAACCAGATTCTGCCCCGCACTATTGTAACCTAGAAGACCAGGAAGATTAAATGAGCAAAGTTATACTTACAACAACTTCATCACAGAATTTTATTGATGATATTGCATACATGGCTAGAGTTTCTAACCCTAGCAACCAGAAAAATACTGATACTTCTGAGAAGTTAATCCGTTATTTAATAAAGCACGCCCATTGGTCTCCTTTTGAGATGTGTTCTATTACTATGGAGATAAACACTACTCGTGATATAGCTCATCAGATAGTACGCCATCGTAGCTTTACTTTCCAAGAGTTTAGCCAAAGATACGCAGACCCTGCTGAGATGGGTTATCCTTTTGAACTGCGTGAGACTAGACTACAGGATCCTAAGAATAGGCAGAACAGTATACAAATCCAAGATGACAGACTAGATAATGACTGGAAAGGGTATCAAGAGAATGTACTCAAAGCCGCTCAAGGAGCTTATGATTGGGCACTACGTAATGGTATTGCAAAAGAGCAAGCAAGGGCAGTTCTTCCAGAAGGACTAACCAGGACTCGTTTGTATATGCAAGGTACGCTACGCTCTTGGCTTCACTTTATTCAGACACGTACTACTCCAGGTACTCAACTAGAGCATATGGAAGTAGCTAGACAATGTGCAGATGTGATACGCCCTCTATTTACTATGGTAGATGACTTTGTACATGATAAGGAGATTGTGTAGATATGAGCTCTAAATTTGGAAAGAAGTTCGATAGTGATAAACCTAGAATGTATCTACTACCTCCTAAAGCCTTACTAGAGGTAGGTAAAGTACTAACATTTGGTGCCGTGAAGTATGATGAAGACAACTGGAGGCATCTAGATAATGTCCAGAATAGGTACAGTGGAGGCGCTTTAAGGCATATATTCTCTCATCTTGACGGAGAGCTTAAAGATGAAGAGACAGACCTCTCTCATTTAGCGCATGCTATCTGTTGTTTATTGTTTAAATTAGAGCTAGAATTAGAGCTAGAAACGGAGAAGACTATTGAAGAACCCAACAAAAAGCCCGCAGAAGCCCAGGGAGAACTTAACACCCCAGAATTTAGAGAAAGTTATCAAACTGCTCTCTCCTTTGCAGAAAGAGGGAGATACCTCCCCGGCACTTAAACCTATAACTAAAAAACAGGCGTGTGATATACTAAATATCGCATATAATACCTCCCGTCTACAGAAATTAATAGACGGACACTTGGAGCAGAAAGCATATGTTAAAACTCGTAAGGCCCAAAACAGAGGCTGCCCTGCTACGGATACAGAAATTTGTGAGGCTGTTACTGATTATCTCTCAGGAGAAACTCTTACAGACATTTCCAAGCGTCTTTTTCGCTCCGTTGGTTTCATACGAAACGTTCTTGAAACAGTTGGAGTACCAGCGCGGCCAGCATCAAAAGAAGACAGACTAGTGCAGATGTACTTCCCAGACGAATGTGTATCTGAACATTTCACTGAAGGAGAGATCGCATGGTCTGCTAGTTATCATAGTGCTGTAAGAGTGGGTAAATGTCTCACTCCTGAGTATCAAGATAGCAAGATTGGCATATCTAAAGTAGACTATGATAAGAAGTACGCTTCTAATTGTTATCAGATATATGTCATGCAAAAAGTAAACACAGAGGACACTTTTTTCACAAGTGTCTCAGCAGGTGGCTTTAATGCCTATGCGGTGGCTAGTGAAATCGGAAAGCTACAGCATTTGAAAAAGTATGGCGTAAATTTGGAGAGGTTGTAAAAAATAGTTCTTGACGGCTTGCCCAAAATTGCGTATAATATCATTTCAAACTTTGGGAGAAGACCATCGGCGACCGATTTTATTTTCAACAAACACAGAGCTTGGGTACTTGCCCAGGTTACAAAAAAACTACTAAAAGGAAAACCAACATGGCTTGGACAGACGAACTTAAAGCAGAAGCAATCGCATTATACGAAGGCGAGCAGCCTACTCCAGAGAATTCTATGGAGATTGTAAAAGGTATTGCAGACGAGCTAGATCAGTCACCTAACGGTGTTCGCATGATCTTAACAAAAGCAGGAGTTTATATCAAAAAGACTTCAGTATCTAAATCAGCAGCTACAGGTGACACACCTGCCAAAGGTACTCGCGTTTCTAAGGCTGCTGCCCAGGAAGCTCTTACCGCTGCAATAACAGATGCAGGCAAAGTACCGGACGAAGAGATTATCTCTAAGTTGACAGGTAAAGCCGCTCAATACTTCGTAACTCTTTTATCTCCCGTAGAAGACGAAGAAGGCTAGAATATAGGCCTACTGGGTTATCCTAGTAGGTCTTTTTTGCAAAAACTATTAACCTCGAAGTATGTAACTAACAGTAAAGACTGCTAACTACTACAAAAGGAAACTATAGTGAAAAAGCAAGAACTAGCACGAATAGTGCATGAATATGGGGATGCCATCATTACTTACCGTAGTGAGCATTCAAAAAAACTAAAATACAATGTCTGTACTCTAGACTTTTCAACTCCGTATATTAGCGGTAAGAAAAATCGAGCTAAAGAAACTGAAGACACACTTCTTTTCTTTTGTTGGGATACTGACTCCTACCGCTTACTCCGACCTTCTAGTGTATCTAGTGTTGTTCCTTTATCTTCTATCCTTAAGAACACAGGGAATCGATAATGGACTTACATCAGGCTCCTGAAAACTATTCACGTGTGATACATTATGATGAAGTAAAGGAAGTACAGATTCGACTTACTATCAATACTTTTAGAGGTATTGAGTACCTTCACCTACGTAAATATTATATGAACTTTGACGAAGAATGGATGCCAACACCTGAGGGTGTAGCTATGCCGCTCGACCTTAGTAACTCTCGTGAGCTTTTTGCAGGGCTAACAGAGATACTATCCTTGGCAGAATCCAAGTCCTTAATAGAAGATAACTTTATGGATTTAATTGAAGGTCTTTACAAATAGTTGTTGACAAACTTGGTTAAATTGCGTATAATATATTTTCAACTTTAGGAGAACAATATGCGGGACTTTTTAGACCAAGCAAGCAAACTTTACTACGAAGGAACTCCGGTTCTTTCAGATACAGAGTTTGATCTGTTAGCTGATAAACATAACTATAACTCAGTAGGCTACACTGTTACAGATGCTGTTTCGCATATGTATCAAATGTACTCACTGCAAAAGTGTTTTGACCTTAAAGATGCCCCTCTTGATATTTCAGAGTGCATACGTACTCCTAAATTAGATGGGGCTGCGGTATCTTTACTTTATATTGACGGAAATCTAGAGTTAGCTTTAACTCGTGGGGACGGCATACAAGGTAGAGATATTACAGATAAGATGAGAGAATTAGTAGGTTCCACATTGTCTAGTAGGTTAAAGTTTTCTAAACTATATCCTGGCGTTGTGCAAATCACTGGAGAACTCATCGCCCCTAGTAGTATTCCTAATGCGCGTAACTTCGCTGCGGGGTCTCTTGGACTCAAGAATGATCTTAATGGTTTGACAGAGTTCAAAAGTCGTCCACTAGTTTTTGTAGCTTATGACTCTTTTCCTCATGTCGTAGATACTTGGCCAGTCCAGATGGATATTCTTAGCCGGTTAGGGTTCAATGTTATTACTACATTTAATCCTGATAGCCCTATTAAATTCCCTACGGACGGTGCAGTATATAGACTACAGGATACTGAGAAGTTTATAGAACTAGGACATACTTCTAAGCATCCGCGAGGTGCGTTTGCTTTAAAAGAGCAGAAGTCAGGTGTTATAACTACTCTACTTGACGTAGTGTGGCAACTAGGTAAGAGTGGCATAGTAAGTCCAGTAGCAATTCTAGACCCGGTTGTAATAGGCGAAGCTAATGTATCAAGAGCTACACTGCATAATATAGAGTATATACGCGACCTCAATCTTGAAATAGGTTGTCAAGTAGAGGTTATAAGGTCTGGGGAGATTATTCCTAGGATTGTTCGTAGGGTGGAAACTTCTTAACCTTGAAAAAAATAGTTGTTGACAAAGACCTTAAAAGCACGTATAATACATATTCAGAATCAGAAGAGACAGTATGACTAAAATTGAACCACCCACACATTGCCCATCGTGCATGTTATTGTTAATTGAAGTAAATTGTCTTCTTTATTGTAAAAACCCGTTATGCGGGGAGAAAACTCTTAAGCGTATAGAACACTTCGCAAAGACATTGAAGATTAAAGGTCTTGGCCCTATATCTCTTCGTAAGTTAGGTATAACTTCTTTACAGGAATTATATGATCTTACTTTAGAAGAAGTAGTCCATTCTTTAGGTTCAAAGCTTCTTGCGGTTAGGTTACTAGAGCAATTAGAGAGATCTCAGAAAGCCCCGTTAAATGTACTACTAGCTGCATTTAGCATACCTCTTGTAGGAAAAACCGCAGCGGAGAAACTTTCGAAAGTCTCCAAACATATTGATGATATAGACTATAAAGTCTGTCGCTCGGCTGGACTAGGAGAGAAAACGGCTTTAAGCCTCTGTAACTGGATTGAGAATGAATACTATGACGTAAGCTTTCTTCCTTTCAGTTTCAAGTTTATTGAAACAGTCACAACCTCAGCTGTCATGGGAGTAGTTTGTATTAGTGGTAAACTTACCAGTTACAAATCGAAAGCAGAGGCACAGCAAATTCTAGTTAGTCTAGGATATGAAGTGAAGACCAGTTTAACGAAGGATGTCACAATCCTGGTGAATGAAAGTGGTATAGAATCCGCAAAAACGAAAAAAGCCAGAGACGCTGGCGTACAAATTGTAAATAACCTTAAAACTTTAATTGGAGAATAAAAATATATGTCAACTTTACCTAAATGGACTGACGAACGTACAACTCAACTAACCGAATTCGTAGGTAGCGAAAGCCCTATCTCACAAGCTACAGTTGCAGAAGCAGCTGCAGAATTAGAAACATCAACTCGCTCTATCTCTAGCAAATTACGCAAGATGGGCTTCGATGTACAATTAGCTTCAGCCTCAGCGGGCAAGTCTTTTACAGACAACCAAGAAGCCACCTTATCAGCATTTGTTACAGATAACAGCGGTGCTTACACTTACGCGGAAATCGCCGGTCACTTTGAAGACGGTACTTTCTCTCCTAAGTCAATCCAAGGTAAGATCCTTTCTATGGAACTAACTAGTCACGTTAAGCCTGCTCCTAAAGTAGAAGCTGTTCGTACTTATACTCCTGAAGAAGAAGTTATCTTTATCAAAATGGTTAAAGATGGCGCTTTTGTAGAAGCTATTGCTGAAGCTATGGGCCGTTCAATTAACTCTGTACGTGGTAAAGCTTTAAGCTTCCTACGCACTAATGAGATTGATGCCATTCCTAAACAAGAAATTACTAAAGGCGCTTCTAAAGAAGATCCATTAGCTGGTTTAGGCGATCTTAGCACACAAACTGTTGAAGCTATCGCTGAAGCGATTGGTAAAACTGCTCGTGGTGTTAAGACTATGTTAACACGTCGTGGTCTTATTGCTTCTGACTATGATGGTGCTTCTAAGAAAGAGAAAGCCGCAGCTTCTGCATAGGTTTTTCTTACTTAGTACAAAAACGGTAGACTCTTCGGGGTCTGCCGCCTTCAATATGAATCGGGAGAATTTCATTGAACATTGCTAGTGCCTTAATTAAACGCACACTTGAGTTAAGCGACTTTGAGACGTGGACACAAGTACATAAGCGTTATCTGCCTAGCGAATATCACAGTTTGCATAGCATTATTGATAAGCATTCTGAGAAATTTCATAAGATGCCCTCGATTGAGGATCTTAAACTTGAGATTCGTGATTCAAATACTTTAGAGAAGTTGTACGGCGTAGACTCTGTTGAGGCAGATGCTGAGCCATATATGCTTCTTCAGTACTTGAAGAATGAGTATACTCAGAAAGAGATCCTAACCTCACTCGAAGATTATGTCGAAAACTCGGTAGCTTTTGAAGATGCCCAGGAGTCGGTTGATCACCTTCATCAAATTGTTCTCGACATAGAGGACAAAGTTGACTTGGAGGAACCACAGGAAAGTATGCAACGTATTGAACTGTTCGAGCCTGAGGAGGATTTAGAAAGGTATATACCACTTGGTCTCAATGAAGAGTACGACCTAGATATTCAGTTTTCTCCTAGAGATCTGGTTATGGTAGGTGGTAAGCGCGGAGCGGGCAAGTCGGTAATATGCAGTAACATTGCCAATAGTGTTTACGAATCTGGGAAGTCGGCTATCTATTTCACCATAGAAATGGATAGTCGGTCTATCTTACAGAGATGTTGTTCTATCGCCACAAAAGTACCTTTTTCACGCTTACGCACTAAGAATCTTAGTGTCACTGAGTGGGAACAAGTTGCAAGCTGGTGGGCACATCGTTTCGTTAATGGTCAGCAACGTTTGAAAGAATATAAAGAACATAGAGACTTTGAGAAGTTCCATCATGAACTAAAGACAACTTGCGAGATCCTCCCGACTCAACAGTTGAACGTAGTTTATGATCCATCTCTCACCCTTGCTAAGATTCGAGCAGAGCTTGATAAAAAAGTAAAGGCAATGAATGTTGGAGTTGTTATTGTTGATTATATTAACCAAGTAAAGCGTTCTAACCTACCTTCTCGCGGAGGTCAATACGACTGGACAGAGCAAATAGAAGTTAGTAAAGCACTAAAATCTATGGCACAAGAGTACGAATGTACTGTAATAACTCCCTACCAAACAGATGCTAGCGGTGAAGCTCGTTTTGCGAAAGGTATACTAGATGCGGCTGATGCTGCATACACACTAGAAACCTGGGATCACGAAGACGGTTGTATGACCTTTAATTGTGTAAAAATGCGTTCAGCTGCTATGCGATCTTTTACCTCAGAGGTAGATTGGGAGACGTTGAAAATAGGGCCAGAAACTGCTCTAACACCACAAGAGAGAGAGGATAGCTCCCACAAAACAGGAGAAGACGTCCACGATCTGTAAAATAGTTCTTGACTTTTCTACTTATATTGCGTATAATAATGTCTTATTAATAGAAATACATTTAGAACAGTGGAGTTAGGCATGACAGTAGAAGAGCTACTACAACGTAGAGATATTTATTACATACCAAAAGGCGGTGACTTTCTAGTTAGCTGTCTAAATCCTGAACATGCAGATAGAAACCCTAGTATGCGTATAGATCAGTTAACCGGAATCTTCGGTTGCTTTTCTTGCAATCACAAAGGGAATCTGTTTGCACATTTTGGGGAAAAGGCAAATCAATTACAATTAAGAAGAGAACTCCTTAAGCGTAAAATTACAGAGAAGAGATCTGAAAGTATTGGTTTGTCTTTTCCCCAGGGTGCAAAACCTTATGAAGGGTCTTGGCGCAACATGAAACCCTCCACCTACACACGCTTTGAAGCGTTCCAACACCATGACAAGGATCATATCGGCCGTATAGTATTTCCTATACGAGATATTTCTGGGCGCATTAGAGCATTTAATGGTAGACATACAACAGGAGGCGATCCTAGGTATATGATCTCACCTTCTAAAGCTAAACTACCTTTATTCCCTATAGTAAGCCCTATACAAGGCTCAGTTATTTTAGTCGAAGGCATATTCGACATGATTAATCTACATGACAAAGGGTTGACCAATACTGTATGCTGCTTTGGCACTAATAATATTAATGAAGATAAACTAAGAATGTTATCTATACAAGGCGTAGAGTCTGTAGATATATTCTTTGATGGAGATGAGGCGGGCCTGAAAGCCGCTAAAGAAGTACAACTTATGTGTGATAACGTAGGCTTATCTCACAGAAACGTGCATCTCAAGGGCACAGACCCAGGGGCGCTAACAGAAAAAGCAATACAAACACTAAAGAGAAAATTATATGCCTAAAGTTGCATTAGTAGAAACTAAACAAAGTAAAACAAACTTCTTCAGTGAGTTTGACGAGTCTTTCGAGATTGATCAATATCAGTTATGTTCAGACCCTTTTATTAAGAAAGTTCTTAAAAGAGACTGTGACATTACCTTAGACGTAGATGAATATGACTGGGTTATCCTAGTAGGTAGTGATGCTCTAAAGTACTATACTATTATAAACTCTATTACTGAATATTCAGGTAAGAAGATAGATGACAAGTACCTCCCTATAATTAATCCAGCTATGCTAGCTTTTAAGCCGGAAGCTCAACGTGTCTGGGATGACGCTAAGAAAAGTATTATAGAGTACATTATAGGAGATAAGCAAGACGTAGTAATCACTACGGATAATGCTTGGGGTATACAATCTACTTCTGAAGCTAAGGCTTACATACAGAATGCTATAGACAGTCCTAGCCCTTACATAGCTCTAGACTCTGAGACTACAGCATTGTACCCTCGAGATGGTTATATACTAGGATTATCTGTTTCTTATGAAAGAGATAAAGGCCCGTACATAGACACAGAGTGTTTAGATGAAGAATGTGAGGAAATGCTACAAGAGTTGTTTGACAAGAAGATAGTTATCTTTCACAATGCTAAGTTCGATTTAGCTTTCTTTGAGTACCATTTTAACTTTAAGTTTCCTAGATTTGAAGATACTATGCTTCTACATTACTTGATTGATGAGAATCCGGGTACTCACGGGTTAAAGCAGCTAGCTATGAAGTACACAAAGTACGGCGACTATGAGAAGCCTATGTATGATTGGATTAATACATACATTAAAGCTAATAACTTAACTAAGAGTCAGTTCAATTGGGGTGATATTCCTTTTAGCATAATGAAACTTTATGCTGGTATGGATGCAGTATGTACTTTCTTAATTTACGAGAAGTTTGTAAAGATCAAACAAAACGCTCGTTTAGCTAAGGTTTACAATAATATACTTATCCCTGGGTGTCGTTTTCTTACAGATATACAAGACAACGGTGTTCCTTTTAATGAGCCAAGGCTTGTAAAGTCCCAATCTTTGATGCAAGAAGAGATTGACTTAGCTGTAGTAGCGTTGTATAAAGACCCTGCTATCTCCCGATTTGAGAAGATTAATGGAAAAGAATTTAATCCTAATAGTACTAAGCAGCTCCGTAGTTTATTGTTTGATTTCCTTGGTCTACAACCTACTGGAAAGAAGACAGGTACAGGAGCACATTCGACAGATGCAGAGGTTCTTGGGAGCCTGGCCTCACAGTCGTCAGTACCCGGACTTATACTCTCTATACGGCAGAAGTCCAAGATTAAAAATACTTATCTGGACAAAATCATACCACAGTTGGATAAAGATAGTAGGCTGCGTACGGGCTTTAATTTGCATAGTACCACTTCTGGGCGTCTTAGCTCTAGTGGTAAACTTAATATGCAGCAGCTGCCTAGAGATAATCCTATAGTTAAAGGTTGTATACAGGCCGCTGTAGGGCATAAGATTGTAGCAATGGATTTAACCACCGCAGAAGTATATGTTGCAGCAGTTTTAGCTAAAGATAAAGCTCTTATGAATGTGTTTAAAATGGGAGGTA
>Ga0180120_10000318_pt1 | contig 24818 bp, 28 predicted proteins | sample CPBDNA_3_FD_129677 | JGI IMG/M metagenome (GOLD analysis project Ga0180120, IMG submission 129677) | Freshwater to marine salinity gradient microbial communities from Chesapeake Bay, USA - CPBay_Spr_31_0.2_DNA (version 2) (version 2) | ecosystem: Environmental > Aquatic > Marine > Coastal ... | reverse complement strand
GCTAGCAGCATACGGTAATAGCTTTGCTCCCTATGCAGGAGCCAATGTTAATGATGCCACTAAAACTAATGGTGAGATTGATGTTGAGAAGCTTAACAACACCACCACGGTAGATGGTGTTGAATTTACACACTTTGATGAAGTAATTAAGGACTTCGTTTTAGCTAGACTAGGGCACCCCGTAATTAGGGTGGAGTTAACTCCCTACCAACTTAAGACTTGTATTGACGAAGCGGTCACTACCATGTATAACCATGCTCCGCTTTTCTCTACGCAGTTTGTAACCTTTCAATGCACTGCTGGGGTGTCCACTTACGAGTTGCCGAGTTATATTCTTAACAACTTAGAGTATGTGGTCTACAAAAAAACCCTACTATCCATCCAACAAGAAGCTGGTACCTTGGAGTTTGATTTCTTTATCAAATACTTCCAAGATAACTACTTGTTCCAAAACTTTGGAGTGGGGGAATTCTACCTATTACAGCAGAATCTGGAGATGATGAGAAAGATTTTAGGCCAAGAGGGTTCCTTCTCGGTGCTAGACAACAGATACCTCCACATCAGTCCAAAGCCTGTTACAGATAACCAAGTAGCAATTGTAATCTACAGAGGCTTAAACTCTGACACTTTACACCCAGCGTATAGGAACTGGATTCAGAACTATGCCTTAGCGTGTGCTAAAGGAACCTTAGGCCAGATTAGAGGCAAGTACCAAACTGTGCCTTCTCCCGGTGGTGGTGCGAAGCTAAATGGTGACGCTCTCGTTAAGGAAAGCCAAGAGGAGAAAGAAGCTCTTCTCAAGAGATTGCTTGATGAGTTCGAAGAACCCGCTCGCTTCTCAACTTATTAATGGCTCATAATAACTATAAGGTTAACGTAAAACCCCCTGCTCTCCCACAGATTGAAGAGTCTAGTGGGGAGTTAAGTTTCTTTGATCCCGTCAACCCAGACATCAACCTTTTTAATATGGTTGATGATGAGATGATTAAGATCTCTGGGTCAGAGATTCTATACTACCAGTATGTTCAGGGTGAGGATCAGTTTGATGACGTATACATGGAGGCTCGAAACAAGCCTGTCTCCAAAGATCCCGTTATAGTTTTTGGTCACTATGAGCCAAAGGTTCTTGAGGAAAACTTAACTGAGTTTGGAATTGAATTATCTAACGATCAGATTTTTATCTTCAATAAGAGCTACATGGAGCAGCGAATTAAGGGGCATCTCAAGGCTGGGGATGTCCTTCAACCCAAGTTCCAGAACCAGAGATATGAGATTATCGAAGTCCAAGAAGATAGCTTTGAAATTTATGGTGTTTATCATCTTGTTTGCGCTGCTAAACTCCTGCGCGACTCTGATGATGTACAAGATACACCCCTCACTGATGTATCTGAGCCTCTTGGAAGACAAGAAGTAGTTAAGAGCTTAGAGGAAGGGTATAATGAGCTTTAGTAGAAACACTATGTTAGAAAGCTTTGCGACTGGTGACATTTCTGTCTCGGATGTGGGGGAAGATCCCACCATGTGGGCAAGAAGAAAGATCGCAGAGCGTACTAATAAAGTAAATATTATCCCTCACTTCTATCGTGATGCTTTGCAGTATATAATTTCTAAACTTGGGACTCTAGGGTATATGAACTCCGAGGATAAGGTTGTAGATGTTAGATGTATCCACGCAAACCCTGAGCGGACCATCGCCAAGCTGAAGCAAGAAAACAACATTATTCTACCCATCATATCTATTAGCCAAAACTCCTCGGCAAATGCGGATAACCGAAGAAGACCAGCAGCACAGATAATTAACGAAACTTTTTGGAGTGAAGAGAAAAAAAGAGCAGTTCGTATCATTAGTGAGGCTCCGAGAGCAGTAGATATTGAGTACAACATTAATGTGTGGTGCAAATATAAGGCTGATATGGACCAGTTGGTCGAGCAAGTTAGACTACTATTCAACCCACACTTAGTTATTAAGACCGCACAAACTAATGTAGCTCAAGCTCATATTGAGCAAGAATCTGATAAATCCTCTCTGGATACTTCTGACAGGCAAGAGCGCGTTGTTAGGAGATCCTTTTCTGTAAAATTAGAAGGCTATATTCCAAACCCTAGATTTATCATCACATCTACAGGTGAAATTGAAGAGTTCAAATTGGATGCCACTATATATGAAAAAAAATAATAAAAACCCTCACAAGTTGAGTAAATACTAAGGAGATAATGATATGAAGCGACTCACCAACACTAGTCTACAAAGCTGGAACATCTATTTACAAACTGAAGAAGGTGTTAAAAGCTTTTATTTAGCTCCAGAGCAGAGTATTCAAGTCCCTGCTTCGTATATCACTGACGATGTTATTAGATATCAACAACGAAGTCTAATCTCGATCAAAAACGCATAGGAGATAATTTAAATGCCCAACTACGTTAGCCCCGGTGTATATGTCATTGAGAAGGATATCTCTGACTACCCCGCCCAAATTAATTCATCTGTTGTTGGTATCGTCGGTTTCGCAGACCGAGGACCAATCGCAGGTTTAAACAACAACAAAGCCACGCTGATCACTAGCCAACAGCAGCTTGTCGATACCTTCGGTGAACCGAGCGAAGCCGTTAAGGGTCAGGCCCTTGAAGGTGCGCTTGAGATTCTGGAGGCTACTAACTCGATGCGATTCATTCGCTGTGCTGGTGACAGTGCAGTAGAAGCTTCGGCTGCTGTCCAGATCGGTGCTTGCCCCGCCTTCCAAGTTAGTGGTACTAACGCAGCCCCGCTGATGGCTGGTCGAGATGGAGTTCCTTTACGTTCTGCTGGTGGGGGTGTTTCCGCTCTCGGTAGTTCCGATCTCCAAACCTCTTCTGTTAAGTTCATCGTTACTGCTTATGACCAAAACAGAACTAAGATTGTAGATAACAAGACTTATACTGTTGCTAAAGGTACGTTAAGCACCTCGGCTTCGCAAGGGGCAACTACGATTGCTGCACTTAAAAAGGTTGTCGGTGGATCACTAGACGCTGATAAGGTTGGTGCTTTCGCAGATTCAAACGGCATTGACGCTTCCTCTTTCTTCGTTGCACTTGCAGCGGGTAACGCAGCATCTGTTGACGTTCAAATGCAGATCCAGAAAACAGACCTCACCTATGTGGATGTTGTTGGCCTTCAGCCTCTAAGCATCACTGGCGGTGCTGGGACTGCCACCGCGAACGGGACTGCCTCTGGAACTAGTATTGATACTACCAAGGCTAGTTACCATGCTAAGAGTTTGTTCCCCGGAGCAGGCTATAACACTGGAACCAAGACTGACGGTGACACTAGCGGTGTCTCCTTCGAAGTAGGTGTTCTTGGTGGTGCGAATAACGCACTCACTGTAAACGATCTAGGCTCTGCTGCTGAGTCGTTCATCGCAGGTGCTACTTCTTCTGCCTTCATCGAAGATCAGATTGGTACGAACTACGATGCTAGAACCTCGAACTTCATCACTGCAAACTATGCCACTGGTGAATACACTGATATTGTCCCAACGCCTCTTACCTCTTTCGAGAAGCCTCTTACGAGCTTAGTAGGTGCTGTATCCCTAACGGGTGGACAGGGTGGTGGGGTTACTGGAGTGGCTGCTGATCCTCGCTTCGTCAAGCTGGTTCAAGGAACCTACAACTTGGCTGGGGGTGATAGTGGTATCCCATCTGCTGAAGCTGATGTGGTAAGCACGATTGTTGGTGAAGTAAAGGCGACTGGTGGTAAGACTGGAATTGAAGCTCTGGATGATCCCATCCTGAATGTCTCGATTGCTCTTGCTCCGGGTCCGGGTGTTGGTGACCTACAATCTGTTCAGAACGGACTGATTACGGTTGCAGAAAGAACCACGGACTTCCTCGCCGCTGTCTCACCTCCATATGCTGTGGGTACAACTGGCGATGCGATTGACTGGAGTAACGGTTTCGCTACGACCAGAACGGCTGCGATCAACAGTTCTTACGCTACGATCTACTGGCCTTGGGTCAAAGTCTTCCAAGTCTTTGACGGTAAGGACCGCTGGTTAGATCCTGCCATCTACGGTGTGCGTCAGATGGGTGTAACGGATAGTGTAGCCTTCCCATGGTTCGCTCCTGCTGGCTTTGTACGAGGCCGCTTGACCAAGCCTACGGATGTTGAGGTTGTACTCAACCAAGGTGATCGCGATTCACTATACTCTGGTGGAAACTGCATCAACCCAATCGTTAACTTCCCCCAAAACGGTATCGCAATCTTCGGCCAAAGAACGGCACAAAGACAGCCTACTGCACTGGATAGGATTAACGTAAGGCGCATGATGATCTACATCAAGAAGGTCATCCTCGCTTCGACGCAACGACTGGTCTTCGAGCCAAACGATAGGTTCACTTGGGCTAGAGTTGAAGATTTAATTAATCCTCTCTTGGAAGACATCTCTAACAACAGAGGTATTACCGAGTTCAAGGTAATCTGTAACGAGACTGTTAACACGCCAATTCGAGTTGATCGAAACGAGATGTGGTGTAAAGTTCTTATCAAGCCCACCAAGACCGCTGAGATGGTGATCTTCGAACTTAACCTCACTTCACAATCAGCGAGCATTAGCTAGGAGAAATAACTATGGCACAAAAAGCAACCTACGTCTCTTCCGATACCAATAGGGGAAGTATTAAGCCCATCATCTCGGAAGGACTGGATTCTGTAAGAGCATACCAGTTCGAGATTCAATTTCTTGACATGCCGAGTCTGGTAAATCAAGCAAATCCTACTGACCTAACTCTTGCTGCAAAGCAAGTCTCTCAGGTCGGCATGACAGTAGAGGACATCGAAGTTAACCGTGTTAACGATAAGGTCTTCTACCCCGGTAAGGCTTCGCCTGAGGAGCTTACGGTTACCTTTGACAACTTCTACAACAAGAGCGTTTCGAATGCCTTGTGGCAGTGGTTCTCTTCGATCTACGATCCCACTACGGGTAAGTTCCATACCGAAGGTCAAGAGGGGCAACCCAACACCTTTAAGGGCAGAGCGATTATCGTTCATCTAGATTCCAGAGGACAACCTCTGTATGAGACTCGACTGACGGGAGTTTACCCCAAGTCTTGGAAGACTGCTGAGTTTAACTACTCTACTAACGAATTCCATACTATCGAACTTGGACTCCGCTATGACTTCATGGAGCATGTAGGTAAAGATACTGGCTACGGCGGTGCTCTTGCAAGCACGGTCTAAGAGATTACAACTAGATAAGTAAATTCTAAGCCCAGCCTAGAACTATCTGGGCTGGGCTTTTTCTATAATAGACTACACATGGATTACTACTACTCACTCTTAGAAAATTACGAACAGTTAAAGCGCAGAAAATTCAGACTCTCTTTGCGTGAGGAAGAAGCGGCTGATCTAGCTTCCGTAGCAAACGATGTAGCTACTGAATTAGGCCGAATTCGTAATGAAGAAGAGGGCCATAAAGAAGAGGGCTTAGGTAACGGTAAAAATTTAAGTGTTGAAGTAACCAAAGGAAAAGGTGTTAGTGTTACTGGAAGCAATCTCTCAGGTTGGGGAATTAAACTTAGTGGCTCTCAGATCGGAAGCTTGGCTACTTCTTGGCAAAAAGAAAATAGTAATGCTAACAAATTAGTGAAAGCATGGGCAGGTGGTGGTGAGGAAGAAGGCGACACCAAGGACCAAGGCGACACTGGTGAAGAGGGGCAAGAAGGCGAAGGTGGAGATGATCAAGGCTTGGCTATGATCAAGCAAGTACAAGACCTAACAGAGAAAGTAGTAACCTCTTTTAGAGAGCTTGCACAAATGGCAGGTATCACACCCGGTCTGGAAGAGAAGAGAGGTAGAGGTATTGATTCCCTTGCAAACGTAGCCGCAGGACAGACCAAAGGTTTTTTCGGGGACGTTGAAAGGTTAGAGCAGCAAGTGTTTAATTCAGATAAGCTTTCCCCAGAAGAAAAGCTTGGAGCACTAGAAGGTCTTCAACAAATTGACTTATCTATCAGGCAGTTACGGGGAAGAGCAGGCAGTGAAGAGCCTATGAGTGAGGCCGAAGCTAAGAAACTAGGCAAGCTTCTTGAGTCTATTACTATTACTCGCGGGGGTGTTCTTATTAGGGGCATCGGATTCCAGTTTAGAGAGAAGTCTTCTCCAAAAAATGATGCTCTTAGGAATATGGTTGATCAGCTTAATAACGAAGCTGAGAGGTATAACAAACAACTAGAGAATCTACCAGACGAGGATCAGAGAAAGTATAAAATTCCTGTCGCAAAACCTCCTGAATCTCCTGCGAAAACAGGGGGTGTAAATGAGTCTTACCGTGGTCCAGTAGCAGAGAAATTCATGACCATCTCTGCGAACATCATGAGGGGGCAAGCGAAGTTCGCCCAAGCTGAGACTGGTGCAGAGAAGAAGAAGGCTCTCCATGAAATGCGGCAAAGTATCTCCGATACTTATGAAGATGCACTTAGTGATGGCAGCTACGATCAAATGATGGAAACTTTTTCTGTAGGTAGGTCGGTTGCGCTAGGGGAGCTTTTAGCAAAAGGGGAAGCCGCTTACGAGGATGCCCAATTTGTTATTGAATGTCAGCGAGTGCTAACTGAGGAGATGGGGATGGACGAAAAGAAGGCTGAGGCTTTCATTGAACAGGCATCTACGCCATCGGATAGGCAACTCATGATGTCTATCCTTGTTACTTCATTCGTTAACCAAACCTTTGACAAGCAGCTTTTCGGTGACGATCCAGATCTTATCCCAACCAAGGTTACCCACGAAGGGGACAAAAACATGACCGATTCTGGGGCAAAAGCTGATCTTAAGTTCGAGTTTGATAAGGACTGTGACAAGGTTGCTGCTTCTTATGAAAAGAAGCTTGGAGGAACCCCTAAGAATGGTTGTGGGGGAGAAGGTTCTGGAGTTAAAAACATGCTGACTCCAACCGAAGGAGGGGGTTGCGTCATGGAGGTAGAGCTAAAAACTCTTACCGATTCAAAAAGTAAGGGGGGTGTGGGTGAGATATCAAGTAGTAGAACCCAAGCTATTTGCGGTAATGCAACTGTTGGCAGTGATGTACCGGGTGGCATGACTCAAGGCACAAAGGACTTTGCAAAGCGTAACTCAAAAAGATTAAATTCCTGTGCGGGAGCAGGAACTCAAAAAGCTGGCTGCGCTAAACAAAAAGAGATTGATGAGAAGACTGCGGAGTTCGATAGATTACTAACTCCCGGATCATTGGGAGTTACTCCAGAGATGTCTGACGCTTGGATCAACACTTGGTTTGAGAAGAAGCAGCAGAGTCCTAAAAATAAAGAAAGGGCTGAAGCAGCTAAGAGGGCTATGAGACCTAACGCTACTAAGGAAGATTTGGATGCGCTGGCAAAAGTGAAGCAGGATATTCAGCAAGAAGTTCTAAAACAAGAAATGCCACAAGGCGAAGTAACGGATGAAGGGTGGAAGTCTTGGGCAACAATGTGCTACAGCCAAGCTGCTGGAAGTATGGAGGAGACCTTAAGGGTCACTAGAGGGTTGGGTGATAGTTACCAAAGTGTGTATCTAAACAATGCTGTTGTGGAAGATAACCTGCAAAAGATCAAAGACAATAAAGCCTACTTCGAATACGGAGGAGGGGGAACCATCAAACTAGTAGATAGGAAGACAGGGGACACCTTAGTTTCTTGTGACACTGCAAGAGGTAACCAGAAGTGGACTATGGGTACAAAGTCTGGTCATCGAAATGTATTGTCCGAAGATAAGAGTGCTGAGGAAGAAGAGTTGTTTATAACCTTCCTCAAAGGTCAGAGAGAGCTATTAGAAAAGCTCATGCATCAAACCAACAATGGTCCCAGCACTTAACAAGATCATCAAATAAATAGATCCTGTACTTCTTCTGCTTCATAACCTCTATGTACTTGAGATCTTGTCCGAACTCTACATCATAGGGAACAATGGCTAATGTTGGCTGTCTATCTTGCTTAAAGATGACCATGGGTAGTCTGCTACATTTTCCAGAATCTTTTTCACATTGCTCTACAAACTTCCAGATGTCGCTACTATAATTATATAAACTATATAAGTTTTGATTATTGTATCCTTTTTTACATTCAATACAGAATTTAAATTTCTGTGGAGTAATCAAGTCTCCATAAATTTTTAGGTGTTCAGGTAGAGTATGGGTGGTGGCAAATGCACCAGATCCCGGACTTCTTGAAAATTCTTCGGTCTTGAATCTATCATTGAGTAGCTTGGCAATCTGCCGTTCGAAGGTGTTACCTTTGGTCCTGCTGTTCTTCCGCTTAGGTTTTTTGCGAAGCTTACTTAAATCGTAATTATCATTCATAGTTTCTTAAACCTCGTACTATAATAGAGCAATCAATAATGTCTAACGACTTGAAATTCGCTTTCCATCCTGAGGGGTGGAATATCAAAATCGACTATCGGAGTAAAAATAGAATGAAGTTCCAACTCAAACTCAATCAGGAGGAGGCTGAAGCCTTCCGCAACTTTGCAAACGCTGTTAAGCCTACTGATCTCGGAATGACCGACTTTGTACGGTCCCTCTTTTTCCATGGCATCCGTGCTTTGGAGCAGGAACTCACCACGAACATGGTCCAGCATATGGAACAGAACCGTGAGGACTATGAAGCGTCAGGGTTCAACTTTGACGATCAGGGTAAGCTCGTCGGCATTGACGAAGCTACTGCAAGTGGAAACGTCGATATTGTAGAGGACTGATGTACTCACCTGTATTCATTCGTACTGAGAATCAACTGAATAAGATTCTTAGGAATCAGAGGAAGACTAAGCAGGATATGGGTGTCTTATTTGTCTCCCTGTGGGACGATCATTCCAAGGAACTGATTGAAAAGGTTCGAGGGATGAAGACGGACGGCCCGGTTAATCGTAAACTAAAGCCTCTTTATGTGGTGAACAGCTTTATGATGCCTCACGCCTTTGTCATCTTTAAGACATCGAAGGTTCCGCATCTTGTGCAATTTAAGCGCGGGAGTATGGAGTCCGAGGACTACCTGTCGATGGTCTATAAGCAACTGGGTCTCTGATCACCCAGTATATCTCCATACTCGGAGAGTTTGTTTTCATACCTCTTATTCTTCGTGTATAGAAGTTTGAGGTTGTTGACAATGACGGTCGTAAAATAGTTAAAGGCAGATCCTTTAGACGGTTTGAAATTCTTCAACGTCTTTAGGACCAGCAAGAAACATTCTTGTTTTGCGTCCTCTTTGTCGATATTAAACTTGAAGCTTCCTATAATATTCGTGATCAATAGATCGAACAGTCCCATCAACTCATCCTCGTAAGCCTCAGGGTTTCGTAGGTAGAGGGGGATAATTTCTTCAAATCTTTTGTTATCTATGTAATGTACTTTTTTCCCCATAATCTATAATAGACGGATGAGCGACCTACAAAACTTATACTCAGGACTTAAGTCCAGTTGCAGTAACGAACTGTGTGATGGATGCACAATACTACAACAGAGTAAGCCTGAGTATGCCCACATGGATTACGAGGAACTTTCCCAATCAGACGTTCTGGTTTTGGGAGATTCCTTCCGCAGTAAGTTTGGGGTACTAGAAGTATTCTCCAAAAAGGAGCGCGAGTTATTGAAGTCGATTTACCCCGGCGACAATCTTACGTTCTCCTCTTCAGTAAAATGTCCTTCTGTGAAGGAGGCAGATATGACACCTAGTAATATGGTGTTATGTAGACAGCACTTAGAGGCTACAATTGACAAGGTGAAGCCGCGCCTTGTTCTTGCTTGTGGCAACTTAGCTATGAAAATGTTAATTAAGAAAAGCGGCATTATGAATAAGCGTGGATCATCATATGAATACTCTACTAATTCTGGGCACTCTTGCATCGTTGTTCCTATTTACCATCCTTTTGCTGTACTTAAAGAGCCTCGACACAGATACCTCTTCGAAACAGACATCAAAAATGCATATGAAAAATATGTACTTGGCAAAGAGAACCAAGGGAACTTCTCCTATGAGGTTATCTCCGAGGAAGAAGAACTTGTATCGCTAGTTGAGAAGCTAGGCTCCACTAAGGAGCCTGTAGCATCTGATATTGAAACCACAGGTCTGAACTTTAGGAGAGATCGCGTAATGTCCATTGCGTTTTCTTGTGGAGATCAGAATTGGGTTGTTCCTCTTGATCACAAAGACTCACCGTTCCTAGAGAAACATGTGGCTTGGGATGCGGTGCGAAAGATCCTCTCGAACCCTAACAACATTAAGATTTTCCATAACGCAAAGTTTGATCTTAAGTTCCTCATTAATCACCGTGTCAAGGTTACGAATGTTTGGGACACTAAGATCGCACACCACCTCATCAATGAGAATGCACCTAAGAGCCTTATGGATCTAGTAAAACTATACTTCGCAGACGAACTGGAGAACCTGTAATGCTTACAATTAAGAACCCTAAGACCTTTGACTGGGCAAACATGGATCTGTCCGACTGCTGTGAAGGTAACGCAGCGGACACATACTTCACTCTAAAGCTTTACAATCTAATACAAGAGAAGCTTGAAGATCTAGGTATGTCTAAGATTATTAATACCCTCATCATGCCGTCTCTTGAGACCTTCTCTAATATGGAGTATGAAGGGATGCAGGTGTGTGAGGAGAAACTAGATTCTGTCGGTCGCCACCTCCGCGTGGCTAATATTGAAGAGGAGGATAATCTCTACTCATTCAAGCAGGTTCAGACTTCTGACAACATCTCTTCAAATAACGACCTGATCGAGATATTATATACCCGTGAAGGTGCGTTCGAGATGTACCCTCCTGACCGAACAGCCAAGGGCACACCTTCCGTGTCTGCTCCTACGCTTAAACTACTACTGGAACACATCGAAGAGGAGCTAAATAAGCGTGGGTAAGTGGGATCACAGAGATGAAGGTAAGAGGATCAGCCAGTCTGTCCTGCAAGGAAAATCAACCGAGGATCTAATAAATTCGCAAAGGTTCATTAAGGGTCTCCTAGGTCTTCGCAAGTCGCAGAAGCTAACCAAGACCTATATCGAAGGGACTAAGAAGGCAATTGAATACAATGACATTAATCGAGTCTATGTAGATTATCGGTTTGATGGCACTGCTACTGGTCGCCTTTCTTGTGCTGCATATAACGCGCAGAAAGCTATGGGTGTATCTTTCCACACCCTACCAAGAGATACGGATAATAATATCCGCAGCCTCTTCAACTGCCCAGAAGACTATTGCTTCATCACGGTTGACTACGCAGCCATGGAGCTAAGAGTCCTAGCACACATTGCGAAGGATGGGAACATGCAAAAAGCCTTCTCTGAAGGTGCTGACTTGCACACCTACACCGCTCGCCTATTGTTCAACAAGCAGGAGATCTCAAAAGATGAACGCCAGATTGCAAAGGCTATCTCCTTCTTAATCGCCTACGGTGGCGGTGCCTTTAACTTGGCAGAGACCACGGGTATTACCGTAGGTAAAGCCAAGAAGATTATTGCAAACTATCAAAATGTGTACCCCGCCATCTTCGAATACATGGACTTCGTTGAGAAGTTCATCAAGGAAAACAAATATGCTTACACTATCTTTGGCCGTCGCCGCAATCTACCTGATATTGGTTCAAAAGATTTTTCGGTGGTTAACCGTGCGGCTAGGCAAGGGCTAAACTTTACTATCCAATCAACTGCCTCCGACATTCTACTTTGTGGTCTGCTCGGCACAGAGAAGGTTCTAAATGAAAGGGGGATCGACGCGAGAGTGTGCGCTACGGTACACGATAGTATTGAGTTGATCTGCCACAAGGACCACATCAAAGAATGTTTGGAAGTAGTTCACACCCAGCTTGTTGATTATCCTTTCATCAAAGAGAACTTTAATATTCACTTTGACGTACCCTTGAAGATCGACGCTGAAGTAGGCTTCTCTTTCGGTGACGGAGTTGATGTCGAATATGTTAATGGAAGCCCACAAAACCTAGAAGAAATTAAGGACTATCTAAATGATCGAAGTAACTATTACGGATGACATGCTCCTCGAAGCGAGGAAGTGTGCTATGGAAATTGGTAAGTTAAAAAACTCTATTGAGAAGGGTGCTGGTAATCTAGCAGGCTGTTTGGGGGAAATCTTAGTCCGAGAGGAGCTAGGCTACTCCACTGACAGCACCTACGACTATGACCTCCGTACCCCAGAGGGTAAGACTGTAGATGTAAAAACAAAACGTACTACAGTAACGCCAAAACCAGACTATGATTGTTCAGTGGCCGCTTTCAACACAAAGCAGAACTGTGACAAGTATATATTTGTCCGAGTATTATCTGATCTGTCTAAAGGTTGGATCTTGGGAGAGATGAAGAAGGAAGAGTATTTCGACAACGCCCGATTCATGAAGAAAGGAAAGATTGATCCTGCTAACGGTTTCAGGGTCAAGGCTAATTGTTATAACGTAGCTATTAAGGATTTACATGAGTGCAAGTAAGATTAATGTTTTGGACTATGGTTCTGTAGAACTTCTAAACCACACTAGGGAAGGAGACCTTCTCGTTGTAAATGCTGCGAGGTGTTCCTTTGACAAAGAGCATATAGACTTTGATTATGAGAAAGATACAAAACTTATTAACTACTTGGCAAGGGAAAAGCATCTTCTTCCATTTCGGCACCCTGTGGTTACTCTACGCATCCATTGCCCTATCTTTGTGCTTCGTCAGCTAGGCAAGCATCAGGTAGGATTCTCTTGGAGCGAAGTTAGCCGTAGGTATGTAACAGGAACTCCCACGCATCATCACCCTGACATTGATCAGATTAGAAAGGCTGCTGACAACGTAAAACAAGGTAGTAGCCTTACTCCTATTGACGAAGCGATGGGGTCAGAGCTTTGGGATGAGATGGATGAACTATTTGGATTAGCAGATTACGTGTATACTAAAATGCTAGAGGAGGGTGTATGTCCCGAGCAAGCTAGAATGGTTCTTCCTCAGGCTATGTATACTACTACAGTAGTTACAGGTACACTCCTAGGATGGTATCACTTGTGGAAGCTTCGCACTGAGAAACATACCCAACTAGAGACGCAGCAATTTGCCCATGCAGTTGGCGGCATCATGCACGAACTATTTCCCGAAAGTTGGAGTGCTCTATGCGAACACTCGTCGTAACTGACCTACACTTAAATTCTAGAGTACTAGGTCTGCTTGGTGCTCAACAAGAATGTGTAAAACGTATCGTAAGGGAGGAGAAGCCTGATGATGTTATCATCATGGGGGATGTCTTTATGCATAGAAAGCCTTCCCCTTCATCTCTCATTGCGTTTAAGAGAATTCTAGACTTCATTACAGCAAAGGGAGCAACGGTAACTGTCCTGCGTGGAAACCATGACAGCGAGACTAAGGCTGATGATGGAGTCACTGCACTCAGTGTATTTGATTACACGGGTGTAGACATTGTTACTTTGGCTAGATGTGACCACAAAAAGAAGAGGGCCTACATCCCTCACTACGAAGATGAAGAAACTATTATTGAATTTTTGGAAGACATCCCTAGCGACTATACGGCTTTTGGTCACTTTGGTTATGATGGTTGTCTTAATTCCGTTGGTGACGCTGACTTTGCTCTTGGCCTGCATCACTTTGGGTGTGACACTTTGCTGGGCCATATTCATGGTTTTCGTGAGAGACGAGGAGGAACGGAAGGAAATCCTAGCCGAGTCATCACACTCGGTACCCCTTACACCACAAACTATGGCGAAGCTTTTAAAGAAAACTTCTATGGATTGATTGACGAGGACGGCATCCAGTTCAAGAGGATTAAGCATGGCCCTAGACACTTGGTGTATAGTGCAAGTAATTTGGAGAACAACTTAGACATTATCAACGACCCAGAATATTTTACCTTTTTGAGAGTAGTTAGGGAGAAGGAGGATGATGATATCCCCCTACAGGATATTAAGGTTTCACATGTAGATGTTAAATATGCTCCCGTATTTAATGAGGATGAGGTGTCAACTTATAAACCGGGAAGAGATTTGTTTTCCATTAATGATGTAGTAATTCAGGACTATGTTAAAGAAGCAATTACTACAATTCCCGTAGAAAAGATTATGGAGGGCTATAGGCTTCTACAAGATGAAAATTGAGAAAATAAATATTCAAAATTTCTATTCGTTCAAACATGCTGAGGTTGATGTAAAAAACTATAGTGGTCTTACGGTCATTAAAGGTAAGAACGAAGATACTGGAGGGTCTAATGGTTCTGGGAAAAGTGCTTTGGTTGAGGCTATCTACTTTGGCCTAACGGGGAAGACTATTCGGAAGAGCACTGAGGATAGCTTGGTTAACAACCAAGAGAAGAAGAAGTGTGTAGTAGAAGTAACTCTAACACATGAGAAAGTTACCGCTGTAATCACTAGGCAGAAGAAGCCTACTAAGCTATCTTTTACTGTTGATGGTGTGGATATGACCAAAGAGTCTGTCTCTTCAACGCAAAAAGCAATTGATGAGTACTTCAATATAAACCATAAAGTTTTGCTCGCCTCCATGTTCTTCGGGCAGGCGAACGACACTAGCTTCTTGGAGTGTACACCGGATGATAAGCGCACGATTATAAGAAACTTCTTAAACCTAGATGACCTGTTTAATATGCGGGATAGGATTAAGGCTCACAAGTCTACCTTTTACCAGTCAGTTAAGGAGCGAGATGCAGTCATCACTGAGAACCTTAAAAGGGTTAAGGGTTTGGAGGGAAAGCTTCAAGATATTGAGGAGGGCAAGAAGGACTACTCTGACTATGACGAAGCAGTTTTGAATCTTACGCTCGATGATGTTTTAAAAGCAGAGCATGATCAACGTAGCTTAGGCTTTGATATATCCGCATACAAGAGAGAGATTGCAACGCTTGATGATTATGCTAAGGGATTGGATTACACTATCAAGAATCCCTTAGAACCTAATCTGTGCCCAACTTGTGGAGCAGAGCAAGAATCAGAGGTTAATGTAGATGAGAAGAAGGGGGAGTTGCGGAATACTAAACTAGCCATCAAGGACTGGAAGAAGAAACTAACTAACCTAGAAGACAGGGTAGAAGATCCACCTATCTCCTCTTCACAGTTCTCTAAGCTTCAGGGGTATAAAGATTTGTGCCGCGACGAAGATACTTATGTGGATATGATTACTGATCTTCTAAAGTCTAACGATGAGTGCAACACGGTAAAGGAAGAGAATAAGACTTGGTACGAAATCATGCGTTTCTGGGAGAAAGCCTTCTCTGAGCAAGGTATCATCAAGTATATTGTTAGGAACGTGTTAAGTTATTTTAATTCCCGGTGTAACTTCTACCTATCATACTTAACAAACTCTAAGTATTACATAGAATTTGATGAGGAATTAGTAGAAAAAATTGAGACAGAGGGTCATCTAGTTCAGTATATATCTCTTTCGGGTGGCGAGAAGCGTAAGATCAATTTAGCTGTTACGCTGGGCCTGAAGGATCTACTACTACTGACAGATAAATCGCATCTGGATTTGCTTTTCTTTGATGAGGTTGCTGAGAACATTGACGAAGAAGGTATCTTCGGCCTGTACCAGTTGCTTCAGGAAATAAAGAAGAACAAATCTATTTTCATCATTACACATAACAAGTATCTGAAGACTCTGTTGGATTCTTCACCTCGCCTCTCTATTATAAAGCGCAAAGGAACATCTACAATCAAGGAATAATCATATGGCAAACGTAAACTTAACGCCTTTAGGGCAGGAAATTTTTGAATCTCGATACGCCTATCCCGGCGAAACAAAATGGGCTGATAGGGCTAAGGTCATTGCTAAGACTATGGCTTCCGCAGAGACTGATGATGAGAAAGAGGCAGCGGAGAAGCGGTTCTACGAGTCTATTGGTTCTGGTGATTTTATTCCGGGCGGTCGCATTATCTTTGGTGCGGGTCGTAACCGTGGTCATCACAACATGCTTAACTGCTATGTGATTATTCCTGAGGATACTGTAGACTCCATTGGTCAGACTGTTTCTGACATGTATAAGATCTCTTGTGCAGGTGGAGGTGTAGGGTTCAATGTGTCTAAGATTCGTCCCCGTGGCGACCACATCGGCAGCGTAAAGAATTCGGCTCCGGGTGCGGTGTCTGTTCTTCAAATGATTAATGAGGTTGGTGAGCATGTCCGTGCTGGTAAAAATCGCAGAACTGCTCTTATGGGTATCCTTAATGTTACCCACCCTGATCTACTTGAGTTTCTGTCTGTAAAGCTAGACCAAGGTCAGCTTAATAACTTCAATATTTCGGTTGCTATTACTAACCGTTTCGTGGAAGCTGTTGAGCTTAATGAGGATTGGTTCTTTACGTTCAACAATAAGGAGTATCACTCTTATGAATTAGCTAGGACGAGCTATAACTCTGAAGGCAAGGTTACAGGAGTCGATTCGGTTAGCGTTATTGGCCTTGATGAAGAGGATGCTATGGAGCGTGCCAATAACTTCCATAAGGTTGGTTGGACTGACACGTTTGAGATGCTTGGCAAGAAGGACATCAAGGCGCGAGATCTATGGAGTATGATTTGGAAGAACTCTGTTGAGTCGGGTGACCCCGGCATTTACAACATTGATCTAGCTAATTCGTACACTAACGTGTCCTATTTTGAGGATCTGGCAAGCACTAATCCTTGCGGCGAGATCTCCCTACCCAGCTATGGTAACTGTTGCTTGGGTAATATTAACCTTAGTAATATGGTTCTTGAGGATGGTTCCGATGTAGATTGGAAACGCCTCGCTAAGACTGTTCGTACAGGTGTACGTTTTTTGGATAACGTACTAACGATTAACACTTTCCCAACGGATAAGTGCAAGGAAGTTGCGGAGAAATCTCGTAGGATTGGTCTCGGTGTTACGGGTCTTCACTACATGCTTATTCAACTTAACATTCCCTATGGCAATGAAAAATGCCTTGAGTTCCTAGAGAGGCTCTTCTCTACTATCAGAGACGAAGCATATAAGATGTCCGTGTACTTGGCGCGAGACAAGGCTCCTTTTTCCGAGTTTGATTCCAAGAAGTACCTAAATGAAGAATTTGCAAAAACACTCCCCGCCCGTATCCGAATGCTTATCAAGAAGCATGGTATCCGAAATGCGGTTATGCTTACCATTCCACCGTGTGGAACTATTTCCATGCTCCACGGAACATCTAGTGGGATTGAACCCATCTTTGCAGCAATGTACAACCGCAGATGGCGCACCAACAACATCTGGAAGGAGCAACTAGTTGTTGATCCGCTCTTCCAAAAGTTTTACGATGAGGGTAAGCCTCTGGACTCCTTTGTCGGAGCCTATGATGTGGCCCCGGACGAACACATTAAAGTCCAAGCTACGATTCAAAAGTACATCGACTCTTGCATTTCTAAGACCATCAACCTCCCCAGTACGTCAACGCCCGAATCGTTCTCCCAAACCGCTCTCGACTATGCCCCATACCTCAAGGGCCTTACCGTTTATAGGGCTGGCTCAAAAGAGGGTGAACCTCTACAAGCTATCCCATTCACTGACGAGAACATCGAAAAATATATGAAGGTATCCCATGAAACACAAATCGAAACAGGCGAAGCCTGCTCCCTCGCAGGGGGAGACTGTGGTTCCTGATAAAAAGTCATCCGACTTACAGGAAGAACTAAATAAAGAGTGGGCAGACAAGCTGCCTTGTGAAAACGACCCAAACTGGGAGGACTAATGGCTTATTATGATTATGCGTGTCACTCTTGTGAACTCCTAGTTGAGAGGGAGTATGATTTTGCAAAAAACCCTAGCAAGATCAAATGCCCTGAGTGTGGAAAAAAGATTGAACAGAATTGGGCGGGGCGAGATATCCCTGTCCACTTTAAAGGAGCAGGTTGGACTGGTGTAAATGACAGAACGGGCTACAATAAGAGTGGTGGCTCCGATGAAGTTAACCTTAAGCTACAGGACCAATCAAAAGACCGTATGGCAGGCGGGTGGAAGCAGTATGCAAAATACACACCCCCTGATAAGCTCCTAAAAGAATCTAAAAAACTTTCTGATCAAGAGGTTGCAGAAAAACTAGACTCATCGAGAAAACTCAGCGACATCACCTATGATAAAGCTGGGATTAATCCCTACAAGAAGTACAAAGGCCAATAACAGACAACAACTAAATGTACCAGTTCAACGAGAACATCCAACGGGGTATTTTATACCTTCTAAAGTCCGATAAGGACTTCTATATTCAAATCATCAATCTTGTAAAGCCAGATTATTTCGAGTTCCCGATCCACGGGAGGATTTACTCTGCTGTTCGTGATTACTACGAAAAGTACAAGAAGCTGCCCAATGATGATTTCATTGAGCATGAGCTACTAGAAACCAAAGCAGCAAAGGAGTCTGTACATGACTTCACTGACGAGCTTTCTTATATTAATCGCTTAGATACTTCGGCTGCTGATGGTGAAGATTACTATCTTGATCTCATCGAGGACTTTGCCAAGAAGGAGGCTATGAAGGATGCGATCAAGCAATCACTAACTCTGATCAAGGAGAACCGTATGGATGAGACTGAGGCTCTCGTCCGACAGGCCCTCACGGTCAGTAGAACTGTTGATATTGGTCAATCTTACTTCAAGGATGTGAGTGATCGTTGGGACCGCACCCACAATGCTGAGGAAGCGGACAAGTTTAAGACTTTGCTACCTAGCCTTAATCGTTCTCTCGAAGGTGGTCTTGGCGAGAAGGAGTTGGCAATGGTTATTGCACCTCCGGGAGTTGGTAAGTCGTTGTGGCTTGTTAACCAAGCTGTACAGTCGATGATTGAAGGTCGCAAAGTTCTGTATGTCTCTTTGGAGATGTCAGAGGACAAGATTGCCCAACGCTTTGATTCGGTTGCGACACTTATCCCACAAGGCCAGTTAAAAGATCCCTCGGCCCAGCTAAAAGTTGGAGAGCGTCTAAGTATTTTCCAAAACAACTTCCCTAGTAGCCAACTAGTTATTAAGGAGTTCCCAACTGGTCAGGCCACTGTAAACAGCCTGAGAGCACTTATGGTGCAGCTAAAGAACTATGAGGACTTCGAGCCTGACGTTGTGATTGTGGACTATCTGGAGCTTCTGAGGCCCGTCAGAGAGAACCAGCACGAATATCAAGCCCAGCAGCGTATCGCTGAGGAGCTTCGTGGTCTAGCTATGGAAAATAAGTTCCTTGTATGGACCGCTACCCAAACCAATCGACAAGGTAGGGCCGTGAAGGTCATCACCGATGCCGAACTTGGCGACTCCTACGGTAAGATCCGAACGTGTGATTTTGCTGTGTCGCTTAATCAAAGTGAGGAGGAGTTCGATACTGGTCGTATGCGTGCTTACGTTGTTAAGTCTCGAAATGGCCGACCTAGATTCATCGTCCCTATGGAGGTGGATTATAATATCTTGAAAATGGTTGAAGGTGAAGAAATTGGCGACGAAGAAGACTAACACAGGTACGCATATTTTTGATGTTCTGGAGGCAAAACCAGAGTTGAAAATTATTAATGGTGGGTGGGGAGAGTTTACCATCAAACTATGTACGGGACTTAAATCAGGTTCCCAGAACTGCTGGGGGACTTGTGATTTTGACACTTACGAAATCCACGTTGAGAAGAAGATGGATGACGGACCAGCCCGAGAGACAATTTTCCACGAAATTTGTCACTTGCTACTGGAGACGTTTGGCATGGGAGGCGAAGGTGAGGGAGAAACTGAAGAATATATTTGGACTTCTAACGAACGACTGACTATAACAATGTCCAGAGCGGTCATGCAGTTTGTCCGCTTGAATCCGCAATTAGCTAAGGAGTTACTATTTTGAACAAAGCACAAACACTACTTGAGGCCCTAGAGGATCTTACTTGGGAGAACTACGTTGATATCGCTAATGAGCTTACTCGATGCGATCAAGACGAGATCGACGGTGAGATGGCTAGACAAGCTTCAATTTACTCTTACTACCAAGGTCTTCTCTCGGTAGCTAAGATGAGGTTAGATGAGGCAAACTTGGATCTGACCAAGTTCTGTGCTCAAACGCGCAAGGAGCGTAAGGAAGGTTCTTCGGTAAAGCAAACAGCCAAAGATCTTGATGATTTTGTCGAATCCTCTCAGGAGTTTATGGTATATAACGGGAAGGTGAATGAATCGCAATTCAAGTACACCTTACTTAAGGGTCTGGTCTCGTCGTTGGAGCAGAAGAAGGATATGCTAGTGCAAATGTCTTCGCAACGCCGCGCCGAGACAAATCTTTACCGATAATCTAAAAAATTTACAAACGTCTGTCTATAATACTACACTGCCAACTTAACTGACCATAGGAGGTTCTACAATGGCTATTGATCTTGATGCCCTACGGGCAAAGCACGCTGAACTCAGCGGCGAAAAAAAAGCTGGAGGCAACTCCGATTTCCTGTCCTCATTCATGCAACTGCAAGAGGGCACCAATGCAATCCGAATTCTTCCCGGCAAGGATGAGGATACCTTATTTTACGCGGAGACTAAGATTCACCGTGTCCCTGACGGCCAAGGTGGGGTGAAAAACGTCCACTGCCGAAAGATTCATGGAGAGCCTTGTCCTCTTTGTGATGCTTATTACGGACTCTGGAAGGAGCCGAACAAGGACGAGGATCTTGCTCGACAGATCAAGCCCCGTGCTCGTTATTACATGAACACGGTAGACCGTGAGACTGGCGATGTGAAGATTCTCTCCATCGGTGTCATCCTTTTCAAGAAGGTTATTGCCGCCATGCTGGATGAAGACTTCGGTGACATCACTGATCTCCTGACTGGTAACGATTTTAAGATCGTTAAGACGATGGAAGGCCAGTGGCCTAAGTACGACCAATCTGCACCGCGACCGAAGTCTTCGGAAGCAGGCAGTAAGGCCGAAGTAGCAGCTTGGATGGATTCCCTCCACGACATTCATGCTCTAGTTAAGTTGGAGGACTACGAGGATGTGAAGACTGCCGCTATGGCACTTCTACCCTCTCATGAAGGAAGTAGCCAAAACCCGACTCCTGTGAAGGATGTAAAGGATGAGGATTACCTCCAAAGAATGCAGAGTAACTAATTATGAAGAATATTTTTCTAACACTTATGCTAACCGTCTTCATGGGTGCAGGGCTTATGTCCTGCGCTGCCCTTGAAGGGGTTTTCGGAGAAGGCACGGTTTTCACTACTGCGGATCAAGTTGTTGAAGGAGGGGAGGCTGCGGTCATCCCTTGGGAGCAACTACCTGTAGCTATTAAGGACCAGATTCCAGAGGGAACTAGTCTCGTTATGACCTCAAAGGATCAACTTCTTGAAGGAGCTACTTATGTTCCTGCTGGTGGTGATCTTGATGAAGGAGGCTGGGATGGTATTTTTAATACCCTGTTGGCTGTGGGTACAACTTTCGTTCCGGGCCTTGCGGCTTGGGAAGGTGTACTAACCCTCTTTAGTCAGCGTAAGCGCAAGCACTACGTTAAGGCTGCGAAGGCTCTTGTTCCTACGGATAAGAATATGGACCTAGGTGGCACCTTCAAAGCTATTGCTTCTGCTCTAGGTGCATCTCACTCCTCGGAAGGCACTGCTGCCCTCCACGCTGAGGAAGAAGAAGAGGAATACGAAGTCTAGTTTTTCTAGAAATCGACTATAATAGGAGGATGAGGGGTTAACTCTCTCATCCTCTTTTTTTATACACTATGGCAAAACTAAAAATTCTATGCGCCCCTGCTAACGAAGGGGGTTGCTCCTATTATCGAGTCATCGCTCCAATGAAAAAGCTCCACGAAATGTATGGAGATCAAGTGGAGTTTAGGTATGATCTTAACCCTCTCGGTATTGAAGAGGAGGGAGAGAATGTAGGCAAGTGGAAAGAAGACTTCCAATACGAAAATATGAAGTGGGCAGATGTCATCTGGACCAACAATATTTCTAACTGGGGTGGACCCTACACGGCTCGTATTGTAGGCAAGGCAAAGGAGTTTGGCAAGTTTGTTCATTTCGACACGGATGATCTCCTCACTGATTTGTATGAGGGGCACAGACTGTATGATGTTTACAAGGAAAGAGATCTAGAGAACATTACAAAATTTATCTACGCTAATTCCGACCTCGTTACGGTAACTCAGCGTAAATTCGCAGAGCGTATCAAGCCTTTCTGTGGAGGTGTTTTGGCAATCGTGAAGAACGCCATCGACTACAGCCTTCCATGCTGGAACGTCCCTAAGATCCCTAGACCTAAAAAGAAGTTTCTTAGAATTGGTTGGGCAGGAGGCATTCACCACGAAGAGGACGTAAAGGAGTTCGCTGGTGTGCCCAACATGGTTAACCAGCGTGCAGGCCGAGAAAACTGCTCATGGGGCTTCTACGGTGCTCCTATCATGCAGAAGGGGAAGAAGAAGGAATGGCAGCATGAGGTGTGGGAGAACTACAAGAGAATGCTGCTAAAAGGATTCAAAGGCCAGCCGAACTGGCAGATTTTTAATGCGCTGCCTCCTGACTCGTATGGTGGGCTATACTCAAATGTAGATTTATCAATCGCACCTCTTCAAATGAATGCTTTTAATGATTCTAAGTCTGAGATTAAAGTTGCTGAGTGTGGTCGTTACGGAATACCTCTTATCGCATCGGATGTGGGTTGTTATGATGAGACTATTGTAAATGGTAAAACAGGATACCTACTACCAGCAAATGCACCACCTTCTGAATGGGCAAAGGTGTTGGTTAAGTGCGTAAAGAATCCAGAGCACGTTGCTGAGATGGGCCGCAACCTAAAGAAGATCACAGAAGAGTATTTCGATCTAACCAAAGTTGTCAAGCACCGTCTTGAGCTTTACCAAGAAGCTATCGGCCTAGTCAGTAGTAGAGACAGGGAAAAGGGTGTTAATTTCAACACAGACTGGGAGTTCCATGAGTAACACTACCGTAATTATTAAGACGATTGGAAGACCAACACTTAAAGCAGCCATTGCGTCTGCGAAAAGAGAAGGGTTAAAACCTATCGTTATCAGTGATGGGGTAAACTGCCACGCATACGGAGAGAAATTTGTAAAACTAGGGAGGCAGTGGGGTTTCTACGGAGGCATGGCAGCTAATGTTGGGGCAGCACTTGCAGAGACTCCCTACATTACTTTCTTAGATGACGATGATGTTTTTATCCCCGGTGCTGGTAAGATCATCGAAAGTAAAACGACCGAGAACCCAGAAGTAGATATTTGGATTGCGGGAGTAAGGTTTAACAGGGAGGTAGCACTTCACAACACTCAGACTGGTGAAGAGACTTATCGAGGGACTGATTTAGCCATCTTCCCCGAGCGAGGATTGAGTGAGGGCAATGTGGCTATGCCAACCTATAAGACGAAGATCTTTGAAACTTTACCATACACAAACTGTGTTCCTGATGATGTGGCACACCTAACAGACCTAATACATGTTCAAGCTTGCGCTCAAAGAGGGAGCAAGGTCGCTTGGTTTGGGGAGGCACTATACCATGTTCGTCCCCATATGGCTGGCAAGGAAGGTATAAAAACTGTAAACGGGAGAGGAGAATGATGGGTTCCCGAGTTACGGTTATTTGCTCTAATTATAATTCCGCACGTTGGATTGAAGGCTACTTAGAATCTATCAACAATCAGTTTTTAGGTGAATTTGATATTATTTTCGTAGATGCTAACTCTACTGATGACTCCTTGAAAACCATTAAAAGCTTTTCTTTTAGAAAGGGTATTGGTGTTGAGATTATCGAATGCAGTGAGAGGGTTCCAGTGTATACTGCGTGGAATATGGCTATCCAAAGGGCAACGACACCTTACGTTATTAACGTAAACACTGATGATAGACTTTACCCCGCAGGATTATTGATGTATCTCCAATATGCAGATCGCTTTCCTGAAGCAGATATTTTTTATGCAGCGTACCTGTTAGTTGCTGACCTCCACCACTCTGACGTAAGAGGCTCCAGCACACCACCGAACCATAACCACCAACAACTACTTCACGCCTGTTATTGCGGACCCTTCCCACTCGTCAAGAGGCAGACTTTATTGGATGACGGTTTGTTTGATCCAAAGTATACAATTTCTGGAGACTATGAGATGTGGCTTCGTATGTCTAAAAAAGGTAGAGAGTTTGTTAGAGTAACCCAACCCATGGGAACCTATTTTTGGAATCCAGAAGGCGTAAGTACCACAGCAGATACTTTCCCAGAACACGTTCGTCAAAACGAAGAGTTTAGGGCCATTCACGCATGAAAGTAATTTCATTTAGTTTATGGGGCGACAACACTCGATATACTCACGGTGCGTTACAAAATGCTAGTCTAGCCCTGATGGTTTATCCAGACTGGGTATGCAGGTACTACATTGGAAAAAGCTGCCCTTCAGAGGTAGTGCGTATGTTACGAGAATTTCGTAACGTAGAGATTGTAGAGATGGAAGAAGATGGTGGGTCTGCACTAGGGACAATGTGGAGATTCGCTGCCGCTTCTGACCCAGAGGTTGAGGTTCTCTTAAGTAGAGACTGTGACTCTAGACTTTGGTTTAGGGAAAAAGCTGCTGTTGATGAGTGGCTTGCTAGTGACAAGTCTTTCCACATTATGCGGGACAATCATCAACACACGACACCCATCCTAGCAGGCATGTGGGGAGTGAGAGGGGACAAACTAAAAGCTATGCGCCAGTTAATGGTAGACTATAATGGATCAGATACTTGGCAGGTTGACCAAGAGTTTTTGGCCCAAGTAGTTTACCCTATAGTGCAGGAGGATAGTGTAGTTCATGATCCCTTTTTTGAAAGTAAGCCCTTCCCGTACTCAAGAGATGAAAACCATTT